>Ga0213868_10000946_pt1 | contig 28243 bp, 21 predicted proteins | sample PICome_9_FD_160087 | JGI IMG/M metagenome (GOLD analysis project Ga0213868, IMG submission 160087) | Coastal seawater microbial communities near Pivers Island, North Carolina, United States - PICO127 | ecosystem: Environmental > Aquatic > Marine > Coastal | place: USA: North Carolina... | reverse complement strand
AAGAGGAACTGATTGAGGATTGAGGAAATGGAACAATTTCCAATTTCTAAGTTCTCAGTTCTCCATCAAGCATCAGCAATCAGCGATTGATTACAATCTCTTCTCCCTTTATCAAAACAAACACAACTGTGAGTAACAGCAGTAGAAAGATAGATGGAAGATAAACAAAGATTTGAAGAAGTAAGTTCATCTGATGAATGTATTCGCCCCTATTTCTGTGATTCCTCTCGGATCTAAATAAAATGAATCAATCGAATTATAAATAGCAATTCAACCAGGACCTGTCCCGAGTCAGGTCATTCCTATCTTCAAACGTTAGATCTCAAACAACACTTAGAGAATGTGATCGACTTTTGTCGTCGGCTCAGAGATGTGCTGCAGCTCTCGAACAAATAGCAGAGGAATCCGGTGATTCGTTTCAAATGGCACATGCTAAAAAACGTACAGAACAAGAAATTAATCCTCTTTTGCAGGAGATTGAGAGAGCCAAGTCTCAACGAGAAAATTTAATACATAATAGTAACACGAACCACCATGATCGTGAAAGAAATGCTTTATTTGGTGGATATAGGCCTCCTACTGGTAGTAACGATGATGTAGAAATGTTGATTCGGAATTCGGAAGAATTGTTATTGGATTCCCAGAGACTCGTTTATGAATCTGAAGCAATAGGAGATGAAACATTAGGACTTATGGGAAGACAGGGAGATCAACTGAGAAATGCTAACAGTCATATTACTTCAACAATCGCAGCATTGACTCAAGCCAAAGTAATCTTACAGGAAACATCTCGAAAGGCATCACGGAACAAACGATTCCTGAAGACTGTGATTGCAATATTAATCCTTGCAAATGGTATTGTTCTCTATGCGATCACAAAAAAGAAGTCTAGAAAGTAAGGAAAGGGTTCAAAGAGAGGATATACAAATCATTTTGAAATGGGAATTACTTTCTATCTAAAAACATATGTTACAACTTTCAACTCAATTCAACTTGCTTTCCTGCATCATCTTTTGAGAATTCTGTCTTTGATACTTCTAATTCGTCATCTATCAGTTCGTATACATAACACACTACGTTGGGTCCTTGTACAGCGAGTAAAATAAAAGACGGTATCACATCGTCTTGTATAGGAGAAAAGGAACCAGTGATAGATCCAGGGTTGATGTGATAGTGACCATCATGTTGAGTAATTTCACACCTATGGTTAGAAATGTCAGTAACCATAGTATTATTGAAAATCTAACAAGTATCGAAATGTAACTTGAGCAAACATGGCAACAAACAAAACATACCTGTGTGTGTGACCAAATATAATAATATCAACATCAAGTTTTCGTCTCATTGCTGCTATAGCATGGTGATCTCCCCAGGGGACAATTTGATGGCCATGAATGACTCCAATTCTTCAATATTGTTAATCAAAGTTTAGAGATTCAATGTTTATCAACAGAAGCAGAGAAAAATAAATGAAGCACGACGAGAACTCACTTAAATTCACCAACTTGAAGTGTTCGTGTCGGAGGGAATAGAGCTTCTCCAGAAGAGCCAGATTTGTTGAATTCACAATCTCCTGCAACAATGTGAATATTAGGAGCAAGCTGACGAAGTTCTTCGTAGTGATGCTTAGATCCAATATTACCAGTGCAAACCACATGCTGCATCTTATTTGGAACAAGCATCTTTTTGAATTTTTCAGGAATTTGAGATGCCCTTGTTCCTATATGATGATCGCCGACAACGAGGACAAGTTCTCCAAAACTTGACATTATGCAATCACTTTAATCTAAGTAGTCGATTTTTACACGCTGATAGTTATGTGTGTGTGGTGGATGGTAGATTTCACTTGTGAGTTGTCTATTGTTCTCTTGCTCTTCTGGCTTCTGTTCCCGTAACCAGTAGTAACAAGTCCAACTGTAAATCAAACATATTTTCATATCACAAATCTAAATATGATGATTACTTAGTAACTAGTTATTTCTTATTTTATTTCATTCATATTATTGCATGAACCTTCTTGGTAATTCTATGTTCAATGTTTCTAAGGTGTCCTTAAAAATATCATTTAACGCCTGCCAGATTTCACTATGAAACAAAGGCATTTTCATGAGAAAAACAAATATACAACTTTTAAAAACTCTTCAAAACCATTGAAACTTACACGGCATATTTCCAATATTCTGAGTTAGGTTTATTGAACGTACAGCAATTCCGGAAGATGAGTTCTAGATCATTCTGTAGATCTCCGATGACTCTGTAATCTTTCATTCGCTGTTTCTTTATAGTCTTCAAATCCATGGGTGAATCCACCACTTCAAGATATTTTTCTGCTACTTCAGGGAAAGCTTCAATCACTGGAGAATGAAAGAGTCCTTCAGCGTCGTATAGTTCCTGATGAAACATTTTCAAAAAAATGTGAGAGAAATGGAAGAAAATGGCACGATATGAAGAAGGTCATGAGTAACTTACAACTCTTTGAATGATTTCCGTGCATACTTTCTTTAATTGGTCAGGTTTAACAACATGGGCAGGCCATCGAGAAATTTGAGGCAGGTTCTGATCCTTTGGTACCGGTCTTAATTTCTTTGAAGGAGGCGAATTTGAATTCCGAATTTTAGACCGCTTTTTGGTGGATTTTCTGACGATTTCACTACCATCGGCATCTGAATCCAAATCTGAATTAGATAAATCATGATATTGCACTGCCAACCTTCGTCGAGATGCCTGTCTTTCTGGAGACGTTTCAAAGGATTTAGATTTCACACGAGACCTTGAACTCATTTTGTTAACATTAGAGTTGCTCTCTTCCGACTCAGAATTTGTTGAAGCAAAGTCACAATATTTTCCTTGATCTCGTAGTCGCGAAGACTTTCTACCTGGAGAAGGCGCTGGAGAAGTGGGTTGTTTTCTGGAAGCATAAGATGTGCGTTTTTTAGATTTTGGAGAAGGAAGAGTCTCCAGTTGAGATGTTGGCGACATCACAGTTCGTTTGCGTGAACTACGAGGTGACTTCATCTTCTCACTTACGGCTCTATCTGTTTGCGTTCTTAAACGAGTCAAACAGTCGCCTTGCGTCTCGTCCTGCAAAAGTCTTGCTTCTTGCGACCTAGTGTTTCTTCTGATATTAATACGGGTTGAAATATTGCGTTCAGACTCTTCTTCTGCGTCGTCGTCATCATCATCCCCATTACCATCTTCTGCGTCGTCGTCTTCATCTTCTGACTCAGATAGCTTTCGAGTGCATCTGGCTCGCCGCTTTCGAGGAGACGATTCAGTTTCGTGATCAAAATCGTTGTCGTTGTCGTCATCATCATCATCATCGTCGTCCTCGTCCTCATCGTAGTATTCATCTCCTTTGTTGGCATCTTCATCTTCTTCAGAATCATCAACAGCTTTGGAAGCTGCCCTCCTTTTCTTTGTAGACGGTTTTTCGTCCTCGGAAGATGAGAACTCATCAGCGGGCCCCTCGTTACTCTCACCGTCCCATGAGTCTTGAGCTTGAAGGTACGCTCTTCTATTCATTCGCATTGCCCTAGAAGTTAATCCAGCACCAGCCACAGGCATCAAATCACTGTCATTATTACCTATTGATTCACGATGTAGTCTGGTAGACCTCCTACCTTCAATTACTTCTTGAGAATTATGAGTTCCAATCCGGCTATGACTTCGTGTTGATTTGCGTGCTGTCCTTTCCGCAGTTTCAAATCCAACAACAGACAGCTGATCGTCTATTGCTCGACTAAAGCTTTCATATAACTTTACTCCTTCCTTTGATATCTCTGAATCTTGTTTGTTGTATTTAAGACAGTTATCACGAATCAATTTCATATCAGCGATTACACTGAGAACATTTGTATAGTAATTCTTGTTAAGACGACGGCGAATCAACGATGTATCCATTGGAACTTCAATCATTTGCAAGTAATCCACGAAAATTCTTGTATCAACAGGCGCGGAAAAAACGGAATAGATGTATTCATCTTTCTCTAATTCGTCTAAAATTGAAGAAATGACTCTCTTTTGTTCAGAAGAAAGTGATGATGGCAAAGGTGCATCATTCTCTTTTCCGCGGATAGATACATCCCATGGGCAAGCATCTCCTTCATCCAAAGATTCGTATCTGATTTTCAAAGCATTATAGCCACTGTTTTGAAAGTGCATCTCCTGTTCATGATTTTCTGTTATGGAAACGATTTGGCATGGAGAAGTCTCAAACTTTCCATCTTCACCCCCATCGCCCACATAGAAGTCTGTTATTTCAATCCCTTCAGCCTCTCCTTGCTCAAGAATTTTCAATGCCAGTTGTTGCAATCGCCATTGGTATAACCCAATTGGCAACAGAAAGTCAGGCTCGGAGCTCTCAAATATACTGACCTCAAATGTGCCAGCACTCGATCGAGTTGTTGGTCTGGGGACGAAATCAGGAGAGCACCATGGTATTTCGCGGTCACGAGTGTACTGTGGAATACCCACAATTTCAAGAGTCAATATAGCGACGACGCTCGGGATGACATTCCTACCAACAAATAATTTGAGTGTCAATTATAAAGCATGTGACTTATTACTAAGTATGATACGAACTTACCTTGATCTATTTCCAAAATACCCAGAGTATGGGAAGCGGTATCTAATACTCTTCACTTTGCATTGTACGACTGGCCAAGGGTGACTTTTTTGCCATGAAAGTCCTTTCCATGGCGCACCCGATGATGACTCACAGATTGGGTAAGATTTCAATGTTTGTGAATGTAACTTAGGTATATATGCTACAATATCTCCAACTTGTGGAGAGTAAGTTCTCCAACCAGTGTAACCATCAACACAGTCCTCGCGCAGTGCCCACTCTCGATGAATATCATCTTCTTCTCGAGGGAGTTTGAATAGATGACCAAGTTCAGTATAATCCGCGATATATTCACCGAAAGGTTGGGTGTTATTGCTTAACATTTCTTCAAAGGCATCCTCATCAGACTCATCAATATAATCTTCATTTATCCTCCTTGAGGTCTGCCTTGTCGAAGATCTAATTGGAACAATTTCGGCAGTAGTTCGTGCATTTTGACGCCGCGCCCTATTGCGGCGGGACAGCGCATTCATTCTACGCCTTCGGACAGATGTCTGGGTGCTGTAATCAGCCAAACTTTCCTCCTCGTCATCATCATCATTTTGTATTCTTCTTCCTTCCCTAAAGTCTTCATCATTCGAATCATCGTTTGACTCGTCATCATTTTGAGCGCCTTCGTCAAAATCTAACCAGCGATAGTTACTGGACATATTTCGACGTGATCCACTAGATTGTTCTCGAGTAACTGTCCGTGTCCGGGCAGTAGGCGAATGCGACTCAGAAGATAGTGTCGATTTTGCAGTAGTAACAACTGTATTGATATGAGAAGCTACATCTGGTCTCATCTCAACCAGGTTCCTTTTTCCCAGCACATTCTGTGACAAAATGCCTCCAACTTTGCGAACGTGAAAACTTAGTTCACGTATTTCGTCTCTTTTCTCCCTCGCTTTGGATTCAGTTATGGGCATAGGACCTTTTAAGCCAGCAAGCATGCTTTGAGTCAACTCAGAATATGCATGACCAACATGGTTACACCTGGCAGCTCCAGGAGCAAGATGTGGAGGTAACCTTGAGCCTCTCTCTATACAATAACCATTTCGATCATAAAAAAGATCATAATAATCGTTTGCAAAGTATTGTTCTTGCATCCACAGAGGAGCATTTTCTTCTTTTGTGATATTGGAGTTTTGTTCGGATCTATCGTTTGGGTCTCTTGAAGTACCTAATGCATCTAAGACGGATATCCGGCCTGTATCATCTGTTAATACAAGATTCATTCCATCAGGACTAAAAGTACCATCAAGATAACCACATGTTTTCCCTGTATCTGACAAATTCTCTAAGCAACCATACTCATGCATGTTTAAAAATGAAAATTCACACTTGCCAGAATCAAGGTCCCAAATCTTAATGTAGCCATCCAAACCTGCAGACATAATAATTGACGCATCAAGTGGATGTGATGCCACAACTGTGCACGCCTTCGTATGTGCTGACGGAATTCCTAGCAAACATGTTCCGGTAAAACTGTCCCAAACATAAAGAATCTGTGACCCTGGGACTATTTCAGTGTCTGTCAACTTGGTTACACATGTTTGAGACGTTATTACTTTCGAGTCGTCAGATGACCAAGTTGCCACATCACAAAATACATGTAAGGAGTGCTGTAGAGATGATGAATTTGCTCTTCTTCTGGCGATTGGACCAGAGTTATCTACACTGGGTTCTTTGGTATCTATGTTAGACGGTGGCTCTAGACGTAAAAATATTTGTCGTATTTGGTCAATTTTTATTGACCCATCAGAAGACGATTTAGGTGATTCACTTCCCCAAGACCATATTCTAACAACACCATCTTTTTGACTTGCTGTTAAAAGACGATCCCCAATACTGGAATATTTAATATCTGTGATGTCGTTGTGGTGACCATGAAGTGAAGCAAGGAGAGCTGAACTCGTAGCTTTTCGTATATGAAACCAAGTATCAGATGATGAACAAACAGGAACGCATAATGAACGAAAATTACATACATACCATTCAAATTGTCATTAGTTCGTGTTGACCGTCTTCGACCTGCTGCATCTTTAAACCTGTCTGGTAACAGATTTGTCATATCATGATTAGTAGAGTCGTCGAGTTTGGCAATACATTCATCATCTTCGTCCAGCCATATTCGACCGATACCATCATCCGACCCAGTGGCAAAGTGACCTCCAGCAGGACATCTACTGAGACAAATGACTTTTATTTTTTTGCGACGAGACCGTGTTCCAGTGCCTTGAAACTGATCTTCGAACGGAGTATCCCCGTGCTGAAACCGTGATAGTAGCTGCACGCCTTCATCAATCTCATCATTTGCCACAAATTCACCGGGGGCGGACTGATTCTCATTGTTGGATAATGCTACATTTTCGGCGCCAATGCCAGTTTCTGCACCGGGAGGAAGTGGTGGTACATATATGCCATTATGAACGTTAGCAGTGTGCTCAAATGGAGGGGCATTGTGATTACGCAATTGCTCGTTTGGAATATTGGGTAAAGGTATTGGTGGCAAAACAACCTCATCGATTGATTCAAGAGGCGCTTCTACTGTTCTTAATTCGTCGTTATTTCTTGTTGAAGATACCATATATTCAGACCTTTTTCTAACAGCTGTACATCTTTTAAGTGCAGCGTCACGAATGTCCCATAAGCGAGCAAATCCATCTTGACCAATAGTTACCAAACGGTATGGTGTCATTGATGACCATGAAACCTTTTAGTACGACAAACATCTGCGTTAGAAAACATCCATATACTTAGTAAAAATGTTATTAAAGCGCAATCTTACCATGTTAGCTCCACCTTCATGGCCTCTTAGAATGGCGACGGGACACCCGTTTGTCATTCCCCAAATTCTAACGTCCCCATCTTCCGATGCCGTAGCCAACAATGAGTTGTCAGAACTAACGTCAATATCAGTGATCACGCTAGCATGGCCTCTTAATGTGCAAATTAAAACAGCGCCTCTTTGTTCAGAAATGTTTTCTTGCATGGAACTAGCTCCTCGTCTTACTTTCGCCTCGCAACCTACAGTTCCAAGTCTAAACAGTTTGACAACGTTATCATCTGAACCAGTGACAAAAAATCTTCCAGTCCGATCAAATCTCAAGCAGTAAACTGGGTAAAATAAGTGAGCGTTGATAGTCACAACATGTGATATTCTGTGGCAGAAAAACCGTTTGCATCGTTGAGCAAGTGATCGTTTTGTATCATTTCCGCCGATGCGTTTCCGTATAGGGCCAGTTTGTCCAAAACGTAAATTTACACCATATGATCGTGATGTAACATAATTCAAAACGCATTTTGAGCCACTAGAAATATGTAATCTCCAATCATCATAAAAACCAACGAATGAATCTTTCTTTGGATCAACATAAGTTTGCTTCATAGACATCCACTCTATCCGTAGCATATTAGCAATAGATTTCGACATATTTAATTCTTGCTGTGATTCGGTTTCATGCGTTTGCGTCAATTCGGATAATTTCCTTGTGAGTTGTGCTATGACACGATCTATTTCCAACATCTGTTGCGCAAGAAGATCAGACTTCTGTCGTTGCGTTTCAGTTTCAGAATCATTTTGACTGGCCGACGCAGTTGTAGTTTTAAGAATAGATTCAATCTCCGCTGTTGTATCAGACTTAGCTCTATTCTGGTACGCTAAGGAACGTTTGATTTGCATTAAAGTCCGTTTTTCCTCATCGAATTTTTCTCGTATTTGAAGATAGCGTTTGAATGACTGAGAATATAATTGTCCCATTCGATTAAAATCTGATCCTATGGATAATCTAACATTAGCATGGTTTGAAGTCGAAATGACAGAAGACATGTCTAAACGATTCGTTTCTAGCGGCATCGATTGCGATGAAGATTCTTTATCCCATGTAAGAAGTACTGGTTTTTGTAACGTACTTGCAACGATTCCATCGTTCACATTCATTTGGTTTGCAGTATAATCTCCCATTAATCCATATTTTCGCTGAAGGTCGCGTTCGTGAGCTGCATCCATAAGAGAAGAATGTTTCGTGTTTTCTCTGATAGCATTCCATACGGCAGCTGTAGCCCCTGCACTTGATGATACAATGGATTCCAAGTGACTATTCGGGACATTTTGCCATTTTCTGGACACGTCCGTATATGTTGCATTTCTCATTAAATTTGTGGATTCAACCATGGAGTTTCCTGTCATCTCCTTTGATTTGAAAAAATGAGGGAGACACCTACATGTGAGTGAAAAATATTGAAATGCAGGAATACATTTGCAAAAACACACACTTACCGAAAGCGTTGATCCAAAAGCTCCTATATTAGAGAATTCATTGGCAAGAGTTCTTGTAGCTTGTCGAATACGTTCGATGGAATCTTGTACGTCTTGAGTATTTATCGTCGTTTCATTCGCTTGTCGCTCTGCGTACTCTGACAGCCACCGTGTAACCAGATACGGTAAGTTGCTAGTTTCTGTATTCATAGGAGTCCTTGATCTCAACCCTAGCTCTTAGAGCCTATCTTGTGATTTATTGTCAAATACCAAACACACAGTTGTTGTTCGTACACCTTAAAGCTTTTGATCTTTCTTTTACGATTTACGAGTATCACACATAAAAATTTCGTCGGCGGTAAAAATTAAAAATGGCCTAAAAAACAAGAGGAAAAATGACACTATTTGAAACTATTTGTCACTCAATCGATTGATGATTATCTGTTATGAAATCGATGGAAACTGGACGGCGAATTTTATATATTTTAATCTTCCGAATCTGAACATGGAAAATAAATGACATTTGTATTGCAAAGCTAATCATTCAAATATTGATTAACGAATCAATCCAATCTGCATGTGTTTGCGGTCGGTTGCAAGTTTCCATCTAAGTTAAGTCAATGGGACATCGTAGAGGACAAAGCCTCCACCATTGGTATCTTCTACTGCATCTACATGATCATCAACCATATCTGAATCCCTATTTGGTCGGCTGTAACTGTAGTTCCTGCCACGCCAAGTTTCTCTCGTTTTTCTCCAGGTCACAAAAGAAATGACGGATACAAGTGCAAGTACACTGAGAAAAAGAAAGAAAGATGAATTGAAAGAAAAGTTTCTTCTTGTTAGAGAATCTTTTCCATCGACGCGAGGATATTGTCCCATTCCAAAAAGTAAGGACAAAAATTCACAATGTGGTCCAGTAAAATCTGGTGGGCAGATACAATTGCCCGACCTACATAAACACCAATATGTGATAAAGTGTTAGAGTATATCAAGAGGAAACTGAATAGAGTCGTTGTAATGTCACATTTAATGTTGATGTAAAAGCACTCACATTTTAGAAGTGTCGCTGAAATTTATAAGATTGCTGATACAAGTGCCTCCATTCGTGCAGAAAGAGGAACGATCGGAATCACAGTATTCAATTGCTGGTTCACGACACATTGCCCCAGCGAATGTATTAACATTATCTGCAAGTTCGCAGTCACATTTCCATTCTTCCTCTTTGTCGAGATTCATAAACGACTCCACTCGATGACAAAGTCCACCACTGCGACATACATGATACACATCGCTTTTATGACAAGGGTTTAGAGATGTCGATGATTCAAGGCAACTGAAACCTTCCCAACCGTGGGGACATACGCATAGCTGGTCTAGAGAACTTGAGAGTCGTTCGATTGATGATGCTCTCGTTCCGTCATGAGTATGAAAGGAGCAATATCCTCCATTGTTACAATTTAGAGTACATGTTTCAGAAATCATAATGCAAATATGAAATAAGATTGATCATCAGAGACTGTGGACCGATACTAGTGCATAGCATTTTTAGCATCGTGAAAAGAAAAAATTGGCATCGTGACCGTGACTTTACGCGCAGCATGCGCGAGTCGTCCGGGGAGAAAAATGAGTTGAAGAATCTTCGTTTCCGCGAAAATCAGTTCCCAGTTTTACTAATTTCCTAATTGTCTCTTACCTGTTACTACTACTTTGCCTCTCCAATCTCCACACGACATGAACACCACACTTTTCAGTCATCCTAATTTTTTTTACGGTAAGTGTTCGAAGCTACAAACAATGTCAACTTAAAATATTACAATTTCCTCCTTTCGCGAGCATACATCAAGTTGATGGTGGTGTAGGTCTTCATGACTCATGTTCCACTATTTCTCAGGTATCTGAAACGCCATGAGCCCTCACTGGCTAGATTTCTAATCATTCAGATAAATACCGTGAAACGTGACAATTGTTGTCCCATACACGTTGAAGAAAAGGGAAACTTCAAACCGAAGCCTCCTACTCTTCTTCAGCCACCATTCAACTCCTGGCGTTGCTTGCGTGGGTATCTTAAGTAATCATTTACTAATTAAATACCCCGTAATGCTCAAACTGCTCACAGGAACTAGTTATTAACCATGTCCAAGCCCGATCTTGTCTCCCGCGATTACACCATCCACCTTGCTAAGCACACTCACAAGATGACCTTCAAGAAGAAGGCCCCTCGTGCTATCAAGGTCATCAAGGCTTTCGCCTCCAAGGCCATGGGAACCAAGGATGTCCGTATCGATGCTAAGCTTAACAAGTACGTTTGGAGCCAGGGAATCAAGAATGTTCCCACCCGCGTCCGTGTCCGTCTTACTCGTAAGCGTAATGAAGATGAGGATGCTGATGAGAAGCTTTACACCATCGCTCAACTTGTTGAGGTTACCAGCTTCAAGGGACTTCAGACTGAGAACGTTGATGCGTAAACTCTAAGCTAAAGTGAAAAAAATAAATACAATTTTGTACATTACAGTATACAAATTCTCTGTTAAATTGCAAATAAACTATTGCTTGTCTTTTTAAAGTTTCAAAACTTTACAGTCGCACATATAGGGAGAATTGAACTTGGCTTCGTCTCCACTCTTCAGACCAGGACAAGGGAATACACGACATGACAAGCTTTTGTTGTATCGATGAGCAAGACTGGAAACATCTAGGATAAGACCCATGAGGTCAGCAATAGTAGCATCGCCAGGAATAGGAATAGTGTCCAATCCCACACCACACACTGAAGATATGGCAAGGAGTTTCGTCGTATCTAAATCACCATCAGAAGCTAATTGGGCTAACCTTTGATCCTCGCATACGGGCAGCATAAGTCCACAGTACCCTGTTGTTGGTATTTCTGGTAGTGTTTTCAAACATTCCGTGATTGTAGCAGCCACTGCAACACTCCCACTTTCTCCAAACTGCTTAACAATATCAATATTTTCAATAGCTGCCCCAATAGACCCATTCGGTTCTAGTGACGGATTCAAGCTAGTGTCAACTCCAACAAATTGAATCAAACTAGAATTGTCTGATTCGGCGTGTTTGCAAACTTTAACCACTTCTGATAAAGATTCTGCCATTCCATTTTTAAAGATTGTTGGAATGTTTTCTATCGATCCCGCCTCCCTCAAAAGTTTATAGGCCAGCTCTCCATTTTCAAGACCAACTGCAAATGGAATGACCCCCCTATCCTGCGAGCAAGATTTAGCTGCCGGAAAGAATGGCATAAATGGTTTGCAACATGACACAGTGCAAAATCGAAAGTTTCCCAACCCGCGCGCAACATGATCCATATTTTTAAATTCTCCTGTTTCACCGAGTAGTGAGATTTTTCTGATACATTCCGCTGCTGCTTTAGCCATTGAAATATCTCGGCCTGATTTTATTTCGGCGGAACAGGAAAATCGATGAGATGTAGATATGATATAAGGAATACACTTTATGTCATCTTCAGTGACTGCGTTCCCCATTGCAAAGAACTGCAAATTATGAGCCTCCAGTACGCCATCTAATCGCGAGAGCCAGCTCTTCAGTTTATCTGATTCCTTGGCATCTGGAAGATACTCTCCAAATGGGTTTGTTGCTATTCGATATGTCTGCACAACATATCCTGCCGCCTTCAAGAAACTCAGGATTTTCAATAAAGATTGAACAGTTTGTTCAATCTTCAACTCCAGTTTCCCGACCTGATCAAAATCTGCAGAAGATAAATGTACAAAAGCCGTCACTGCTCTTATTTTGAAATCCTTCATCGTGGTCGCTTAGATATCAATAAATGATGTGTCTCTCTACAGTAGTCGGTCAAGTTGACTTCGGCTGTTGCGAGTTGCGAGAGAGTGTGTTTTGTGTTTTAGGGCTATTCCCACGCGTGTCGCAGGAAAGTCTATCTGGAGAGATAGCTAGTACTTGGTCTATATTGATTCTAAATAAATACATTATCGTTGCTTGACTATCATAACGGAATTGAAAACCATCAAGAACTGATGGAATTACTGACGAATCCAATTGGTGACTCGATGCTTACGCTAGATGGAGCAGAACTACGACTACGATGATCACCACCTCGTTGCACCATCATACCAACACGTCGAATTTTAGAATGGAAAACAGATCTTCTAAAATCTTCTCTACGCAATGTATCACTAACGTTACTATGGGCTGGAGAGGCCTTCAAATTTCCGAAATCAGGTTGTTGACGGTCTCGGTAATTGTCGTCATTGTCAGGAGCATCTTTATTTGATATATCTTGAGACTGTGACAAATTGCCCACTGCAGAAATATCTGAAAATACAAATACAGGAGTATCCCGGGGCATCAGTATTATCTTTTTGCAAGCCTGTAAGAAGCCAATGTTATCATCGATTTGATGTATAATGTATGTCTTGTCGTACAAAAAAATCAACAAATTCCAGAACCCTTGAAGAGGAAATAAGATACAGCTGATTGCATCCAACTCAAAATTTGCGATATTAAACGATCCAGATAAAGCGTTCAAGATCCATGTCACAAAGAATGCGAAAATATACATTAACGCTTGGTATATCATAACGCGCAAGTATTTCAAATCGTCCACCTGTTCATTTTTCCTATTACTACGAATCCTTTCTCCTGTCGCTTCTAAAGAGGAATCTTCACCGTATTTCTGTTCCTCTTTCGCCAATAGATCATTTATATCTTTCATATTTCTACGAACGGTCCAAAGAATCATCAATATTCCCAACACAATTAATACGAATTGAATCAAGAATCCAGTATGGATCAAAAGAATAGATCTTGTGTAATTGTCCATAACACCTTCTCCCCAAGTGCAAAAGTTCCAATCATACCAATAGGTTTCATCGCAACTATCTGGATAGGGTGCTGTGGTGCAGAAACTGTCGTATGCGTTTGGATGAATCAAGTCACGTGATAGTAAAAAGCTAGGGAAAAGTATTGAACAGAAAGTTGAATAGAAAAACATGACTGGCTCGATATATCTTTCCATCTTATGCATATCCATTTTAAAAGTGATCCTCAGCACAAAGTACCATAATAAGCATGCATACATTGCCATGGAACCAGAAATGCCAAACACAATTAACCATCCCTGTATCTGGCAGGTAACAGGATTGCCTAGCAATGGACCAGCAAGCTTGTAGATGCAATCCGATGGCACCATAATAGTGCCTAGTGCTATGAAGACTGAGGATATGATATCAAAAAAACTCATATATGCCATGATACGGTGATGTGTTGTATACAATTTTACTTCAGACTTCAAAATGACATACAAAATAAGACCTGAAGAGACTGCAGAGAGGAAGCCAGTAACCATTGGAATGATAAAACCTGCCAAATTAGAAGCAAAAGGCATGTAAAAATGACCTGGGTGCACGGGTTTTGAATCAGTCATATTCAATAAAATTGTATTAAACTGTGGTCCTATTGTAAGTTTGTTCAGCAGATGCTGATTTCCTTTGTCCCTCGCCATTCAACATTCAACACTCCACACTCCATATCTGTCCCGCGTACCGCGTACCGCCTCAAGTCGGGACGGGACGCATGGGACGTTTACCGGTGGTTCTCCTCATCTAGCCCCTACAGGACTCAGGGCTTGGGTAATCCAAATTCAAAACACTCATGTTTTTCTCTTTTATATGCTTGCTCGATTTATTCTTTCTTTCTCCTATTCGCCCACAATTCCGCAAGAGCCCGTTTGCGCTCTTCAGCTTCTTTTTTACTCTTCAAATCTTCTTCGTCTACCTCAGTTGGGAGTTCATGAAATGAAATACCTCTGATTCTCGTCAATGCCTGAGATACTTCGTACCTTCGAGGACGGTAAGCATGTCCAGTAAATTCAATCAAAGTATGATACATCGAAGATCTTGTAAAATCAGTACATTCCACCATCGATTTTATAATGCCTTGGATGCCGTTCGAATCATCCATTACTTTCTCTAAGGCATCAAGTAGCTCGTTTATATCAAGATCTTGATGCACCATAGAATGCTTCAGGATCCACAAAACACATATTCCACACCCGAAGAGTTGCGAATTTCCTCCCAAGAGTTGTTCACATCGACTCATATCAATTATTCCCTTTTCTTCATCATGACAATCTCCAAAGTCGTCATCTAGATTATAAGAGTCAATTTCACCGTCGGCCTGGTAATGTGGCTCAAGTGGAGTTATCTTCAACCTCCCACCACCATCCATGAGTGAAAGGATGCACTGCTCAATCTTTCCTACCAAGGAGGTAATATCAGTAGGCCTTCTACGGTAAGGGGTTCCATCAGAATCCCAAGGGAGGCGATGTACAACACCTCTGCCAGCATACTGTACATGGCCATGAGAAAACTGCGCGCTGATAGATTTAGCCTTTTGAAGCGCGTCACTGATGACATATTTGTTCAGCATAATAACAGCATTGGGAACATCCAACCAATCACCGACTCCTCCAACTACTACAACAGAAGACACACCATGTTTTTGGAATAATCCATTCACTCTGTACAATAACGGAGTGATACTCTCATCCATTACCAAAGCTCGCATTCTACCATCTCTACTCATAAAATTCGCCGCCGCCAAGTCTTCATCGACTAGAATGACTCGAGATTTCATCTCAATAGCTTCAGCAACATTTGCAGCTTGCGAAGTTGATCCTGATGCTTCGTTGGATGAAAAATATCGCGTAGTATCACTATTCCCGAATGGAAGATTTGAAATAAATGCACTGATGTTAGTTGGTTTGGGTACGTATCTACCATCTTCGGCGCGCACGCTTACAGCACTTGCATCAGTGACGCACAGTTCTCTTCCGTCCCCTAAGTGTTTGTTATATACACCTGTCATTATTGCACGGAGCATTGTTGACTTTCCATGATATCCACCACCCACAATGAGAGTTATACCCTTTGGAACTACTAGTCCACGTATCTTGACTATATTCAGTCCATTTTGTTCCTTCCTAATATTTACATTTTTGATATATTTGAAAAAACATCCGACATCAATGCTTATTTCGCGAGTCATATGACTATTTTCTGGAGCAATCAAAGGTATTGCTGGTGGACTTGCCATTGGAAGATAGCTTGCACCGCTTTTTCGTGGGATGATGCTTCCGTTAGCAAGAAATGCAATAGCATTCATGGACGGAAGCTCTTCTCTTATCTTTTCCTGTAAAACTGTATTTGCAACATTTGCCATTATATCTTCCATGGTTGGTACTTGATGCAAAAGTTTTGATAAAATATTGTGTACACTACCCTGAACGTATTTTGATATGGTAACGCTAGATAGCTTCTCGTTCGCACTGGTGGTGTCTATGATAACTGCCAATGTTAGATGAAGCTCATCATCGTCACAATAAATATCAGTTCTTTCTAGAATATAAGGAGGTAAGAGTTCCGATAATTTTCTTTTCGACGAAATTTTTCGTTTTGATGCAATGCGTTTGTGTCTGGAACCTCTCTTTAACTCCATAGAAATTCGCATCATATGCAAAGGCTCTATGGTTGTTTGGCAAATGCCCCCCTCGTTGACTTCTTTGTAAACATTAAAGTTCTCAACTGTACGACTGATCAAGTGCGAAAGAGTTGTCTTGGAAAGTTTCCCACCCAGTCGAAATGCGACGAGATCATCCTCGGAAGCACCCCTCTCGTTTAGAAGTTTGTCGATACTGATTGATGAATGCAGTAAAATAGAATCAATAGCTCCAAGGCCACTCCACACATCTTTTTCATCTAGTTCTGAGTATGACAATGGATCATGATGAAAGCTGATATTCCACATGTTCATAGGAAACAGTACAGTTGCTGCTTGCTGCGTCGTCGGTCGTCGTCAAAAATGAAAAAGTGAAAAAAAATTGCGGAAGAAGAAATGATGTCTAAAAAATGGCGCGCTCAAAGGGACGTTGTGAACACCACACAAAAAATAACAATCTCATGTCTGTTTTCATTTTTCATGCTCATAATGAAATCAATGTATGAAAACATGTCATGAATCAATCACATCTATAGCGTATGTATACAATGTAAGTTTCTTAATTGGTAGAAGTTGCTGATTATGAGCTATTCTTTTGGTTTTTCGATGATTTTATTTCTTATTAGATGACGAGACAGAGAGGACCATCTTATACGTTATGTAGAAGACCCTCAGTGTTGATCAAAGAACGAGGCATTTGTATGAGGAAAAACAAAGACGTCTTATCGAGTTGATAGTTTCTATTCTTTGCATGATGTTCTCACATCCAATCCATTGCCTTTTGGAAACAGATAAATTATATTGATTGAGGGATTTTGTGCCATCCTATTGGATTGAATCATCTTTGAGTGGTGGCATGTGTCATGACCGCATGCCATAGGAGTTAGCGGTATCATTCAAGTGCCACTCGTATGAATCTGGAATCAAAAGTTGAGGCGAGCATTAATTTTGAAAGTATCTGTGGACATGTTGCAGCTTTCAACTACTCAGTAGGTTATACCTCAATTGGATCTTGGGTCTGTTTCAAGATCTAATGAATGGCACACCAAATCCAATCGTTCATTTTATAAAAAAAATGGTTCTAATTAAATGTTACCCCTTAATATGAAATATAATACCCTCAATATCTTTTCAGAACACATTCTATTCTTCACGTACTACTGTAACAATCCATTCATTTGTTTTCTCATCGTAGTGTAAATTACGAATAAGATATGAGGCACTCAGAGCTTTCTTTTTGGCATCTCTAATTACAAACGGTTCTCCCGCCATGAACCCTTTCGATCCAAAGCACTTAGAAAGAGATTTTAGCTCGTCATCTGTGACTGGTAAATCCATCTCACTCCACTCTCTCCAATCAGGTGCGCTGGAAAAGTCAGAATCGAAATATGGTCCAGGTTGCCATGTAATATGATCTAAATTGCTTTTAGGTGCCAAACAAAGCTCGTCTATACCAAACTGACCAAATCCAATTCGGAATGTCGAATTTAATGGTTTAGAACCCACAGAAGACAATACTGGTTCAATTTCCCAGGCTTCTCCGAAAGGAGTCAAGCACCAACCCGTAATTAAAAGTTCATGAACATCATTTAAAATATCAGACACAAAAGCACCTTTAGTAGTTTCCCCCTCCATATTCCTCTTCAATTGATTAAAATAAACAGATGTTAACCTGAATGATACCGATACAACTGGACCGGATGTCATTATCTCTTCTTTTATCATGTCAATGGAATGTAGTTCCTTTGTTCCTCCAAAAGAGTCGAATATTTCATAAACCGAGTCTTTTGATTTGGAGTGTTTTTCAATTTGACTCCATGAATGATATTTTGTAATTTGCTTTTGGTGGACTATTGCTCCACGGGCATGAATACATTTGAATGCTTGAAAAGCTGGTAAGGTCTCTTTATCAATAATTCTTTTCGGTGGAAGAGGATAACTCGATGGATTTAATTTTGTAGGAGATGGTGTAATAGTTTTGTTGATGACAAGGTCATCATGACCTGTAAACGTATGGATAGAAGCGGACGTTGAGGGCCACTTTGTATGAATGGAGAATTCATCTGGAAAGACATGTCCAGATTCTTGTATTGATTTTCCATTCTTCGTATTATTTGTTGAATTGGGTCGCTTCCGTCGTTTGGATGTTTGCTTTAAAGATGAGATACAGTCATCATAGAATAACTGAACGTCTTGAAATAACTGAGTAGCTCGATCAGAAGAATCGTGTTTATCAGGGTGGATTCTCGCTTTTAATAATCTGAGCATTTTTGATAATTCTTTCGCATCCTTAGACATCAGATCTTCCATTGTCATTTGATGAGATACAGTTTTTAGTAGCGAGTGAAGACTCTTTGGACTTGGTTCTTGCACAATGATCGATTTTACGGAGTCTATGAAGAATTGTTTGAAAGGATCGTTCATAATGCTATTCAACGAGTTTGGATCTAAATCTCGTGCGTTTTATATATGATATTTTCGAGGTAATACGTTTCTCTGCTTATTCGTTGCTGAATAGTTGACAGTTGATGCAATTGGAGAGGCGATGACATACATATCACCACTGTTATCTCCACATATATGCATTCAAAAGAGAGTGACAAAACTTTTGTGTTGTAAAAAATTGTAGCTTTATGTTAGAAACAAACTGAAAATAGATTGATGTCTGGTAAAGGTAGTACCTGTCTTCTAAACCAATGAAAAATGAAACATGAAACTTTCATCGAGAACATAGAACATGTCTATCGCATTGTCACTCACTCTGTTCATACATCTTCACGGTGTAAAAGACGCACCACCACCTGTTCACAACCATGAAAAGATCAAGCTCAGCTAGTAAGAAATCACAAAATAGCGACTTCAAACGCTTGAAAGCGAAAGTAGGCAAACGCGCCCCTAAAAAGTTAAATGATACAGACACGAAATTCAACACTGCGACAGTAAAAGTGAAGGCTCAAAATGTAAGCTATGATTCTACAAACGTTGATACAAAGGGGATGCAAATGATATCTTCGAGGGGGAAGCATTTATCTCAATTGATTCTATCGCTGAACCATCCTTCGGCAAGTGTTAGATCGTCTTCTCTCCAAGGCATCAAAGATGCCGTCAAAAATACACCCGCTGAAGTAATACCATATCATCTTTCGATTATTATGCCATCAATATCCAAATGTATTGTTGACGAAGACTCAGATGTCAGAAAGTTAGCAAACTTGATTCTATTTCAAGATGTTTCGCACCGTCTACTGTCCATTAATATAGGAGACAGAATGCGACCTTTCTTACCTCTGACACTTGCATATATTGGCTCAGCATTGCATAGTCTAGATCAAGATGTCAGGTATGATGGATGCTGTACATTAGAAAACTTGTGTACGCATTTCAGGTTCTTATTTCTAGATGGAAGTCGGGGAGGCAATGATATGTTGAAGCTTGAGGCAACCCTACCTGCATTCTCCATCCTATTTGATGATGTAAGTGGTGGCCTCGCATCTTTATCTCGAAGAGGTATTGGAAATTTAAGTGGTATTGATAAGAATGCGACCATGTCTAAGAAAAAGAAACAAGGTCAGGATCTGACATCCATGCAAAACCAAGTCAAAGACAATAATTCTAAGAAACAAACCAAAGAATCCAAACAAAAGTCTGCAAGAGCCGAAGGCGTTTTGAAAGCTTTTCTCGCGGTGATACAAATTACATCATTCGAACGCGTTTCTTCAGGTCTCAAGGATGATTTCGTGTACGAAAAAAACACCGTAGACAATGATGCATCAAGTGGTACTATGATTATTGATCGCAACAAATCATTAATGCCATCGATGTCAATGACGGATCTTGAATTTCGTTCAGGAGGAAGAGATTCAAACGGTATCGTATTCAACAGAAAACATAATTTCAGCGCAGCAAATCGTTCTCTCTCCAAAATGACAAACTTAGAAGACTTGCAGTCTTTACATTTGAACAACTTCAAGGATTTCTCCAATACGATCGAAAGATCTTCAATACAGTTATCAACGCAGCGAGAGTTGATGTTGAAGCTTAGAGATAGATATGTTGAAATTACGCAGCGGGGATACAAGGGAGACAAAGGATTATATTTGAATTTACTTGATGTCAAGGAGTGCATACTTATCATTAGTAATCTCCGCTTTCTTTGGAATGGATATGGACGCAGGGTTGTTATGAAATATAGCGAGAAAAGTAACCAAGACAGCAATATAGCCCAAGAGACAAAGAAAATGAAGCAGACGGCGTGTAGTATTATAAGTCTTATCTTAGAGTCTTTCCCCATCAACGATGCAAGTGGAAACACGACTGTTACATATCAGCAGGATTTTGATAACTTGAACGCATCAATGTGTATGGCACTAAGTGAGTTTGGCAGTGCTGTCAATAATACGACTTCCAACGAGAGAGACTGGTTAAAAGCGACATTCTCATACGTTTTACCAAAATTAGAATACTCAGAAGTGACAGATATTTCTACTGTTGATCGATGTTTCCTCTTGAAGGTAGTAGAAAAGCTTCTCGTTGAAAGAGATGGTAATATTTTGGAGGGGAAAGATTATCTGAGGCTACTTGAAGTATTTGGAAACTCATTTTTTAACCAAGAAAATATTCGGAAATGCCCATCGAACTTGACTGATGGATATAGATCTACTCGATTGCTTTCATCACTTATTCACCAATTTCTTGGTGGGGGCATGCGGCATATCGATGTAGATTCTTTAAATAAGCAATTATCAAGGATGGCAGCATGTTTTCCTCAATACCTTGTACAATGGCAAGGATATGCACCAGAGGATAGTGTAACAGTATTGGCGACATTATTGGCTATGTCGCGCAAGTATAATCCTGACAAAGGCCGTGAAGTCAAAGATGAAATGCTACCATCTGAGAAGTTTATCACGCAGTTGTGCTGTTCACTGAGGGAGAATATGTTGGAAATTTTTGTTTCGTCAAAAAAATTGATCAAGGTTTCTACAACTAGATTCAAATCTAAACAATCGGTGTTTGAACAGCTGCCAGAAATCGGTCAAAAACTAGCAATAAGTCTTGTTGGGATGTTGCAGTACCCTAGTAACTCCATGCTTGAATGTCTTGCAGAAATATGTTCTCGACGAGTTAAAACGTCATCTGGTACATATTCTCCGGTTTTAAGCGACTACATGCTCGATTACATTGCGTCAGTCATACATAGTATCAGTCGCACCATCTCACTTCAGACATACTTGAAATTTTTGGTCACTTCAACAGGTATTTCGAATGTCAAGTGCTGTAAGATTGAAGAATTTCCAATCAGATCAGCAGATGATACCAATAAATTAGTTGATGCGAGTGAGGATGCCGCTATTGATATCGACTGTATTACATCCTACGACTTAGCAATAAGTAGATGTTGTCGCTACATCCCTTTTGTCCCGGCAGCAAAGGCATTCAAAATGCTATTACCTGTACTTAAGGCTTGGTTGTCAAATTCTCATGAACGAAGTACTGCGAATCTAGTCAAAGCCCGTGCTGCTTTTGCGACTCTTTCAGTTTTGTTACACGCGCAAAAGCTCGACGTCTCGGATATAATAGACAACACAGTGGATTCCGTTTACGATTCTTGTATGGCTGTCAGTAGCATCGATAGCGATAGCTTGAGCACAACATTCTGTATAGAGATTCAGTCAAGAATGTTAGCACCAATTTTTGCCATACTTTTTTGCTATTCAAGTCAAATGTTGATCAAATTTCTTGAAAACTGCAAAAATAAAGTTTTATCGACCAATATTCATACAGAAGAAAAGAGGAAAATCATTCAAACGTTAGAATATCTTTTAAGAAACAAAACATTAACCAAGGTAATTTCTACCGATGCCAGTGATACGATTCGTAACACCATAAAAGCGATTGATGCGTTCACCCTTGGTGGTCCCTTAGACTCTTGCGGTGGTAAACTGCTAATTTTGGCCAATCAAATTATTGGAAACTCATAGTTTCCTATCAAGGAACAGCAGGTCAAAAAGAGTAATAACGTAGAAACAGCTTTCAATCTCATGTGTTCTTCGTTGTTTTCTTGTCCTCTAGTATAAAGTCCGAAATGGCCTCCAAACACGGATAAAAGGCTTGATCTTCTGTGTATAACCAGTGCCCACCTTTAAATCCAATCGCATTGGATTTATTTAGGCATTTCTTGTGCTCTAGCTGAAGTATCTCAACAGATTCAGGGTAATGAAACATTACACGCTTTTCTGTTCCATACAGATACAGCAACGGGCATTTATTCAAGTCCTTAGGAAATTTAAAATAATGAATCAATTTTTTATCAAGCATGGCATCTCTGAACATTTGATAATATATATACGACATGTAAATCCAGTGCTGAACGATCCATTGGTTCCTTTGAATGCGAAGATTTATCATGTTGAGATCCTTATGAAAGTTTAAGGGACCGATGCGTAGTAGCCGAATGATTCCATATCCAATTAGCATAGAAAAAACACCTAGAAACGGACCAAGTAGGAAGGATAACGCATTGACGAACCTGTAAGCAATAGTGACAAGCAGATCGAACAAATCTACATTGGATTTCACCATGGTTCGATGAGGGCCTAAAACGTCAATCAAAATTAATTCATCTGGTGCATCAGAAGATCCATCTTCTTCGCATGTATTTGCCCATATGGACCCGACAGGTGCTCCCCAATCATGAAATATTCCAGTTAATCTTGGATTTGTCTCTCTCGATTGCGCCTTTAGAGCCTTCACTGCCTCGCGAATACAAGAAACTATTTCATCGAATGTGTATCCGTACTTCTTACAGTCTCGCCACGTTTTCTCCCCAACCTTGTATTGATACCCAGGCAAGCACATCACTCCAACTAGTATACCACGCTCTGATAGTTTGATTGCCAACGGTGTCATAACAGTTTGATCGTCTGGGAATCCAGCGCACATTATTGCAACATTTTTTGAGCAAGCATCTCCGAATAAATGTAGCTCCCCTCCTTCGTCGTCTCCAGGAATTGGGTACAGTATTCGCTTCGGTGTCATGAGCAAATTTTGTCTTTTGTTTGTGTTGGTTCAAGCTGATTTCTGATTTCTGATTTCAGATGATGTCGGATGCAGTCGTGATAAAAAATGGCTATTTACATAGAATTAGCTTGGGACTCAATCGGATCGGCCCCTAACAGTAAACGGATACCGGAAATTTTGCATTTTCGAACCTGTAGAATTTCGTTGTCTCGTTTTTCGTTTGTTCCGGCGGTCAAAAGGGATCTTATTTCTTATTTTCGTCAACATAGAATAGATTTCAATTCTACCTTACCTGTCTAAGTAGTATCATAAACAGGATGGGCAACAAGTGTTCCGTATATAATAGCGATGCAGATGCTAAGTTTGGTTCAGTCAATTTGAATGATTCTAGACATGCAATGATAATGACCAGTGCACGGAAAGGAGCATCTGTTCAAGGCGACGGGTCGTTTTACAAGCCTAGGAGTGCGTCGTCCAGTGAATTGGACATATCAAACTCAAATTTAATGACCATATATGAAGATAAGTGTCAAAATATGTCGTCGGTTCGCGTCTAAGCGGTTCATACTGTGCACAAAATAGACAAGACAAAAAATAACCCTGTGACCTTGTACATGTTTTAGGAACTTAAGCTGAGTCAATGCCCAAAGAAAATCGCACTATATCATAGCAACAATACAAAACATAAATTACTTAAGCAATATTAGCACGTTCAATATCTCCATCGACAGCCCAACAAATGGGAAGATGCCCCATAGATACCAAAGCATCATTGCATCTACTAAAACATTTACTTCCAATAAATGGTGCATTCGTCTTTGTTGCACCAAGTGGAGAAGGATGTGATGAACATATTATGACGTGACTGTGTTTTTTGTGCTGATTAATGATAGTCTCTGCCTTCTTTGACGCAGGTTTCCCCCAAAGCAAAAACACAACTCCGTTTGATTTACCATCAACTATCTCCTTATCCCTTTGATGACTAACAACCAGACGTATTATTTCATCAGTAAATTCTTCCCAGCCTCTGTTGGCATGGCTGAATGCCTCACTTCTGCGCACTGTAAGCACTGAATTTAGCATCAAGACCCCTTGATGCGCCCATCTTTCTAAAAATCCGTGATTTGGCATTGCTTTCAATCCTACATCATTTGCAAGTAACTCCTTATAGATATTCCGAAGAGAAGGTGGAATGGCAACACCTTTTCTAACAGAAAAGGCAAGTCCATGTCCTTGATTAGGTTGGTGATAAGGGTCTTGGCCCACAATCACCACTTTGACCTTATGAAGAGGAACAAGATTCAGAGCGGTAAAGATATCTTTCGGAGGAGGATAAACAACTTTGTTCTTGCGTTCCATGGCAACAAATGTTGCTAGTTCATGAAAACTGGTTTTGTTAAGGTGTGGTATCAACGCATTCTTCCATGATTCACAAGTTAAATGAGAAATAAGTTCTTGAACATCAGAATCTAAATCTACTAATGTTGACGAAGCTTTTAACCGTTTTAGGGGCGCTTCAACCTTACAATTATCTCCCTTGCTCCTCTTTGGTGCAAAATACGATGTGATCATACTTTCCGTGAAGAGTTTCTTTTATCTCTTTTGTGCTATTTGGTCTACTACTTAGAATGTAGAGTAGAGAGAGATGATAAAAAAGGCGAAAGGAAAGAGGAAAGGGATCAAGCTATCCTCGACATGTAGGGAAGAAGAGCTAGCTGCTAGCTGTACTTGATACTCAACACGCAACAGTGTTCTCCTCTTTGAAATATAGACCATACTTCGGTTTTATAACGAAAAGTGTAGTAAATATATGATATATTTGTAACTTATAGATACCAACGTATCTACGAAAGTGTCTCTAACAATTTTTTCTTCTTCTTTTCCAGAATCGTTTGTGCAACTATTTCTTGTGTTGGTACTGCCACATGTGCGGCGATTGCATCTGCTGGCCCTATCACACTAAACGCAGTCTCTTCATCACTTTCATCGTCACTGGGATTAATATATATCGCATCTTCAGATTTGACTGATTCTTTAGACCTGTGCTCTTCTCTACATATTTCAAGCTCCTTTCTTCTCTTTTCCGATGCCTCCTTTTCTACTTCAAGCAAAACTCCATCTTCCTCATCTCTCAAGCCATAATAATCAGGAGTAATATATTTATAAATGTCACCTCGTTTGCGTTTAGTAAACTTGACAGCATTCCGGGCGAATAAAGCTTTAACTCCAGGGAGGTCCTTTGCTACTCCATAGTATCTATATCCTGATGATCCTTGTAATCCAACACTGTTAGGATCGTGTGTACCTTCCTCCAGTTGGTTCATTTTTTCGATTTTATTATAGTCTGGTCCACCCAACTCTGCAATTCTTTTATTCCAGTGAAATTTCTCTCTCATCAGTTTATTGATCTGATCATTTAAATCTCTGACCTCATGTTCACTCAATCCAGGATTTTGAATCTTACTGATTCCATTTGATATTTCACGAATTATTTGATTGCGCCACCTTTCAGCATCGTTTACATGTGAGCATTGAGAAGCGAGGTACGGACGTCGACCGAAACTGGGTTTGGTGATGTTTCCCTTTTCTCTCATTTGAACCCATTTGTTCATCATCGCTTGCGCTTTCTCCTCTGGACGCGCCATGATTAATTACAATATAATGTGGTTTATAATTAAGGATTGTATGATACCACAAGGTTGGATAGGGCAGAGACTCCTTTGAGTTGTGTGTTGTGCGAGATGTAATCTCTTGAAGGTTGAGGGTTGAGGGTCGATGGTCGATGCAACAGTGCAACCGTGCAACACTTTTAAAAATACAGACAAGAGGAGAAAATCAAAACAGAAATAAAAGGTAATTATTCACAATGTTGCTTATTTCTTTCTCATTTTTCTATTGTGTTTATGTATCCCTGCCCAATGAGTTCATGCAACCTAATAGATTGGATAGTTGATTACCCCTGCTGATCGAATGTTCCAGAAAATTCACCAGGCGAAGGACCAATTCGCTGCTTTTTACCCTCGGGTTCACCCTGATTTTTCTTCCCCTCGGTTGCTCTTGCAGAGTGGGGTACGAAATTGTCGATTCCAAACTGCTGCTGGAACTGATACATGCTTTGATTTTCATGCTGTTGATTCAACAAAAATCGCTGATACAATTGAGATTCTTGAAGCTGCCTCTGATACTGGTTGTCAAAACCCATGGACTTCAGAGCTTGAAAATCGTGAGGTATTTGAGTTCGCTCCCACTGCGAAAGGGCATTCTGAAATGACATATCTGGGATAGAAGCCTGTTGCAACAGGCGATTGGAGTTGAGATAATTGTAATCCGATTCAGCGTTTGTATAAGAATCTGTCGCACTTTGCATTTGCTGCTGTTCAGTTTCGCCTTGCTCTTGTTTTTTGGTTAAATACGCTTCAATTTCAACTTTATAACGTTTCATATCTTCATCAGCCATCTCCTTAAACTTGGCTAATTCCTCTTCCGACAGCTCTTTCCATCTCTGGCCGATTAACTTTGCAAGATTTTCAAAGCTGATTTTACCGTGTGGTTTCTTCGGAGGTACGCTGACGGAAGTCTCAAGCTCCTTGTCAGTCGTGTTCACTCCTTCTTCGCCGTCCTCCTTATCATCGTCGGCTGATTTCTCTTTACCACCCAAAGAACCAACATCTTTGTTTTCTGAAGTAACTTCTTCATTTTTTACAACTTGTCCATTGGTGTTTTCAATCGAATCCTTCGACGGAGTGGACTCCTTCTTTGTGATGGGATCTTGAGGTTCCGTAAGACCATCTACAAACTCTCCATCATCAATCATTTTCAAGATTCTTTGCCTTTCATATTTGAAGAAAAGATTGTAAGAACTAAGAGGACGTTTCGGCTTATCTTTGTCTTTCACCTTCTTCTTCTTCATACCCTTGTTCGCCATGGACCCAATCAGTGATTGGCCATTCATAGGACTGTTGAATACATCAAGCATTCCAGCAGTTCCACTCAAATCCATATTTTGACGAGCAGAATAAGAATCGTTAAATCCTTGGTTCATTCCAGCAAGCATCGAAAACTGACTGGGATAAATATTACCAAGTGAATACAATAAATTTTGCTGCGAGGAGGAAGGCATCGCATAAGGATTGTAAAAAGGAATGTATCCTGCACCTGCTTGTGAATGCATCATATTCATGGCAGCGTCCATTCCAAAATTACTTGGCATGAATGGTGCTCCGGCATTGATGCTTCTAGTAGAATCTTCAGATTGCTTCGACGCCATTAATCTTTTCTCAGCCATTGCAGCGGAAGCAAAGGCAGCATGAAAATCAGCTTGGCGCTGTTGTTGTTGTTGTTGTTGTTGCTGCTGTTGTTGCTGATGCTGTTGCTGTTGTTGCTGATGCTGTTGTTGTTGTTGTTGTTGTTGTTGTTGCTGCTGCTGCAGCCATAAGAACTGCTTGATAGCTTCGTTAGGATCGTTGGGTCCTTCCGTTTGGAAGCTCCTTAGGTTGGCTGCTGCCTCGGAAGCGTCATAAAGATTGGTGCCAGAGGATGGAATCTGGTTGTTTGTGCGATTGGTCGGGCCATTACTTTCGTTAATGGCTTCGTCGCCGTTGGTATTGCCATTGACTGGAGTTGTTGATGTGTTACCGAACATGACTGATGAAAAGTATATGCCGTCCGTATTTTGACTGACTTATGGAGACTACGGAAGACTTAACACTTTATCTTCCGTTTATTTATGAAAAGGGGGACCACTTGTACTTAGCGAGCCACGAAAAGACCCACGAAATGGCCTTATGCCCTGTTTCAATTTTCACATGCGTAGTCTCCGTAGAAGATAGATAACCCCCCTCCCTATCCACATTGAGTTTACA
>Ga0213868_10000945_pt1 | contig 28251 bp, 22 predicted proteins | sample PICome_9_FD_160087 | JGI IMG/M metagenome (GOLD analysis project Ga0213868, IMG submission 160087) | Coastal seawater microbial communities near Pivers Island, North Carolina, United States - PICO127 | ecosystem: Environmental > Aquatic > Marine > Coastal | place: USA: North Carolina... | reverse complement strand
CAAAAAACTTATTTTGTAGATCAAGGTGGAGAACTATTTGATATTACACCAGATGCTGAAACTAATTACTCTTATGGATTTGGTATTAGAAAGGTTGCAAGATTTGATTATGAGAATAAACCTAATCAATTTTATGATGGAACAGAAATCCAAACAGGATTAAGTTCTAATATAGGTGCTGTTAAAGGTTGGGAATATAAATTCCAATGGGAATGGGCAAGACAGTTTGGGAATGAATATACTAGAGAAGATATATTTCTTAGATATTTAGGAGATAACTTTATCTTTAAACTAGAACAAATGCAAGATGGTCTTGCAGAGTTAGATTACAAAGCGGTAGATCTTAGATGGAGAAAGCCAATAGGTAAAAAACTTAACTTTTCTATAGGTGCTGCATTTAGAACACATAGACCTTATGGTTACTTACCAATTGCAGATTACTTAGCGGATAACCCATGGTGGCAATTAGCATACGATGAGGGATTCGTAGATAACTTCTATGGTATTGATTATGATAATGATGGAGAAGTAGATAACTTTGATTACTTTTGGACTAATCCAGAAGGTGAAAGAGTTTCAGACACGGATCTAGATTTTAGAACTAATATATTTGGTGGTCTTGTAAACGACTTTAACAGACAAGGAATTGCATTAGTCGAAGACTTAGGAACTATTTCTGCAGTTATAGGTTTAGATTTCTACCACTACTCTCAAGACGGTAATAATTGGGCACACATTTACACTTCAGTTATGCCATATCACCAACAAGTTATGGGAGAAGAACTATTCTCTTACGGCAAGTTTATTAATGAAGGAGAAGATACACAGTGGACTGATTTTACAATCGGTGCAATGACAGGATGGAAAATAACAAAGAAGTTAGGTATCTTTGCAGAAATGAATTATCTACAATATTGGGATAGACAAATATTTACTGCTAAAGCTGGACTTAACTTTCAATTTAGATAATATGAAAAACTTTACATTTATAATATTGATTGTATTTGGTCTTTTAGGATCAACTACCATTGCAGATGGAAACAAGAGTGTAAATATAGTAGAAGACACTCCTAAATACCTAAACACAGACAATTTTGATAAAGCTATCAATACTGGTATTGTTATTGTAGAGTTTGTGGCATCATTTGCTGATAAATTTGAAGATTGGAAAGATATTGAAGATGGTGTATATTATAGAGTTGATATTGAAAAATACCCAGATCTTAAAAAGAAATACAAAGTAAGATCTATTCCAACTATTATTGTTTTTAATAATGGTTCTAAAGAATTAACATATAGAGCAAACATCATGTTAGAATTAGATGTTACCGCTGAAGAAATTCACGAAGACATTGAGGATCTATTCTCAGACAAATTCTAATATGTGGAGCAAGATAACAAAATATTTTAGATCTATTAAGAATACGTTACTGTATTACGATTTTCAACCATTGTTATTTTTTTGGATCTCAAGCGATATTTTAAACAACTTAGTATTATGGACCGATCTGACATACTGGGAAGCAGCTGGACAACCTAACACATATTGGTTATATTTTGCATATCTTATATGTAGTGCATCAATGTTGGTCTTTATAAACAATATTAAGTGGCTATCTAGATTTGTAACAGCATATTTGGTGTTATACTTATTTTCAACTATAAGATATTTAGTAAGTGTATTTGGAGGTGATGAAGCTTTCACATTAACAGATTTTAAAAATATATTGATTACATGCTGGTATGCTTTCATGTGGGCTTGGATTCTATTTAAGCTAAAGAAAGAAATGCTAGAAAGATCACTAAGACAATGAGCGAAAATCTAACTACAATAATAATTACAGCAATATCTGTCATCTTCGGTGCAGGTGGTTGGAAATTCTATGAGTTTCTTATTCGTAACAAACGAGAGAAACAAAAAGAAAACAAATCTGAACAAAACATTTACAGAGATGATTTAATGGCCAGAGTTGAGAGATTAGAGAAAGACAAGAACGAACAGACCGAAGAATTAATGAAAGTTAAAGTCGAAGCAGCTGGTCTAAAAATGAAAGTTGAATTCTTAGAAAGAGAATTAGATAGAATCAAATCAAGATAATTATGAAAAGGTTTTTTAAAATATTACTTATATCAATAATAGTAGGAGCCATCGGAGGTTTTATTTGTGGCATATTTGTTCATAAGGCGGAGTTATCACATATAGAAAAGATGATTCTACAAAACAACACTGTTAAAGAATCAGTTGAAAATTCTAAATATCCTACAATTAACCAGCCAGCAAGCAGTCAAGTAACTGTGTTCGCGGGCGATAGTGTTAGAACTATTCGAAAATAAGTCACTCCAGATTTTTTTATGTCAGAAACTTTTTGTATATTAGTAGTATAATAAAAAGATAAACTAATTATTATGAAAAGTTTTAAGATACCATTCATGATGATGTTGTTGCCATTTCTATCATTATCACCAGGTGCAATATCAGATAATCCGTTTCCAGAAGACAAAAGATTACCCCAAGTAGCAATCGCTACATTAACTCCAGAACCAATTGAAATAGATACTACATTTAAGTTAGTAGAAGCTTTAATTCAAGTAGAATCTAGAGGAAATGAAGATGCGGTTGGAGATACTGATTTAGGAGAGCCTTCTATCGGTGTATTACAAATTAGACCTATTATGGTAAGAGAAGTCAATAGAATTCTCAAAAAAACTGGAAGCGAAAAAAGATATAAGAAGAAAGATCGTTTTAGTAGAGAAAAATCTATTGAAATGTTCATGGTTTGGAAAAACTATCACCATCCTGAAGGTGGTTTTGAAACTATTGCAAGAAATTGGAATGGTGGACCAAGAGGCTACAAGAACAAGAGAACAGAGTACTATTGGGCTAAAGTACAATTAGAGCTAAAAGAGATAGATATATAATCTAATAATAAAAATGTACATAGCATGAAGAAAGTAAAATTATTTAACGAGTTCGCTGAACCAACTAACGAAGATTGTAACGAAGTTACTGAAGCTAATGCTGATGGAACTATCTCTGACGATGAAGATCAAAGAAGAGACGAATTAGAAATGGAAGTATATCACGAAGCAAAATCATTTGCAGAAGATGTAATAGCAAGATCATATGATATAGGTGGTGATTTCAGAGGCCCAGGTATTCAAGCTGATATGGCTAAACAAATCAAGAAAGCATTCAAGGATGCTAAATTTAGAATATAAATATGAAGACATTAAAATACGACGATTACTTAAACGAAGGTTTTAATGCAATCGTACCAACAGGAGATCAATTCGGAGAATTCTCACTAAAGCTATTAGCAGCTAGAGATCAAGCACATATATTTCATTGGCAAACAAATTCTTTTGCTGAACACGAGGCTTTCGGAAAGTTCTACGATGAATTCTTAGAAAACATAGATTTACTAGTTGAATTGATCATGGGTATTAAAGAACGCCCAGTTTTTGGTAATAATGCTACAATATCACTTAAAGATTATTCAGAAGGTGCAGTAGTAGAATTCTTTATGCACTTATATAGTGTATTAACAAACGAAATACAAATAGTTATTGATCCTATGCATGAAGAGGTTTATGATCATGCTAGACTAATTATAAGTCAAATAGATAAGCTAAAGTATTTATTAACACTAAAATAAAACGACACAATGAGTTTCGCAGATTTTTTAAACGAGAAGAATTTTCAAGTAGTTACTAGTGATCATGTCATTAAATATAGACTATCATACCAATATGGTAGAGGTGGTTTTTTAGCATTAGCTTCATCTAGTAAAGAGAATGATAAAGAAATAGAAATAGGTGATAAGTTTGAAATAGGTAAAGCTATTGAAGATAGTATCAATGCAGAACTTAAAAAACGTAAACAGTTATTTACAGTAGAGGAAGATCATGGTTATCAAGGAGCTGGATATGCTTTTTATCTTGTAATGGACGAAGTGATAAAATTATTAAATAAATAAAATTAGATATGAAACACGTAAAATTATTTGAAGATTGGACAGATTTCTTACAATTACAAGCTGATGCAGCAGGAATGACCAAAACAGAATGGATGTCTTTTTATGGAGTAAACAACGAGGCTGTGGTTTCTGAAGCAAAACCAGCCGGACTTTCAAAAGAAGAAACATTAGAGGTTGCACAAAAATTTGCAGACGCTCTTACTAAATTAGATGGTAAAAAATACACTGTTAGTTCTGATTATGAAGAGGATTCATTTGATTTAGACGTCGACGGAGAAGAATATGAAGGCGGTTCATATAATATTAATGCCGATGGTTCAGTAGTTAACATGGCAACATGGGATCGTAAAACGAATGTATCACCTACATATGGTGATAAAGATGATGACGTTAAAACTATTATGAAGAAAATCAAGAAACTAAACGCTTAAGAACATGACAATTCAACAATTTTTCAACAATCTAAGAGACAATCAAATAGTAAACGATTATCTATCATATATGAAAGACACTTTAGGTGGCGGTTATATAAATTATTACTTTGAAGACGGTGGACAACACTATTCAGGTGCACCATTACCAGAATTTAAATATCATAATGTAAAAGGTAATTTGCATCCAGTTGTTTGGGGTGGAAATATTAAAACCAATATGATTCAGCATTTATTTGGATCAACTGAAAAGTTTTTTAATGGTATGTGTGTATTCGGAGAATTCACTGGATCTATATCTGCAGGAAGTTATGGAAGTAGACAAGGTTTTATTAGACCTTATATGAAATCAAAGGACAGTGATAGAAATGAACAATGGCAATATGTTATTAGTTTAAGAACTGGTAAGAAATTTCTAGGAGGCAAATATTGGGCTCCTGCAAATCCTGAGACTAAAATGTCATTTTACCAATATTTAGGATTAGCCAAAAATGCAGTTAGAGTTGTTCAAAAAGAATCACAAAAAGTACTTAGTGATGCATTAGAAAGATTAATAGCTGCAATTCAAAACGATCAAGATTATATTGCATGGAAAGAAGCAGATAAAGTAGGTGCAAGTGCTGAAGAAGTAGCTCCACAATTAGATCTAAATAAAGTGTATTATGCACTTAAGTCTGAAGTTAAACCTGGAATGAGATTAGATCAAGAAGCTGATGATGAAATTCAATGTAGTATTAGACATTGGGGTAATTGGGATCATGATTGGGAAGACAATAGAGACGATGAAGATTATGAAGATGATGACTACGAAGTATTATCTGATGCATCTAACGATTCAATGACTAAGATCGTTGATTCAATTAAAGATAAATTCCCACAAGTTGATATTGATTGGGGAACAAGTGAAAAAAACTGGATTGATTTTACTATTACAAGAATGGCAAATGAATCTAAGGTTGAAGAGATTAAAACATCCATGATTTCTGGTACAAGCGGAAGAACAATTGATTCTTTAGAAGATAGAAAATATGAACTAAAGAAAGATGTTAAAGGTGCTAGAATTGGTGATTACACTAATATCACTTTACCTAAGGGTACTATTATATACAACCTACCAGGTGGAGTAATGGCTGATCACAAATCTTTAAAAAGATATGCTGATAGAAATAATAACATATATTTTGAAAAACCTACATTTTCAGGTATTAGAGTAAGATCAATGCCAGAATTATTAGCAGACATTGAAAAGAATTCTAAAGTATTAGAAAATAAAGAAATTATAAACGAAGCGTCTTACGGTGGAAATGAAATCTATGAGATAGCAACTCCGGCTCCAAAGGCGATGCTTAAGGAAGAACTAGAAGAACTATTTGGCGATGATTATAGAAATATAGTCACAGAATTTAACAGTCCTGAAGGTTTAGAATCAGTGCTTATGTTTAACATATCAAAAAACGACATATCTAAAATTGCAGAAAATATTGGTGATGTACTGGTATTTAAGCTTCAATTAGGTGGTAGAAAATCAATAATATAATTATGAAAAAATTACAATCATTCAATTCTTTTATATCAGAGAAAAAAACAGACCTATGGAGCCCATATCAAAAAGCTGATATTTTAGCAGGCGATATGTTTGGTGAAATGGGACTATTCTCATTAAGAGATGATCAATTAGATCAGATCATAGATCTAAAGAAAGCTGATAAATTAGCTAAGAAACAATTTGGTGAGTTTGGATTTAAAACTTTAGCTGCAAAGGAAATGGAAGAGCTTATTGATAATAATCCTAAACTACTTAGAGAATCTACAATACATGAAGGTAAAACAATATCTTTTGCCAAGGCTTCTATGATGGGTGCAAAAATCCTTAACAAAATTAATATCGGTACAATTTTAGATACTAAAGGTGGCCAATATGAAATTACAGATTATGGACAACAAGCAAATGCATTCAAGGAATTTGAAGCAGAAAAAGATGGTAAAATAGTAAAAGTTAAATTAACAGCAATGTATGGTCTTAAGTTAGAAGTAACTGACGATGTACGTAGCGCTAGATTCAATAAAGAAGAAGAGATAATTGGATTTATTATGGAATCTGTAGTTAATGAAGCCAAAATTAAGATTGTTAAAGACGAATGGCCATATCTTGAATTCAAGGTAGGTGGTAAACTACATAAAGTAGATTTTGATTACGAAGATATTATAGACGATCATGGAAATGAAGGTCAGGATCAATATTGGGTAGGTAAAGACGAAAAAGGTCAAGACTGGATGATAGATGTTTATGCAGACTATAACGGTGAGGTTGAAGAAGTTTGGTATGATACTATTGTAAAAGAATCAGCAGTTGCTGAGGCTGCAACTCCAGCTATTTACGTTCAAGATGAAAGACAATTTGGTAAAAAAGGTATCATTATTATGATCAATGATCATGGAGATGTTACTTCTGCTATATTTAAAGATAAGAAAAACGCTGACAAATATAATAGAAATAAAACTAAAGATCTTAAAGATTTACTTAAGTTAGCAAAGGGTGTTAAATATCCTAATCCTATTGATGAACAATTTCTTACAGAAGGTAAATGGTCAAACATCATGAAAGGTGTTAGAAAGGGTGCTAAAGCTGGTCCATGGGCAATAGTTTCTATTGAAAATGGAAAAGTAATTAATCAAGAATTAGTTTCAATAATGGATGCAATTCCTGCACACTATGAAGCTGTAAAAAAAGAATTTCCAAAAGCTAAACTATCTATAGAAGATAATGAAGGTCATATTGTTTATAATGAATCAGTGCTAATTGAAATATCTGAAAAATTCACTTTTGGTAAAAAAGATAAATTTAGCGATAATGATATCAATGATGTATATGGTTTTTACGGTACATTAGATACTCTTTATGATGATGCTCAAAAAGAAGAATTCTGGAAAAACACATTTGCTTATTTAGTATCTTCATTTGGATTTACAGATGAAGGAGCTTTGTATTTCTTAAATGCTAAAGTAGGAAGATGGTTAGCAGATCAATTTGCAGATAGTAATGTAACTATGGGCAATGACGGTGTGTTTGATGTAATTGATAATTTTGCTAAATCTTCTCAATGGAAAAAGTGGGCAAAAGAATTTAATGATGTTGCTACAGAAGAAATGGCAAATGAAAGTGCAAGTGCTATTTATGAAACATTTGACAATGGCTTAAACGAAGAAAAATCATCTACTGAAGTATTAGCAGACGATGTTTCTGGTGAATTATACACTGCAACACTTAAAGGCAAATCAGTAACTGTTAAAGCTACTACAACTACAAAAACATGGGATGACGGTGTACCTGTATTAAAGTATTTAGCAAGAGGTAAAGGTAAATCAATCAAAGTAGAACTTAATAGATCCTTTGATGTTGTTCATGATGTTGCACACGGATGGTTCTATTTTACAGACGGAAGAAAGTGGTTCGGTCTGCATCAGGGTGATGGTTACGGAGAAGCTGATGATTTACCATTTAATGTTGTCATTAAAGAATCTAAATTAATCAAAGAAGCCAAAATGGACAGAGATGATTTCATAGATCATTTAAAAATGAAGTTTTCACTTGATTTTGTTTCTACGACTGAAGAATTTAACGGAAGTGAAGGTGGAGTATGGGTTTCTGGAGAAAGCAGAGATGTATATAAAGGTAAAATAATTTATGATTATTATTCAGAAGATCATAAAAATTATGAGCTAGGTGTTCTTAATAAGTTTGAAAAACAAATCAATAAAATAGGATGGTACAGCGAATGGTATGATGCTGGAACTGTAATGATTTGGCCACTATAATTTAATAATAGAATTTAATTTAATAATAAGAAGGAATGATATAGTCATTCCTTTTTTTATGTCTTTGGTGAGAGGATATATAGACTATAAATTAAATCCTAAATTATGAAGATTATTAAGAATTACGCTACATTCTTGACCGAAAAGACTGAATTAAATGAAGGCGTGTATGACCAGGGAATACTTAAAGCATTTTTTATGGCAGGTGGACCAGGTTCTGGTAAATCATATGTTGCAACAGAATTATTTAACTTTCCAAAAGGAGCTGTAAGTTCAGTATCATACGCAACTGGTTTAAAACTTGTAAATAATGATAATGCATTTGAAAAAGGACTTAAGAAAGCTGGTTATAATGCAGGAGAATTAGCAAAACTAGCTAAGGATCCAGAAGAATGGGTAAAAGTAATGGCAATTAGAGATAAAGCCAAAGGAATTACTAAGAGATTACAAGACAATTATATTAGCGGAAGATTGGGTCAAGTAATTGATGGAACTGGTAAGAATTTTGATAAAATCAGAGGACATAGACTACTCTACCAAGATTTAGGATATGATACTTATATGGTTTTCGTTAACACTTCACTAGAAGTTGCATTAGAAAGAAATCAAATGAGAGAACGTAAGCTTGATGATTCAATGGTTGAAAAAATGTGGAAAGAAGTTCAAGACAATTTAGGTAAATTTCAGAAATTATTCGGTGCAAGTAGAATGTTGATTGTAGATAATTCAGCATTTGGCGGTGATGTTTTACAACAAGTAGAAAAACAAATAGCAAAGCAGATTAGAAAGCCTATTCAGAATCCATTAGGTAGAAGATGGATCGAAGAACAAACTACACTTAAAGATAAAAATAAACCATCATAATAATATGGCGAATGATAAATCAAACAGCGAATTAGTAAGAGAATTATTAGAAGCATTTTCTAGCCTTAAGGCTAAAATGGAAGATCCTAATTATGTTCAATTGGAAGCATCAATTAAACAAGTTATAGGAAATCAAAATGATATGAAGGAAGATGTTTCAGAGTTAAAGAAAAGACTACTTAATCCGTATGACGGAGCAATTGTTGAAATTTCAAAAAACACTGATTTTAGAAAAGAACAAGAGAGAAATCAAAGTGAGTATGATAAATTAGTTGATCAACATAAAGAATTGATTCAATGGAAATCAACTTACACTAAAATATTTTGGACTTTATTCACTGCAGCAATAGGTGTAATAGGTTATATGATAACAAACATAATGATGAGTAAGTAAATATGGTATTTGATAGAATTTCATTAATAGAGGCGTATAAAGTATTAAAGACTGTAAACGAGAATGATGGACCAGTTTCTAAGATTCTTTTTAATAAAACTGCGTTCTATGGTACCAAAACTCAACCTAGATTTAAAGATCTAGCAGATCTTAGAAATTTCATAGAAACAGAATATGCTTATAATTGGCACAATGAAGATTGTGAATGTGCAACTGGTGATGAATCAGTATGGACTTTATTAGCATATGAAGTTACCACACCTAGATCAACTCATGCTATTTTCGTTAATAACATAAGAAGATTATTAGAAAGTGCTAAGCAAGCCGATTTAAATGGTTTAAGTATATCAATAACTAGTGCTATTTTTGCTAAAATAGAAAGAATATCTTTTTTGTTCGAAAATTATGTATGTTTTGCATATATTGAGGATCAGGGTGATTATGTTGATTACTGCGAATATATAGAACTTATTAAAAATAAATATTATTCAGAGCTTATTGCTGACTTTTATAGCCAATATAAAACTTTTTAAGACGAGCTCAGATTGTGGATGAATATATACTAAATAGATAAAAAGAAAGACATATAAATGCCACTACAATTAAATACAATTGAGGAATACGATTTCGTACATGGTTTTCATAGAAACTTTGTAACTGGGAAATACATCGCTATTCAGCCTCATGATCTAGGAAGACCCCTTACACATGCTGAAATGGATTATAATTTAATCCTAAATGAGCAAACACAAGCAGGTTTCAGAATATTTGGATCTAATCCAGATTTAACTTTAAGCGACGATGATTTAGGAAGTTCATTAGTGTTTCATAAAATATCAGCAGATGATGATGATTTTGCTAAATATCAATCAAAGGGATATAGTGTAGATCAATATATTTGGATTTTAGATTGTTGTGCCCCTAAATTTGACTGTGATTTATTTGTTGTTGACTCTATATGTTCATTCATAGTAGAATCTGTAACAGCAACACCTGAAGATCCATGTATTAACTTCGTAGTAGATTCTATATGTGGTAACTTTGATATTGATTCAGTATCATCGGAAAATAGCGGAGGAACATCTCCGGGTGCTGTATTTTTTAATTTCGCAACAAATGTATTTGGTAATGATCCGTTTATATTCACACCGGGAACAGCATTTGCCGATGTAGCTTATACAATTGTAGGTGATGGTATTACTGCTCCTACTGGACCAGCTAATTTTATTAACAACCACGTGAGTGGTACAATGATATCAATAAATAGCACAAATGATCCAAATGTATATACTGGAATTTATAGATTTAGTCAGTTAATTGCACCAATACAAGGAATTAGTGGTTATGCTGATGTTGACGCATTAGTAGGTGGATATAATATAACTTCTAGATGGTATTATTCTCTTCAGCCAGCACAGGGCGGTGGAGGCAAAGGTCAGATAACACCAACACCAACTTCAAGTGAAGCAGCGCCAACACCAAGTCCAAGTACAACTTCGAGTCCAACACCAACACCAACTTCAAGTGAAGTAGCGCCAACACCAACACCAAGTTCGAGTGAAGCGGGTCCAGGAATTGTCAACTTTACGGTGGAGTGGGAAATAGAGGATAATAGTTTAAATACATTACAAGTAGCGGACGGCGGTCAAAGATATTCTCCAAAATTTACAGAAGAACACACATATAACCATGGAAATCAAAATTATATGGCTATGTATACTGGCATAATTCCATTGCCAGGTTATGAATTTACAGGAGCAGCCAATGAAATATCATTTACTTTAAATGGAACACCTATAGTTTCTGGAGGTTCTGATTTATCTAATAACGTGGCAATGTTTATAGCACAATGGGAAACAAGTGCAGCTGATGCTAATCAAGGTGCAGGAAGATACGCTTTAACATTATCTATAACAGGACAGACACAGTACGGTGCAGACGGACCAATAGAAGAAGGACAAGAATTTAAGATTGAAGCTACTAGTTTGCTAACAGCGCCAACTCCGACGCCAAGTCCAAGCGAGAGTGCAATACCTCCAACTCCGACGCCAAGTCCAAGTGAGAGTGCAATACCTCCAACTCCTCAGCATTTTAATTGGGTAGTATCGACAGATGCAGCAGCAACTAATAGAATTAATCCTGTATTAGAAGATCAGTCTACTGAGCCAACATGTTGGGGGTCAAATGACCAGTATTGGTATTATCCACTACAAGCGGGTGAAACTTATTACTGGCATGTTGAGCCTACATTGACTACATCTAGAATTCAATTACAAATGCAAGCCGGTGTAGCAGCTTACTCATACCGACTGGCTACAGATAATTTCCAAGGGCTTAATGGTGGTACTCCATGTAATAATAACGCAGGTGTAGGTAATGGATTTAATGTAACTCAAAAGTGGTTAGAGGATGTAGGTGGTATTTATGGTCCTGCTGGTAATGAAGTTGTAGGTGCCAGTCCTTATTTTGTAACTGACCATAACGATACTATTTCTAATTACTATAAATTTACAGTAGGTGCAAATGCAGAAGACACTAGTGAATTTGCCTATAGCGGTATGTCAGGTTCATATAGTTGGAACGGTTCAGGATATGATACTGAATTCCCATTTGATAATGATGAATTCTCTCCTGTAGGATTCTTAGTCAATTTTAGAATTTTAGCGCCAACTCCAACACCAACGGTAAGTACGACTAACACTCCAACACCAACACCGAGTGCATCAGCAGGTCCTCTTACTAATACACCATCGAATAATGATCGATACACGATGAGCGTTATACCTGCAGCTGTAGAAGAATCAGAAGCTGGTAATCCACCTCAATATATGCAATTCGCAATTCAAGCTATTAATGGTTATGATCCTGCACCAGGTACGACAGTAGGTTATACTATTACAGGAGATTGGTCACAAGGTGATATACAAGTTCTTGGTATTGAGTTATCAGATCCTAATAACATTTCATCTCCAGTACCATCAGCTCAACCTAATACAGTATTAAATCCATATACTAATATATTTAAAATAGGAACAGAACAAGGCACTGGAGCTAAAACAGCTGCTATTAGAGTATACGCTGCAGCAGATACTATAATAGAAAATGTAGAAGCAGTAAGAGTTACATTAGATGAATATGACAGTACTGGAAACATGACATCTGGTGTAGGTGTATGGAATACCGGTAATATTTCTGATGAATTATGATATTAATATTAAATGAACGATATATATAAAAAGAAAATAAAAACATAAAAAATGGCAAATTTTAATAACGGAACAGTTACTATTAACGTTTCAGGAGGTACAGCACCATTCGTTTATACATTATTAGATGAAAATGGAGCTGCGGTTCTTGATTCTGCATATACTAATTTTACGAATAATCAAACATCTAGCGACACATCATTTACATTTGGTGACGTTACAGATATTACCGGAGAAGGTGGTTTAGCGCCAGGTCTTTATTCAATTAAAGCGGTAGATGCAAATGGATGTACTATAGAAAGTAATCAAGTAACAGTAGAAGGCTTTGTTGTTCCTACTCCAACTCCAACATCGAGTGCGAGTGCAACTCCAACCCCAACTCCAACATCAAGCGCGAGTGAAACTCCAACACCAACACCGACTTCAAGTGAAAGTCAAGGTTATGTAAGTTTAACAGCAAGTGTACCAAACTTAGCTGAAGGTACTCTTGTAACATTCGCTCTAAACTCAGTAAATATTCCTGATAATACAACAGTAGGCTATAGTCTTTCTGGAACTGGAATTACATCTGATGATTTAGTTAATGCTGCTCAAATGACAGGTTCATTCTTAATGGATGGAAATTTAGGTGATGTAAGTATTGCTATTAAAGATGATAATACATTGGAAGGAGATGAAACTCTTACTATGACATTAGTCACTTTAGATTCAAATGGTGTTGCAACTAATGAATTATCTGTTGACGTTATTATTAACGATCAAGGAGTATTGCCAACTCCAAGCCCTACGGTAAGTACTACTAATACCCCAACTCCAACGCCAAGTGAGAGTGAACCAGTACCAACTGCTACGGCTACGGCAACTCCGACGCCAAGTCCAAGTGAGAGTGAACCAGTACCGACAGCAACAGCTACGGCTACGGCAACTCCGACGCCAACAGCAAGTACGACTAACACTCCAACGCCAAGTCCGACGGTAAGTACGACTAACACTCCAACTCCGACGCCAACTTCGAGTACGACTAACACTCCAACTCCAACACCGACGTCTAGTACAAGTGCAACTCCAACACCGACACCGAGTACGAGTGAAGCAGGTGTTCCTGATAGTTACTTATTAAGAACAGGATCAACTTATCCATACGCAAGTACTGGTAATTTAGTTAATGACTGGCCACAATTCACTTCAGATAATGCATCACAAAGTGAATTCGGTCCAATCTTAACTGATTGGTTAGCTAATCCAGGTGATTATGGACAACTTGGTACTGTTTCTACATGGAACGCAGGTGCAACCCAATTTACATTTAATGCTGATGGTATTTCTAGTTGGTATTTCATAGCAATTCCTGATTCAGCAGGTGTGCCTGATTTAACAGCCAATCCTAAACTTCACATTGTTGGAGATTTAGTACCGAGTACTGCATCTGAAAAGGTAACGTTCACATATAACAGTGAAAACTGGACATTATATAGAATGAACACTGGAGCACAAGATTCAGCAATAACAGTAGATTACGTATAAAAACAAATATAAATAAACAACTTTAACAATGATTAAGCCTAATGGAACCCAGTTATCAAACTTTATTTCGAGATCTAATTCGAATGAAGGTGTGGTACACGCTATTAATTTAAAAGGTGGTTTTCAAGAACTACCCGAACTCAGTGATTTGACATCAATTCCGGTATTTGCTGATAACGGCAACGCATATTCAGGATTTACACAATCAGAACACGACTACTCATCTGGTATGAGATCGGTGGGAATGGTAGTACAAGTACTAGATTCTGGAACTGGTCTACCTAAAACATATACTTTAATACCTGAAGGTTTCTTCGGAAACGGTGGTAATCAAGGTGTATCAGAATGGTTAGCACTATCTGAAGCAGCTAGAGCAGTTTATATGTACCCACAAGGTACATTTACTGTAGAAAAAGGAAATCCAGGTAATGGTTTTACAACTACTGTATCTGATGCAGCTACATTAGGTATTAGCTCAGATCCAATGGGATGTTGGGTAGAATATAAAGCTGAGCAATCTGGACCTGCTGGAGCTGATGGAGCACCAGGAGCTGATGGAGCAGATGGAGCTGATGGAGCGACAGGAGCTGATGGAGCACAAGGACCGGAAGGACCAGCAGGTGATGTAGGACCAAAGGGTGATAAAGGTGATCAAGGTGAACCAGGTGCTGAAGGTGCTACAGGTGCTGAAGGTGCTAAAGGTGATGCAGGTGAAGCTGGACCACAAGGACCAGCCGGTGATGTAGGACCAAAGGGTGATAAAGGAGATGCTGGTGATCAAGGTATTCAAGGTCAACAAGGTATTCAAGGTGATATCGGTCCAACTGGTGGAGAAGGTATTCAAGGTAACACAGGTCCTAAAGGTGACAAAGGTGATCAAGGAGATGCTGGTGAAGCAGGCGCTGAAGGTGCTGCAGGTCCTAAAGGTGACAAAGGTGATCAAGGTGAAGCAGGCGCTGAAGGTGCTGCAGGTCCTAAAGGTGACAAAGGTGATCAAGGTGAACCAGGTTCTGATGGAGCTCAAGGTGTTCAAGGTGATCAAGGTCCCGAAGGTGAAGCTGGACCACAAGGTGAAGCTGGACCAAAAGGTGATGTCGGTGAAGCTGGACCACAAGGTGGTGTAGGACCAGGTGTTAATTTCTTAGGTGAAGTTACAAACACAGATGTATTAAATGCATTAGAAGGACCACATACACAAGGAGACGCGTATATCGTACAATCTGATGATAGTTTTTGGATGTGGAACGGTACACAGTGGGTAAACGGTGGATCAATACAAGGAAATCCAGGTGCTCAAGGTGATACAGGTGCTAAAGGTGATGTTGGTGAAGCAGGACCAAAAGGTGATAAAGGTGATGCTGGCGATGTCGGTGAAGCTGGACCACAAGGTGAAGCAGGACCAAAGGGTGATAAAGGTGATGCTGGCGATGTCGGTGAAGCTGGACCACAAGGTGAAGCAGGTGAAGCTGGACCAAAGGGTGATAAAGGTGATGCTGGTGATCAAGGTGCAGCAGGATCAGAAGGACCGGCCGGCCCACAAGGTGAGGTTGGAGCTCAAGGACCAGGAGGCGCTCAAGGTGAACAAGGTAATCCAGGACCAATCGGACCGGTTGGACCAGCAGGTGCCGATGGACAAGATTATGAAAAAGTATTTGATTTCTGGGCAGAAAGCGCAGAATTCTATAAAGTAGGACAAGATTCAGAATATGAGAATGCTGTAAGCAATAGAAATCCTGATTTATATGCATGTAAAGGTGAAACGTATACATTCAGAAGATCTACTGCTGGTCATCCATTAAATATTACAAGTCAAAACGGTAATATCGCTGCAGGAATTGTTAGTGGTAGTTTACCAGTTCAACAAGGTGCAGATTTAGTGTGGAAAGTACCACAAGATGCATTTGGAACATACACATATGTATGTACTGCACATGCAGGTATGACAGGAACTATTACAATATGTTGTGCTGATGGAACTCCGGAACCGGATCCAACTCCAACACCAACACCAAGTTCGAGTGCAGAAGCACCAACTCCAACGCCAAGTTCGAGTGCAACGCCAACGCCAACTGCAAGCACAACTGCTACAGCAACGCCAACGCCAACGCCAAGTACGCCAGCGAATGGAAATAGATTCTTCTCACATGCAACGATGGAAAAAGGTGAAGATAATAGTGGAAATTGTTTACAACCATTAGTTAATATTTATAGTAACGAACAGGAATTCGAAAATATTGCAGACGCAATAGTCGGTGATACTGTATACGTTGATATTGCATTAACAAACAAATGGCAAGGTGGATTAAGATGGTTTACTGTAGGAGATGAATTAGATGCTTCAGGTGCTCAATTAAGAGAATTTAGTATAGATGATAATGGTATAATTAAACAGATCAAAGAATGTTCTGAACCGGAGCCAACTCCGACGCCAACGTCTAGTTCGACTAACACTCCAACACCGACGCCAACGTCTAGTACAAGTGCAACTCCAACTCCAACACCAAGTTCGAGTGCGGCAGTAGCAGGAAGTAGATATTGGACTGCTAGAACTGAAACTAAAGGTGAATTAGATGCAAATTGTTTCGAGCCAACATGGCCAATATATGGTAACAATGCTGAATTTACTACTATTGCAAATGCAACAATAGGCGATCATTTCTATAGCGATTTAGCATGTACACAACCATGGAACGGTCAAGGTAAATGGTACACATTAGGAGATGTCACAAACGCAACTTATAATAATAGAATAGACTTTAAAATCTCTGCTACAGGTGTAGTTATGGAATATCTAGCATGTACAGAGGCTCCAACTCCAACACCAAGTTCGAGTGCAACGCCAACGCCAACGCCAAGTTCGAGTGCAATACCTCCAACGCCAACGCCAAGTAGTTCGGAATCAGCTGCACTACCTAGAACGTTATACTTCTTACACGGTGGAGCCGGAGGTTATCCAGGAGTTTCTGACTTAACTGCTTCGGATGCTACTTACTATTACAACGCAGAAGGTGCACAGACTAGTGATTTAGGTGTAGCATGGAACGGAATGATGGAAAATACACCAACGCCATACGCGCAAGAGAATGGTACAGGACTATGGCCAATAATCGGTTCGATGGAATTCGGAGCTGAAGAGACAATTACTAGTAGTTATAAACAATGGGAATACTTCATAACAGGTGGTAATTACCATGGTGGAAGAGAAGTATATTACTTAGTTGTTCCTAACAATGAGGACTTCTCTGAAGATTTAGTAACTACAGCGTTAGTTGCAAATCTTGGTAATAACATACCAGTACAAATGGCAAGTCAAAAGAACTTTACATGGAACGGAGACGATTACACAATGTATAAACTACCGTTGTCAAGCTCAAATGCAGCCCAAGATTATAAATTCTTAGGTTCTCAACCATAAAAATTGATTCAACACAAGGGGGTTTCGGCCCCCTTTTTTTTGATTAAAGATAAAATAAACAAACATTAAAGATGGCTTATATTCAACCTGATAAACAAAACTACAATGCTGGTGAACTACAGTATGGTAATTTCATGGTTCCTGGTGTTAATACTGATGAACATGGAGTTATTCATTCATTCAATATCAACGGTGGTATTACAGAAATGCCAACAATTGCAGATAGAAATGCAATTCCAATTAAAACATATAGTCAAGAGTATGTTGGATTTACAGAAAATTTAGATGGTATTTCTTCGGGTAGAAGAAGAATTGGTATGTTAGTCTATGTGCTAGAAACTATGAAGCATTACCAATTGTTACCTAAGGGTTATTTTGGTAATAATGGTGATGGCACATTGGCACAATTTCAAGCTTTACCTGAATGGGAAAGAGCAAGACTATTACATCCAGAATCCACAGGAATCCATACTGATCAAACAAATTTTGTACCTGGTCAAGGACCAGTTGCAGAAGCTTATCCAATTACTGGTGTAGCTGCTGATTGTTGGGTAGAAATAGATTTATCAGGTGAAGTTGGACCGGAAGGACCAACAGGACCAAAAGGTGAAGACGGACCAATCGGACCAGCAGGTGAAAACGGATCAAATGGTATACAAGGTGAAGTTGGACCAGCAGGTGTTCCTGGACCACAAGGTGACGTAGGTGTACAGGGTGAAGTTGGACCAGCAGGTGTTCCTGGACCACAAGGTGACGTAGGTGTACAAGGTGAAGTTGGACCAACAGGTGTTCCTGGACCACAAGGTGACGTAGGTGCACAGGGTGAAGTTGGACCAACTGGTGAACAAGGTGTTAAAGGTGATACTGGTGTACAAGGTGTACCTGGTATTAAAGGAGATGATGGTGATCAAGGACCAAAGGGTGAAGATGGCGCACAAGGTATTCAAGGTGTTAAAGGAGATGCTGGTGATCAAGGACCTGCCGGACCACAAGGTGTTGAAGGTGATAAAGGTGATGCTGGTGATCAAGGACCAATAGGACTACAAGGTGATAAAGGTGATGCTGGCGATGTCGGTGAAGCTGGACCAAAAGGTGAAGCTGGTGTTCCTGGACCACAAGGTCAAACAGGAGGCCAAGGTGAAATAGGTGCTACAGGTTCAGTTGGACCAAAAGGTGAAGATGGTATTAAAGGAGATACTGGAGATCAAGGTGCACAAGGTGTTCAAGGTATTCAAGGTATCAAAGGTGAAGATGGCGCCGCAGGTGCACAAGGAGAAGTTGGACCAGCAGGTGAACAAGGTGTTAAAGGTGAAGATGGAGCACAAGGTGAACAAGGTGTAACTGGAGCACAAGGTGTTAAAGGAGATCCTGGAGCACAAGGTGAAGTTGGACCAGCTGGTGAAGATGGAGCCAAAGGTGAAGATGGAGCACAAGGTATTCAAGGTATCAAAGGAGATACTGGATCACAAGGTGTTTCTGGACCAAAAGGTGATGACGGAGCTGCAGGACCAAAAGGTGATATTGGAGCACAAGGTATTCAAGGTATCAAAGGTGATGACGGAGCTAACGGAGAAACAGGTGCAACAGGTGAAGCTGGAGCACAAGGTATACAAGGTGTTAAAGGTGAAGATGGTGCTGCAGGAGCTGCAGGAGCCAAAGGAGATCCTGGAGCACAAGGTATTCAAGGTATCAAAGGTGATGACGGAGCTAAAGGTGATGCTGGTGATCAAGGTATACAAGGTATTGAAGGACCAAGAGGTGAAAATGGAGCCAAAGGAGATGCCGGTGAAGCTGGACCACAAGGTATTCAAGGTATTAAAGGTGATGACGGAGCCGCTGGTGCCGCAGGTGCACAAGGAGAAGTTGGACCAAAAGGTGATGACGGTGCTGTAGGTGAAGCTGGACCAACTGGTGAACAAGGTATTAAAGGTGATACTGGAGCACAAGGTGTTCCAGGTACTCAAGGTATACAAGGTGTTGAAGGTGCTGCAGGACCAAAAGGAGATCCAGGAGCTGAAGGTGCTGCAGGTGTTGCAGGTGCTAAAGGTGATCCTGGAGCACAAGGTATACAAGGTGAAAGAGGTGAAACTGGAGCCAAAGGAGATGCTGGAGCACAAGGTATACAAGGACTTCAAGGTGAACAAGGTTTACAAGGTGTTGAAGGAGCACAAGGTGTTAAAGGTGAAGATGGAACAAATGGTATAGCTGGAGAAAATGGTGCTGCAGGTGCTAAAGGTGATCCTGGAGCACAAGGTATACAAGGTGAAAGAGGTGAAACTGGAGCCAAAGGAGATGCTGGTGATCAAGGTGAACAAGGTATACAAGGTATCAAAGGAGATCAGGGTATTCAAGGTTTTCAAGGACCACAAGGTGAAGCAGGTTCTAATGGAGTTAAAGGTGATGACGGTGATCAAGGACCACAAGGTGATACTGGAGCAACTGGAACATCAGTTACAATAAAAGGTTCTTTAGCCAATTCAGATTTATTACCAACAGAAGGAAATACTAACGGTGATGGTTATATCATTAATGGAGACTTATATGTATGGGACGGATCATCATGGAATAATGTAGGAGATATACAAGGACCACAAGGTGATGTTGGACCAACTGGACCCGAAGGTGGAAAAGGTGATCAAGGTGTTCAAGGTATTCAAGGACCACAGGGTGAGCAAGGTGTTCAAGGTGATCAAGGGGAAGTTGGAGCACAAGGTATACAAGGTCTTAAAGGAGATGCTGGAGCACAAGGTGAAGTTGGACCAAGAGGTGATGACGGTGCCGCAGGAGCAAAAGGTGATCAAGGTGATCAAGGTGAAGTTGGTGCAACTGGTGCACAAGGTGAAGTTGGTGCAACTGGATTACAAGGTATTCAAGGTATAGAAGGACCACAGGGTGTACAAGGCGAAGAAGGACCAAAGGGTGATACTGGAGCACAAGGTGATGAAGGTATTAAAGGTGATGACGGAGCACAAGGTATACAAGGTGAAGTTGGACCAAGAGGTGAAAATGGAGCCAAAGGAGATGCTGGTGAGCAAGGTATTCAAGGACCACAGGGTGATATCGGTGTAACCGGTGCACAAGGTGTAGTTGGACCAAAAGGAGATGATGGTGATCAAGGTGAGCAAGGTATACAAGGTGAGCAAGGTGAGACCGGAGCAAAAGGTACTAAAGGAGATCAAGGTATTCAAGGTTTACAAGGAGCAACTGGAGCACAAGGTGAAACCGGTGATGAAGGAGCCACAGGAGCCAAAGGAGATAGAGGTGAAGTTGGAGCACAAGGTATACAAGGTCTTAAAGGAGATGATGGAGCACAAGGAGCAACTGGAGCACAAGGTGAAGCCGGTGCTGTAGGAGCCACAGGTGCTGCAGGTGATGCAGGCGCTAAAGGTGACAAAGGTGATCAAGGTGAGCAAGGTATACAAGGTGTCGAAGGTGAAACTGGTGCAACTGGTGCCAAAGGTGATACAGTTACTGGTCCTCAAGGTGCACAAGGAGAAGTTGGACCAAAAGGTGATGACGGTGTTGCAGGACCAAAAGGTGATGCTGGTGATGTTGGTGCACAAGGTGCTACCGGAGCCGCTGGTGCCGCAGGAGCACAAGGAGAAGTTGGACCAAAAGGTGATGACGGAGCCGCAGGAGCAAAGGGTGATATTGGAGCACAAGGTATTCAAGGTATACAGGGTGTCGAAGGACCACAGGGACCACAAGGAGATGTTGGAGCTAAAGGTGATGACGGAGCACAAGGTGTTCAAGGTGTTCAAGGTGAGAGAGGACCACAGGGCGATACTGGAGCACAAGGTGTCGAAGGACCACAAGGTGTTCCTGGAATCAATGGTGAAGGCGGAGCCAAAGGTGACAAAGGTGATCAAGGTGATATTGGTGCACAAGGTGTAGTTGGACCAAAAGGTGATGATGGTGATGCTGGTGCCGCAGGAGCTGCTGGTGAACCAGGAGCCAAAGGTGATCCCGGTACTAATGGTAGTGACGGTGCTGAAGGAGCCAAAGGTGATAGAGGAGCACAAGGTGTTGAAGGACCAGCAGGGCCAAGTGGTAATAATGGTAGTGACGGTGCTGCAGGAGCCAAAGGTGACAAAGGTGATCAAGGTGAGCAAGGACCAGCAGGTAGCACAGGTATAGGTAATTGTTTCGAGCATCTTGCTATAAACTCAGTAGCACAAAATACTGCTATTACTTATGATAATATTAAAGATTCATTTATTCTTGTTCCAGATGCATGGACAGGAGTATATGAAATAGAATACGTTAGAATAATGACAGGTTTTGCTAACCCAACACAAGCAGTTACATTTAATTTAAAATATGAAAATGTTAACGGTGGCAAAGGAACTCTTACAACTGTTACGATAAGTGGAAATGCTGTTACAGCAGCCAAAAACATAACAGCTACTGATATGGCTTACTGTAAACTTTGGTTTGAACTTTCAGGTGATAATGCATATGGTATGAAAGGTTTAACAGCAACCTGTAGATTCAGAAATGTTGATGGCGCATGCCAAGTATAACATATTAGGAGAGAGGTTTTATGCCTCTCTCTAAAATCTTAAAAGAATGAAATTATAAAACGATGATTACAGCAAAGGCACATAATACGATACCGGCAATAGTTCTAACACACAAATGTCATGATATAACTAATAATTCAGCTGAACAAAATGTTCAGGTTGTTTATACTGACAGTGGAGATGAATCTCAATCAATGACACTTCCACCTAATGGATCTATCAATGTTTGTGCTTTAGAAAATTCTGTAGTAGTTTTTGGAAGTGGATCAATTACAACGTCTGTTGGTTCGGAATGTGATGCTAACGTAGACTGTGATTCTAACGTTCAGTTGTTTTTAAATTATGACGAAAACAGTGGATCATTTGGATCATCAGCAGCATGCGATGGGCCATCACTAACATTTCAAGCATGGAGCTTTGATATACAAAATATTTCATTAGAAAACACAACTTCTATTGTAGGTAAACAAATATTAAATGGTAGATTTAGTACAACAGGATGGCAAGGCGATGCTTATACAAACTGGCCTGGATATTATGCTGTAGGAGCATCATATTATGGGACTAAATTAATGGCAATAAGAATTAATAATAATGGTTTCGTTACTGAAGCATATACATGTAGTACATCAACTCCAACTCCAACTCCGACTAATACAAATACATTAACACCACTCCCGTCTCCAACTCCGTCGCCGACGCCTTCTTCTTCTGCACCTGCAACTATTTATAAATACATAATGAATCCATGTGATGAAGAGAGCCCTAACTTTACGGCAGCTTCTAATAGTCCTAAAACTATTAATGCAACATACACATGTACTGGATCAGACTACCAAGAAGATAATTATACTATAATATCTACTTCTACAAACGCATATGTAACATGGATCGGCGATTTGACTATATGTGAAGGTGGAGGAGGTGGATGTTTATTAGGTGGAACTCAAGTAGAAATGCACGATGGAACATTTAAAAACATAGAAGATCTAAATGAAGGTGATGCATTAATGTCAAGAGATATTGAGACAGCTCCAGATTCTGATGATTATGATGTGTTAACTAATTGGAGCCATTCTAACCCAAAAATAGAAACTGGACTTACACAAGTTGTAAAAAAGACAGGTTATTGGAAGAATAGTATTTACAATTTTAATTCTGGTTTATTAAGATCATCTAAAGATCATATGCATTTTATTAAAAGAGGTGATTCTTATAAATTCATTGAATCTGCATTAGTACAAGTAGGAGACTTCTTGATTGATAAAGATAATAATTTAATAGAGATAACATCAGCTGTAAGGACACATGGTAATTTCCAAGTATGGAAAATTGACGTAGAGTCATTAGACATGTATATAGCTAATGGTATTGTTACACATAACGATAAACCAAGGCCTTAGTAAAAATTAGTTTTAAATTCATGTAGTTTGAAAAAAACAGTGATATATAATATAATATTACTAATATAAAAACTACATGGACAATAAAACAATTTTTGTTCAGATCGCAAGCTACAGGGATCCTGAACTATTACACACAATTAAAGATGCGTTAGATAAAGCTAGTAATCCGAATAGATTAGTATTTGGTATCTGTTGGCAACATTCTGTTGAAGACAAATGGGATTCATTAGATTTGTATAAAGATGATCCTCGCTTTAGAATCATAGACGTTAATTACAAAGATGCTCAAGGAGCATGTTGGGCTAGAAATCAAATTCAACAGTTATATCAAGGTGAAGATTACACTCTTCAATTAGATTCTCATCACAGATTTATAGAAAACTGGGATCAAGAGATAATAGACATGTTAGAAGGTTTAAGATCTAGAGGTCACAAAAAACCTTTATTGACAGGTTATATTCCAAGTTACAATCCTGAAAAAGATCCAGAAGATAGAGTTACTCAACCATGGTTGATGAATTTTGATAGATTCACACCAGAAGGTATAATATTCTTTTTACCTGCTGTTATTCCGGGTTGGAAAGAAATGACTCAACCTGTTCCCGCTAGATTTTATAGTGGTCACTTTACATTTGCAGATGGTATATTCTCAGTAGAAGTACAACATGATCCAACATTCTATTTTCATGGTGAAGAAATAACAATTGCGGTTAGAGCATTTACACATGGTTATGATTCTTTCCATCCACATAAAATTATAGCATGGCACGAATATACTCGTAAAGGAAGAACTAAACAATGGGACGATGATCCTACATGGGGTGAAAGAAATCGTATTACACACGAAAAAACACGTAAGCTTTTAGGAGTCGATGGTCACATTGTAACAGAAGAAGACAGATTATCATTTGGTAAATACGGTTTAGGTACGGTGCGTACTGTAGCTGATTGGGAGAGACATTCGGGTATAAGGTTTAGCGATAGAGGAGTACAAGTATGGACTAAAGAAAATAAGTTAGCTCCAAATCCTACTGGAGATGGTTTTGATGAAACATATTATCCAGAATTCAAACATTTTATAGACATATACAAACCTTCTTTAAAACACAATGATTATGAGTTTTGTGCGGTTATGTTAGAGTCTGAAGACGGAACACAGGTATATAGAAAAGACCTACAGGCTAAAGAATTCGCAAAAATGTTAGAAACTGATGAACAATTTATTAATATACCAGTTGTTTATCAAGGACCTAAGCCTCATAGGTGGGTAGTTTGGCCTAATAGTAAGAAAGATGGTTGGACAGAAAAAATTGAAGGTATTTTGTAATGAATGGAACCACGATTGTCACTGGTTTATGGGATATAAAAAGAGAGGAACTTTCAGAAGGATGGTCGCGTAGTTATACACATTATTTAGAGAAATTCGCAGAATTACTAAAAATTGATAATAATATGATCATTTTTGGTGAAGAAAGCTTAAGAGATTTTGTTTTTGAGAGAAGAAGTGAAGAAAATACACAATTTATTTCTAAAAATCAAAGTTGGTTTAAAAATGAGTTCTACGAACAGATACAAAGTATCAGATCTAATGAAGAATGGTTAAGTAGAGCGCCATGGTTATCTGAATCGACTCAAGCTAGATTAGAAATGTATAATCCATTGGTTATGTCTAAGCCTTTTTTGCTAAATGACGCTAAACTTATGGATAAATTTAATTCTAGTCATTTATTTTGGCTAGATGCTGGTATTACTAACACTGTACATCCTGGATATTTTACTAATGATAAAGTTTTAGATAAAATGTCAAAAATCGATAAATTTTCATTTATTGCATTTCCATATGAAGCAAACGAAGAGATTCACGGATTTGAAATTAATAAATTAAACGAATTAGCTGGCAATAAAGTAAATAAAGTATGTAGAGGTGGCTTTTTTGGTGGTCCAATAGAAACAATTGGTGTTTTTAATATGGATTATTACAATTTATTATCTGAGACTTTAAATAATGACTTAATGGGAACAGAAGAGTCAATTTTCTCAATTTTAATATACACCACTCCTAAAAACTATCAATATTTTATGATAGAAGGTAACGGTTTAGTTAATAAATTCTTTGAAGATGTAAAAAACAATAAACATGTTGCTTTAAATGAATCTAAAAAGGTAAGTAATAAGCCAGAATTAGATACAGGAAATGTTGCACTATATGTTTTAACTTTTAATAGTCCAGATCAAGTAAAAACGTTAAGAAAATCAATGGAAGCATATGATAGAGATTTTCTTGATAAACCGCAATGGATTTTATTAGATAATTCTACAGATTTAACCACTACTCCAGAATATAAGGCATTATGTGAAGAACATGACATAGAACATTTTAAATTTAACAATTTAGGAATATGTGGTGGTAGACAATGGGTCGCAGAGCATGCTGAAGAGCGAGGTTATGATTTTTATTTCTTTTTTGAAGATGACATGTTCTTTCATCCTAAAGAAAGTGTATGTAGAAATGGATTTGCGAGAAAAGTAACTTCATTATATAAAAAATCATTGGCAATTACTAAGTTAAATGATTTTGATTTCTTAAAATTATCATATACTGAATTTTATGGAGATAATAAAACACAATGGGCGTGGTATAATGTACCTAATTCATTTAGGATAGAACATTGGCCAGAAAAACCAAAACTTCCAGTAAGAGGCTTAGATTCTGATGCTCCAAAAACAAAAATAACTAAGTTAGATTCTTTTGGTAAAATACCATACGCACATGGGGAAATCTATTATTGTAATTGGCCACAAGTGGTTACTAAATATGGTAATAGAAAGATGTTTTTAACCACAACATGGGCTAGCCCACATGAACAGACTTGGATGAGTTATATGTTCCAAGAAACTATAAAAGGCAATATTAATCCAGGTTTATTATTGATAACTCCAACCGAACATGATAGATTTGATCACTATGAAGATGGTTTAAGAAAGGAAAGTTGATATATACTTTAACTAAATAAACTAACTATATTTTGGGAAATCCTATTAAACACAATCCGAATGGAGATTCAAAAGCTAGTGGAACGCAAATAGGCGAATGGCTTATATCAGATATTGCATCTGGAGCTGGACCCTCAGACGAAACTGGATTTTATTCTCAATTAAAAACAATTTCACCAGGTGGTGCTATATACATGTATGATGAACAAATCATTGCTTATCAATACGACAACAAAAACACCGGTGATCCAAATGATAACATCGAAGGTAGTAAAACCGAATTGATAGACACATTAGCAAGAAGAGATAAGAAAGCCAATGGCGCTAAAGAAGGTTGGGTGGCCATGGAAAGCACATCTTTTACATTTACAGTACCATATGATGATACTAGAATTACAGAAATTGCACCAGATAATACTGAAAACATTTTAGGTATTTATAGTTTTGGTAAACACACTATTGATTGTACAGAAGGTTACAGATACATTGGTTCACCACAAGGTGATATGGAACTTAGGAATCCAATTCATATGCAAAAAAGTGCTGGTAACGACAAGTCAAGTTGTTTAGGATTACAAGGTAGAGAATTTGGTTATTACTCAAACAGAGGTGGCCATGGAGATTTTAAAGCATTTGCTCTTGGTAATGGAACTATTAAATATTACGAAGATGGAGCAGGAGTTAATGGAACACCAATCCATGAAATATCGGTTACAAGAAACGAATTAGTAACATTTCAAGCAACAACAGATTTAGTATACAGCTACATAACTTCAACTACTCCAATTATCTTAACAGCTAAAGAAGGTAGTTCAGATAAAGTTAAGTTATTTCCAGCAGATAAAAGAATTTTTAGTCGTAGATCTTCAGAATCAAGATGTCTAGATAATACAAGTACAAATATAAACACTAGTAATAAACTAGTAAGAATTGCACCAACAGATAAGAAACTATTCGCTCAAGAAATAGGTGATGGTTCAGGTTCTGATTCATGTCAAGGTGTACCGTTATCATGTCTTAGTAACACTTACATATGGGGAAACAAGATGTCAGACTTTAGTTTAATTTCACCATATTTGGTACAAGTTACAGTAGAGTATTGGAACAATGGTTGGAAGTTACATGGTAACTTTCCTTTAATGGGAACTATGGATAATCCAGGTGGTTATTTTGAAGATGGTGATGGTTTATCCTTCAACAACAAAGAGCCGCATCCAGCAACATATGATCTAGGTGTAGATTCAAATAAAATCGATGACAGTGGCGCAGCTACTGAGATGAGAAGCGGAGCTGATATTTGGAGATTTCGCGCTCACAAACCATTTGCAGTAATAATAAACGATCAATCAGGGGATGAGTTACCAATTATAGGATGGATGGAAGACAGAGGCCAGAACACAGCACCATTTATAACAGATGATAATCCTAATAATGTATCGGATTACACAGACACTAGACCAGATTGGTTAATCGTATAATGAAACGAGTCCACTTATTTGAAGCCTATGTCCAAGAGTCAATGGAACTCCAACACCTAGAGGTAGAATATGGCATAGATCTAGATCTTTGGAATGCAGGCCATTATTTAGATCTTAGTAGGATCATAATTCCTAAGGCTAAAAGAGGTCAAGGTATCGGCACTCAGGTAATGCGTCTCATCATAGCTCACGCTGAGCAACTCAATCTACCAATTTACTTAAC
>Ga0213868_10000944_pt1 | contig 28282 bp, 30 predicted proteins | sample PICome_9_FD_160087 | JGI IMG/M metagenome (GOLD analysis project Ga0213868, IMG submission 160087) | Coastal seawater microbial communities near Pivers Island, North Carolina, United States - PICO127 | ecosystem: Environmental > Aquatic > Marine > Coastal | place: USA: North Carolina... | reverse complement strand
CATGTCGAACTGGTGCCAGCGGTTCTTGCGGCACTTGCCGCAGTTGGAGTGCATGCACCGGTCATCGTTGGCGGGATCATCCCCGGCGAGGACCACGAGGCGTTGCGCTCAGCAGGTGTTGCTCGGATCTACACCCCGAGCGACTATGAAATCGGCGCAATGATGAGCGACCTCAGCGAACTGGCCCTGGCCGCACGAGACTGATGCTGGACACCTGCCACTGACCGGCGTCTCGGGGTATATCACGGGCTGACGAGGCTCGGAAGTCGGACGCTCTTTCGTGTGTCGGTAGTCACGGCCGGCGGCCGGAAACCGCATGATGATGCGGGTCTACTGACTGTGGTGAATCTTGACTCGACGGTGTGGAATAGCGGGCGTGCGCGCCCTTTGTAATCGTGTAATTCACCCCACTTGCGAGGTATGCGTGTCCACGATTAACAGCACAACTCTCCACCTTCTTCCCATTCCCAATGGCGTGTTCTTCCCCGACATGGTCGTGACCGTCGAAGCCCAAAGCCCAGGTGCCCGGGCCGCGTTTGAAGCCGCTGCGGGCACCGATGGCAAGGAACTGGTCGCTGTCCCCCAATCTGGTGGGGACTATTCGACGATCGGCATCGTCGTTCGCATCGAACAACATGGCCAGCTTCCTGGCGGCGGCGAAGGTGCGGTGTTACGGGGCCTACGTCGCGTACGAATCGGTCAGGGGGAGACCGGCATCGACGGCGTACTCCATGTGACCGTGACCGAGGTCGAAGAAGGTAAAGCGACCGCAGAAGCGAAGGCGCTTGCAATCGAATATCGCGGTACCGCAATGGAGTTGCTTCGTTTGGTGGGCGGCAGTCGGCTTGTTGGCATGCTCGACGGCGTCGAAGACCCGGGGGCGCTTGCCGACACGATCGGGCTATGGCCAGACCTGGGCGATGATCGCCGCCGGGAATTGTTCGAAACGATCGACCCGACTGAACGTATCACCAAGGCCCTTGTCTGGGTCAAGGAAGCGTTGGCCGAGGCCAACGTGAACCACGACGTCAACTCGACGGTGCGTGAAGGTTTCGAAAAGGATCAGCGAGAAGCGATCCTTCGCCGCCAGATGGCATCCATCCGTGAAGAAATCGGCGATGTCGACGACGATGACATCGCCGAGTATCGGGCCCGCATCGCCGACGGTGCACTGCCCGAGGTCGTCGCCAAGGCAGCCGAGAAAGAGATCACCAAACTCGAACGGATGGGCGATCAGTCGATGGAGTCGGGCTGGATTCGTACCTGGCTCGAGACGATTTTCGAACTGCCGTGGAACGAACGGACTCAAGACAAACTTGACCTTGACGACGCTCAGGCACAACTAGACGCTGACCACACCGGCCTGGACAAGGTCAAGGAACGTATTATCGAATTCCTGGCCGTGCGCAAGCTGCGTTCTGAACGCGATGTCGACGAGACCGGCAAGGCCGGTGGCACCATCTTGGCCCTCGTCGGCCCTCCCGGCGTGGGCAAGACGAGTCTGGGTGAATCGATTGCCGAGACCATGGGACGCAAGTTCGTGCGCATATCACTCGGTGGCATCCGTGACGAAGCAGAGATCCGCGGCCACCGCCGGACCTATGTCGGGGCGCGCCCTGGTCGCCTTGTTCGGGCACTGACCGATGCTGGCACCATGAACCCCGTCATCTTGCTCGATGAGATCGACAAGGTCGGCAATGATTGGCGTGGCGATCCATCGTCTGCGCTGCTCGAAGTACTCGATCCAGCCCAGAACGCCACGTTCCGTGATCACTACCTGGAGACCGAACTCGACCTGAGCGAGGTTGTCTTCATCGCCACCGCCAATGTGCTTGACACGATCCCCGCCCCGCTGCTTGATCGTATGGAGATCATCAGCCTCGAGGGTTACACCGAAGACGAGAAGGTCTCCATCGCACGCGACCACCTGTTGCCTCGGTTATACAAACGCAACGGCGTGAGCACGGACGAAGTCGTGATCAGTGACGACATCGTGCGCACCGTCGTTGGTGACTTCACCCGTGAGGCTGGGGTTCGTCGACTCGAGCAGCGGCTCGACCGGCTGATGCGCAAAGGCGTCAGTGAACTCGTACGTAGTCCCGACGTCGATGTCATCACGATCTCGGACGACGACCTACGACCTGCGCTTGGGCGTTCTGCCTCTCGGGACCTGCCGGCAGACCGCCTCGTCATTCCCGGTATCGCTCCTGGACTCGCGGTCACCGGCGCTGGTGGCGACGTGTTATTTGTTGAAGTTTCGGCGAGCGATGCCGAGCCTGGTCTGACCTTGACCGGTCAGCTCGGCGACGTGATGAAAGAGTCCGGCCAGATCGTGCTCCCCTATCTTCGAGCAAACGCAGCAGAACTCGGTATCGAGGATCCGCTAAACAAACGGTTCCACGTGCACTTCCCAGCCGGTGGGATTCCGAAGGACGGTCCGTCAGCCGGTGTCACCATGACCACCGCGTTTATCAGTCTGCTCCGAGACCAGGCGATGCGATCCGACGTCGCCATGACCGGCGAAGTCACGCTGCACGGTCGAGTGCTGCCAATCGGCGGTGTCAAGGAGAAGGTCCTGGCTGCCCACCGAGCTGGTGTCACCCATGTGATCCTGCCCGAAGGGAACCGTGAGGACGCCGAGGACATCCCCGAACACGTACTCGATTCGGTCGAACTGCACTTCGCCGCAACCATTAACGACGTCATCACCGTCGCATTCGACTCGTCGGCGTCATCGAGGGTCTGACCCCTCATGACGTGACCCCCGATGACGTGGGGAGACCGTGTGCTTCTATCGACGGCACGAGCATCGCCATCATGCAGGAGATGCGTAACTTCCTTGCTCTGATGTTCTGTAAGGGTGCGTTCAGAACCACATGTGGAGGTTCACCCGCGACAATCGCTGATCAGCCTCCACACGTGTGACCAGGGTTAGACCCAGAGGCGGTCGCAGACGTTGAGCCACAGCTGGGTGGTGAGTTTGAGCGATTCGACATCAATTCGTTCGTTGTTGCCGTGGAAGCGGTTCTGGAATTCAGAGAACGAGACCTTGTTGCTCAACAATCCGGCGCCATAGGCAGGCACACCTCGGGCACGGAAGAAGCGGGCGTCGGTTCCGCCGGTCACGATCGATGGGACCACCCGAGCATCGGGATAGGCAATCTGGATGGAGTCGGTTAATGCCGACCACAGCGGTGTGTCGGTCGACGAGAGCGCTGGCCCTTGTGCCTCGTCGTACTTGCGATGGATCGTGACCGAAGGAAGGAGATCCTCGCCAATGATCGCGCGCAGATGGCGATCGGCATCGTCATCGTCTTCGCCGGGGAGCACCCGGATGTCGACCATAAGGTCCGCATGATCGGGAACGGTGTTGTCTTTTTCGCCGCTGTTCAAGACGTTGGGACTAAACGACATCTGGCAACACGAGTGCAGATTACGAGCCATACCCATAGGGAGCTCGGCCAAGGCATCGTCGATATGTGCAGGGTCGAGTAGTCGCCGTTCGATATCGGCGTCGAAACCAAGTGCTCGCACCCGATCTCGAAACATCTCATCGATCCGAGGCGCAATCTCGTACTCGGCCATACGAGCCACGATCTTGGCCGCCTTGATCAGCGCATTGTCGGTTCCGTAGGGCATGGAACCGTGGCCGGGTGAGCCAGCGATCTCAAGGTGACGGAAGGCGCCGCGCTTCTCGCCGTTGGTGAGCAACACGGTGGTGCCGTCGTCGGTGAACGATGGTGTGCCGCCGTACTCAGTCAGTACGTAGTCGGACTTGATGGCATCCCAGTCGTTCTCAATGATGTGTTTTGCGCCAAGGACACCGCCGGCTTCTTCGTCGGCCACTGCGAAGTAGATGATGTCGCCGGGGTAACGTTTGCCCGACCGTACGATTTCGCGAAACGCCACCAACATCGACGACGTGACGTTCAACATGTCCACAGCGCCGCGGCCCCAAACCTCGGGTGTGCCGTCGGCCGACGTGATCAGTTCACCACCAAACGGGTCATTGTCCCAGCCCTCGGGACTCACGGGCACAACGTCGGTGTGGCCCATCAAACACAACGACGGTGCATGTGGGTCTGTGCCCTCGTAGCGGGCAATGAGCGATGTCCGGTTCGGCTCCGGCTCGAACATTTGAAAGTCGACGCCTAGGCCGTCGAGCTGGTCTCGAACCAGCCGAGCATTTCGGTCCTCATGACCTGACTCAGGCGTGCCCTCGTTCACGCATTGGTTGCGAATCATCTGCTGCAGCAGGTCCACGGTCTCGTTGGTCAGCGTGTCGATCGGCGTTGCCATGTCCCCAGTATGGCCGAGGAAGCGATGGGTGGTAGCGAACTACGGCGCTCGGTTGGACGGCGCTCGCTTCCGGCCGATCTGGCACTCCCCGTACTGGCGAGATCCGCAGGCTGTTCGTCCGTCACGAAGGCCGCGGGACCGGTCTGGGACGGCGGCTGGCCGAACATCTCGTGTCACGCCCAGGCGGCATCGAGCTCGCGCCTCGTCTGAACACCCTGCCAGCGATGGTCGAAGCCCAAGCGCTGTATTCGTCCATGGGAATTGAGCCATGCGCACCATATGTCGGCGAATCGCTTGACGGCGTGCTTTCTATTTCACTTTCGCCCTGCGTGTCAGGTCTGCTTGACTACGAATGGAATCAGGGCTCACGCATCGGTTAGGGTCTCTAACACTGCAGCCGGGGGGCTGCAGTTCGTGACAGTAATCAGCGGGGGGGGGGGGGTGAATCGAAGTACATGGGGGTCTGACCTGCACCGGGTTCGCGAGGGTCAACAGGACCGGAGTCGCAAGACGCAGGTAGCTCTTCTCGATGCCGCCGAGGAACTGTTCGCCGAGCACGGCATCGGTGGCGCCACGATCGCTGATATCTCGTCCGCTGCAGGATGTTCCATTGGCGCGTTCTATCACCACTACCGCGACAAACGGGCGATCCAGTTTGCGCTCTTCGCACGATATGCGACAGAACTCGACGAGATGGCCCGGCTTGGTCTTGACCCGAACCGCTGGGCCGGCACAACGATAGGTGACATCTTGCACGGCTATGTCGAGCTGACGATGCGTAACGATCGGGAACTACCAAGGCGATCCCGTTCGGCAGTAGCACTCAGCCAGGCTGAGCCTGAGATTCACGACCAGATGTGTGAGCTGCGGAGGCGACGCGAAGCAGAATTTAGCAATTTCTTGCTCACTCGCAGCGACGAGATCGGGCACGAGAACCCCCGGCTTGCGGTGGCCTTTGTGCTGGATCAGTTGGGGTCCATGATGCGGGTGCGTATGCACGAACGCAGCGCACCATCTGGTTTTGGGACTCAGTCCGACGAAGAGTTCATCAGTCAAGCAATGTATTCGGTGTGTGGCTACCTTCAGGTTTCGTTGCCCGTCGATGTGGGTTAGTCGATTTGGTTGGTTTTCCAACGGAGCGACGTTGGTTCTCTGTTGATGGTCAGGGTGTATCTGCGACTGCACCTCGCGAAGATGCGATGGATGCAAGAACGTAGCGGCTGAATGCCACGCGACGCGTCTGGGCCGACCACAATGGTGGGGTCTGGAACGCCCGGACATGATCCAGGAGAACGCCATGATTGATCGCCGCAACTTCTACATAAACGGCCAGTGGGTAGCCCCGGCCGTCGCCAACGACTTTGATGTCATCGACCCGTCAACCGAGCAAGTCTGCGCCACCATTTCACTGGGAGGCGAGGCTGACACCAACGCTGCGGTTGCTGCGGCCAAGGCCGCGTTTGGGCCGTGGAGCATGACCCCAAAGGGCGAGCGCATTGCGCTGCTCGAGAAGCTGCTCGAGATCTACAAGGCCCGTAGCCAAGAAATGGCCGAGGCGATTTCGATGGAGATGGGCGCTCCAATGGCCCTCGCTCAGACCGCGCAGGTCGGTGCCGGCGCCGCACACATCAAAAACATCATCCGTGGGCTTCAAGCATTCGAGTTTGAGCGTCCGCTCGGCGATCATGCACCAGACAATGCAATCCTCTACGAACCCGTTGGCGTGGCTGCGTTGATCACCCCATGGAATTGGCCGATGAACCAGGTCACACTCAAGGTGGTGCCTGCGCTCGGTGTTGGCTGCACCATGGTCCTCAAGCCAAGCGAGGTTGCCCCGCTGAGTTCTGCGCTCTTTGCCGAAATGGTCGACGAGGCGGGTTTCCCTGCTGGCGTATTCAACATGGTGCAAGGTGATGGGCCAGGTGTTGGTAGCCAACTGTCAGGCCATCCTGATGTCGACATGGTGTCGTTCACGGGTTCGACTCGGGCCGGCGTAGCGATTACTAAGAATGCGGCCGACTCGGTGAAACGAGTCGCGCTTGAACTCGGCGGCAAGGGAGCGAACATCGTGTTCGCCGATGCCGACGAAAAGGCTGTGACCCGCGGTGTCCGTCAGTGTTTCAATAACAGCGGACAGTCATGTAACGCTCCAACCCGGATGCTGGTGGAGCGTCCGCTGTACGACCAGGCAGTCGCCACAGCGCAAGAGGTTGCCGAGAAAACTGCCGTCGACATTGCCAGCAACGAAGGTCGCCACATCGGCCCGGTCGTGAGCAAGGTCCAGTGGGACAAGATCCAAGCTCTCATCTCTGCTGGGGAGTCGGAAGGAGCACGGTTGATCGCTGGCGGAACGGGTCGTCCCGATGGCCACGAAGCCGGCTACTTCGTGAAGCCGACCGTGTTCGCCGATGTCGACCCCGACATGACCATCGCTCGTGAAGAGATCTTCGGTCCGGTGCTGTCCATGACGCCGTTTGAAACCGAAGAAGAAGCGATCGCCATTGCGAATGACACGCCCTATGGCCTCACCAACTATGTACAGACACAAGACAATGACAGGGCCCGGCGCGTGGCCCGTCAACTCCGTTCCGGCATGGTTGAGATGAATGGTCAGGCCCGCGGTGCTGGTGCACCGTTCGGTGGTTATGGCCAGTCAGGCAACGGTCGTGAAGGCGGCGAATGGGGCATCGAGGAATTCTGCGAAGTCAAGTCGATCTCCGGATGGAACGTCGACGCTGGTTAACACCATCTGAGTCTGACGCTGGGCAACAGTGCCTAGCGGTCATCTGGTCGCGTTGAGACAGAGGCCCGAAGAGGGTCTCTGTCTCTCTTGCTGTCGGTGGCTGGAGCCTCACAGCGAGGTTCAGGTCACCGACATGGTCACCGGGATCCATCCCTTGTTAAGTCTGGTGTGGTTGCATGACAGTGCATGAACGCCTGGTGTACGAACTCCTAGGGTTGCAGGGCCGACATCTGGTCGGTGTAGGTAGCGAGATCGAAATAGTCTCGCCACAGCGTGATCAGCCCGTGTTGGTCGACATCGAAGAAGCCCGCGACGGGCAGTTCGAGCCACCCGTGACCAATCTTGAACCGGTCGACGCGTTCGTTGACGACCCGATTGCCATGTGTGATCTGTGAGCTGACGGGCCATGAGACTTCGCTGGCTGCGCCGAGAAAGTTATCTAGTACAGAGCGCACGCCTTCCCGGCCGGTGATCGGGCGCATCGGTACGTTCTCATACGAGACATCTTCGGCGAGCATGGTTATGGCAGCATCGACGTCGAGTCGTTCGATGGCCTCGATGAACGCGGAAACGGTTTCGCTTGGGGTCATAACGCCACGTTAAGCCACAAGGCGGCTGTCCTGTCGAGCCGATTTTGTTCACGAATATTGGTTATCTCGACGCGTGCTGCCAGCCGGCGTTCTCAGGGTGCCTATTCGGCTGCCGTCCGACAAGTTGAAATAGCATGTATCAGCCGCCGTGATATGGCGAAACTGGATGTGGCCGGTTGCTGGCTACGGTGCACTGTCAATCACTAAGAAAGGTCGGACGATGGCTTCGCCCAAGATGTATTCGGTTCCTGAGATCAGCTGCGAACACTGCGTGACAGCGATTACCGCTGAGGTCACCCAGGTGCCCAACGTTGCGTCGGTCGAGGTCAATATCGATGCCAGGACCGTGACCGTGCAAGGCGGGAAAAGCTCTCAGATTGTTGCCGCAATCGACGAGGCCGGTTACGACGCGGCTCGAATCCGCGGCGCTGCGACCGCTGAGCAACAGCTCGATGACGGTGTTGTTCGGGTCACGAGATGGACGTTCCCGCCCGGCAGTGAAACCGGCGCCCATGTGCACCAGTACGACTACGTTGTTGTCCCTATCACCGACGGTGAACTAACTATCGAAGCCGATGGCGAAACAACGGTCGCGCCGCTCTCCATAGGCGTCTCGTATCAGCGAGGCAAAGGGGTTGCCCACAATGTTGCCAACGACGGCGACGCTCCGGTGGCGTTCGTCGAGGTCGAGTTACTCGACAACTAGATCTCCCGTGGCCGCAGCGGAGTTTCGCAGTCGTTAACGAGTGTTGATGAATGCCTGCCGACAGGCAGCTCTATGCTCTCAACCATGAGTACCCGATTTTCGAAGCTTGTGCGCGTAGCTTGTGGGTTGCTCGGTGCATGTGCACTTGTGATGACGAGTTGCGGTGGTGGCTCAGCCGACACAGCAGTCGAGGCTTCGCCACTAATGGCGGAGCCTACACCCACAGGATCGTCGCTTGTCGCATCGACGGTTGGCGGTGGGCAGATCGACTTCGGTTCGTTCGAAGGTCAAGATGTTGTCCTGTGGTTCTGGGCGCCGTGGTGACCGACCTGCACCCAAGAAGCCCCTGCGGTCGCAGAGGTTCAACGGTTATTTGCTAACGATGTCACCGTGATCGGTGTGGCTGGCCGCGACGAAGCAGCCACGTTCCAGGAGTGGATCACGTCACGAGAAGTCGACGGCTTCGAACACATCGCGGACCCTAACATCGCGGTGTGGCGAGAATTCGGGATCACGTCGCAACCCGCTTTTGTCTTTATCAACGACGACGGCACCTCCGAGAGCCGAATCGGCGCAATGGGGCTCGAGGGCCTAACCTCCAGGATCAACGAACTCATCGCCGCCTGAACTTCAGCCGGTTCCCGTTTGGGTCGGGTTCAATCTTGTTCGCGGAACGTAACGATGACCACGGTGGTGACGAGCCCCAAGCCTGCAGCCATAAAGAACGCGCCCCTGACCGACCAGTCGATGAGTGGCACAAACAAGATCGGTCCGATCGCGTGGCCTACGAATCGGAACGACAACAGGAACGACAGTGCGCCACCGCGGTTCGTGGGCATGATCGATGCACCGAGCGCTTGAAAGACCACAATGATGGCGCTGATTGCAGCGCTGGCGACTATCCACATGATGCCGAGCGCCCATCCGCTGGTTGCGAACGAGGGAACGCCGGCTAACACGGTGGCGGTTGCCGCGGCAATCAGTCCGAGCTTTCGGGTGCCGACCGAGTCCAGTAGGCGGCCCCAAGTTGGACCCAGCACGAGAGCACTCATGGCGCCACCAAACAAGACGATGCCGGTCGCGGTGCCTGATAGGTCGAGCACATCTCGGGCTGCGACCCCTACGAGCACGCTTATACCGATCGGCCCTGCGGCAGCGAACAGGAATGCCACGCCGAGTGCGACCATACGGCGAGTCAACAGTGGGCGCAGGCGGGGTGCCTCGGCATCACGTCGGGCTTCGCCCTGGGGCGGCGCCAACGCAAGCACGAGCGAAACCAACATCGTTCCCCAAAAGGCATACCGCCAGCTGGTATCGGCAGCGACGCCGCCGATGATCGGGCCCAACCCACCGCCGAATGCCTGAAAGCTCGAATAGATGCCGACCTGACGGCCGAATCGGTCGGCCGGAACTGTTTCGGCCAGCCCGGCAAGAAGCAGGGGAGTGATGAAGGCGTTCGCTACTCCTTGCATCGCCCTGGCAAGGATGAAGACTGTCAGATTCGGGGCCAACGCGCAGCCGATGCTTGCCGCTGCATACAGCAGGTAGGTGCCGCGCACGGTGCTCCGGCGCCCCCATCGTTCGCCCAGGGTCCCCGAGACCAACAACAGGGCTGCAAACGGCAGGAGGTACAGGCTGAAGCCCAGGCTGACAGCACTCGAGGAAGCATCGAATTCTTCGCGTAGCTCCGGAAACATCGGCACGATTACGACGGTCCCAAACGGCCCCATGAAGCCACCCACATACAGCGGAAGTCGACTGAGGAGTGTGCCTGGCGAGCGAGCTCCATCGTGCGACATCAGATGACAGTAGATGCCACAGGCGAAACGTTTCTGAACCGATTGAACAAAATAGTCGTCCGATCGTTGCAGAAACGTAGAGGTTGGGTGCCATAAGGTCGGTGTGGCGAGTGCCGGCATGTGGCCAGTACGGGCCGAGGGCCAAGGGCCGAAAGGGTTGTTATGAACATCGATGTCTCGTCAGTTGATCACGCACTCACCACTACCCGAGCTGTGCGGTTACGGCTCGATCTCGAACGTGCTGTCGACAATCAGATCATCTATGACTGCATCGATGTCGCTGAGCAGGCTCCTTCGGGTGGCAACCAAGGAAGCCGACGGTGGGTCGTGGTGCGTGATCCAAAGGTGAAAGCGCAGCTGGCCGAGCTCTATATGGCCACAGGTGGCGAGTTCATGATCGGCGCCCGCAACAAGATCGCTGGCACGGGCCATCCTCAAGAACGAGTGATGAATTCGGCGGCCTATCTGGCGGAACACCTGGCGGAGGTTCCAGCGATCGTCATACCAACCATCATGGGAGTTCACGACGGCAGTGGCAGGCCCGGCCTGTTCGACTCGGTGGTGCAGTCGGTGTGGAGTTTCTGCGTTGCGCTTCGGGCGCGCGGTCTGGGTACCGCCTGGACCACGGCAATTCTGGGCAAGAGCGATGAGTTGCGAGAGGTGCTGGGTGTTCCCGAGACCAGTACCCAGATCGCAATGATTCCTGTGGCTTGGTACACCGGCGACGATTTCAAGAAGGCGCCTCGTTACCCGGCGCGCGACATCACCTTTATCGATCAGTACGCGCACACCTGGGAATCTGGACCCAGCGATCCGGCCTGTCTGGCCGACGGCCCTGGGTGCGTCGTCGAGGCCGATATTAAGGCGCCGATCCAACAGGTCTGGGACCTGGTCACCGACATTAACTTCGGTGCGCAGTTCAGCCCTGAGTTCGTTGGTGCCCGATGGGCCGATGGTGTCGATGGTCCCGCTCTTGGCGCACAGTTCATCGGGTCGAACAAACATGAAGCGATCGGTGAGTGGGACGTGCCGTGTTTCATCAATCGCTACGAAAACCTCGTTGAGTTCGGGTGGGTCACGTCAGATGCCGATAACCCTGGCGCCCGTTGGTGCTTCGAACTGGCCAGGATCGCAGGAGCCACTCGGCTTCGTTACACCCTGACTCTGGGGCCCGGCCCGTCTGGTATCAGCCAGGCCATCGCGTCGATGCCCGACAAGGAGCCCCGTATTCTGCACCGTCGCATCAACGAACATCGCTCGAATATGCAGGCGGTCATCGACGGTGTCGCTGCCGCCGTCCACCGCGAGTCGGATGGACCCAACCCCATCTTTGGGTAGCTGACCCTGTGACCCTGTGACCCTGTGACCCTGCGACTTTGTGCCCTTGAGGGCCCGTTGGGTGGCCTTTACGCTTGGGTCACCCCCCAACTGTTACGAGTACCAGATGATCTTTGAAGAAGTTGTCGCGCTGTCGAAGCCGTTCGATGAGGCTGTTGAAGCTGTCAAACACGCTCTTGCTGCGGAAGGTTTCGGGACCCTCACCGAGATCAACATGCAACAGACGCTTAAGGCCAAGATCGACAAGGACATTGCGCCGTATGTGATCATTGGCGCCTGCAATCCGACGCTCGCGAGCAGGGCGCTCGAGCTCGAACCGCAGATAGGTGTTTTGTTGCCCTGCAACGTCGTTGTGCGACAAGACGGTGACCGGGTTCTGGTCGAAGCACTCGACCCCAACCTCATGGCCACCATTACCGAGAACGAAGCGATGGTGCCGATCGCCGCCCAGGCCCGGGAGCTCATCAATAATGCGCTAGCCAGGCTTACCGCACCGCCTGCGCTTCCCGATCACACCTGATCATGGCCGAGACAATCAACTGTCCCGATTGCGGCGTGCGCAACCGGCTACCAACGGTGTCGTCAGGGCGCCCCCGATGCGGGAAGTGTCAAACCGACCTGCCGTGGTTGTCCAATGCGACGACCGCGGACTTCGACCAAACCATTGCAACTGCGTCGATGCCGGTGCTGGTGGATCTTTGGGCCCCGTGGTGCGGCCCGTGTCGCACCGTTGCGCCAGCACTCGAGGAACTCGCTCGCACACGCGCTGGTTTTTTGCGAGTCGTAAAGGTGAACGTCGACGAGGAGCCGACCGTTTCTGGTCGCCTCGGCGTACAAGGCATCCCAACGATGGTGCTCTATCACCAGGGCATCGAAGTCGGTCGCCAAGTCGGAGCGTTACCAGCGGCCAAGATCGGCCAATGGGTCGACACAGCGATGGCGTCGGCGTAGCCAAACAAGCCCGAGCCGACCTCGTTCCTCGAGGCCGGCTGGTGGGTCGTCTAGTTCTCTTCAGCTGGTCGGTCGTCGCTAGGAACGATGAGCAGAGGGCACGTTGCGTGATGAGCGAGGTAGGTGCTGGTTGAACCAAGGAGCAGTCCAACAAAACCGCCATGTCCCCGAGTGCCGACAACAAGCAGGTCGGCGTCCTTCGCGGCCTCAATGAGCGCAGATCCGGGGTGGCCGCGAATGCAACGACCCTCGATCTGGATGTCCGAGTTGCGTTCTCGGATCAGTTCCATTTCCGCGTCGAGAACTGCGGCTGCCGAATCGGCGAATATTTGGGGATCGAATGCCATGCCGATTTCTGCTGGCATAGCCGGGTCGGTCCACGTGTGAATGATCTCGATCTGGTCATTCGCTTGGGCATGGGACAAGGCCCAATCGATCGCAGCGTGCGCTCCGGTGGAGCCGTCGATACCAACGACGATCTTCTCGCCGTCGGAATCTGCTGAGTTGGGATTTGTGTTGTTCGTCACCATCGAATGATCGTAGGCACTGGCTGGCGGCGGTAGAGGCTTTGGACCCGGACTTGATACGTACTAGCCCTTGGGGCGTTGGCCGTAGTCCTGCCACGGCCGGTCTCGGTCGGCCACGACATCGCGGACGCCGCGTTCCTCGAGGTCTTCGGCCCACAACAGTGCTTCTTCGGTATGGCGAGTCACGCCGTCGAAAAACGTGCCCATCATTTGTGACGTACGAAGCCCCATGTTCTCAAAAGCCTGATTGATCAGCATCTTGTTGAGTGCAAGCTGATTCGCGGGAATATGACGGAATCGTTGAGCGTCAGCTTCGATGGTCGCGGCCAGGGCTTCAGGCTCGACGACGTGCGCAACAAGGCCGATCCGGAACGCAGTGTCAGCATCGATTGCTCGGCCTGTCAACAGGAACTGCTTGGCATGTTCGAGTCCGAGTCGGTAGATCCACATCATGGTCGTAGGTGTGCCAAAGACTCGGCTGGGTGCGTAACCAATGTGGGCGTCGCTGGCCATGTACAGCTGGTCACAACACAGGACCAGGTCAGTAGCGCCACCCACCGCCCAGCCGCTGACCTCACCAAGCACGGGCTTTGGGCACTCCCAGATCTTCATGAAACGACGCACATTGTTATGCATGAATTGGTAGTCACGAACGGGATCCCATGCGCCTTCGCGCGGTTTGGGACCTTTTGCACCGTACGGGGTCGTCCAGCCGACGTAGTCGGGTTCTTCGATGGTGGCGCCAAGGTCGTAACCAGCCGTCAATGTGCCATCGGCACCACGCAACACAATGGCCGCTACGTCAGCGGACTTCGTTGCTGCATCGATACCGTCGGCCAGACCCTGGATCACCGCCTCGTTCAGTGCATTGCGCTTATGGGGGCGGTTCAACGTGATGATGGCGATGTCGTCGCGTTCTTCATATAACACCGGTTCGGTCATGAGACGAGATTGCCACAGCTGCGAGGCCTGGTGTCAGCCGCCGTTGGCAACCGTCCCTTTGGCGACGCGATCGGCATCGACAACCGTCGCTGGTTCGAGCGCAGGCAGATGCCCCGGCTGATGACAACCAAAGGAGTTGAGGGGGATTATTGAGCTGCGAGCGTGGTCCCTACTGAGAATTCGAGCTGAAATCTTGATAAATCTGGGTGATGGTTCAAGGTAAGGCGTATGACTACGAAACTGAGCCTGCTCCTCGCAGTAGCGCTGGCCGTAGTCGGCGCCTTCTTCGTGCCCGTTGCTTCGGCCCAGGGCGAGCCAACGTGCGTGCGCACACGGGTCGAGATGCCAACTCCTGAACCCACGACCGTTCCCAACGACGGGCCGACCGATGATGTCGTCGTGAATGCAAACGCGACCGCGGCACCTGCATGCGCTGACGCCGAGGCGTATCCCGGTCCGTTCACCACCAAGCCAACCACCCCGACGAGCCCGTACTCCGCCCCAATCGGCTTGGTTGCGAGCGCACCAGCAACTGCTCCGGCTGAATCGCCAACTGCCGGGCTGGCCCACAGCGGCAGCGAAGTGTTCGTTCTTGCCTATCTCGGTACGGGGCTCCTTGCATTCGGTGCAGTCGCACTGGGTACACGTCGAAGCACACGCCTTGGCTAGCTAGATAGTGGCGAGCTAGTAAGTGGCTCACGCTACGAACACCTTGCATCGTTCTTCCCAATACCCTCCAGCCCGAGCCGGAGGGTGTTGACGTTTTTGTCGCCTTCAGCAGGGCTTCAGGAAGCTTCGTGCATGGTTGCGGTGTCCCCAATAACAGGGAGCCAATCATGGACCGCACTCAACGAACCGCAACATTCGCAGGACTCGCCTTGGTCGCCGCATCACTTGTCGGCGCTGTCGTTGTGAGCCAAGGATCAGGCGACGTAATGCTCGGTAATGCCCCCACTGTCACCAACCGAAGTCATGGTGGCTGAGTTCGATGATGATGCGGCGGATTCCCCGTCGACTGTGGAAATGGATCCATCTCGGTAGTTATGTGCTGCTGCCGCTCGGCATCGTGCATGGGATCACTGCCGGCACCGATTCCGGGTCGAGCTGGTATCAGCTGATCAGTGGTGGCCTGATTGGTTTACTTGCATTCCTGACGGCATGGCGAGCATGGAAGATCCCCAATCGTCGCACCGCCGTTCCGGCTGCGGCCTAGGTTTGGAGCCATCGTGCGCATATTGATCGTCGAAGACGAACTTTCCATGGCTGACTCGCTGCGGCGAGGGCTCGAAGCCGAGGGTTTTGCCATCGACGTAGCGCACGATGGCATCGACGGGTTGCATCTGGCACGTGAGATCGCCTACGACGCCATCGTGCTCGACCTCATGTTGCCGGGAATGAACGGGTTCCTCGTGTGTCGCACGCTGCGGGATGAACAGATCTGGACGCCGATCCTGATGTTGACCGCCAAACAGGGTGACCTTGACGAAGCAGAGGGGCTTGACACGGGCGCCGACGATTATCTGACCAAACCATTTTCGTTCCCGGTACTTATCGCCCGACTACGAGCACTGCTTCGACGGGCGCAGTCGACCGAACCGGTCACGTTCACCGCTGGCGATTTGGTGTTGCATTCGGCGCTCCGCCGAGTCCACCGAGGCAACACCGAGGTCGATCTGACCGCCCGAGAATTCGCTGTGCTTGAGTGTCTTATGCGTCAGGTGGGCCAGGTATTAGCGAAGACAGAAATTGTGGAGAAAGTGTGGGATTTGCACTTCGATGGAGATCTGAACATCGTCGAGGTCTATGTGCGTTCGCTTCGCAAGAAGATTGACGAGCCTTTCGGCCGCCGGTCGATTGAAACGGTCCGAGGCGCTGGTTACCGACTCGCCGAGAACGGAGGCTGAGTCATGAGAATTAGTCCGATGACGAACAACCCAATCACGAACAAATCGCTGCGCATCAACACGAAGTCCGTTCGTTTCCGCACCACGGCGGGTGCAGCGGTCGCTCTGATCGGCTTGCTTGCTGTGGCCGGTTTCGGCGTGAACTGGTTTGTAGGTCGCCAGATCCAACGTTCGTTCGACCAAACACTCTTTGAGCAAGCCGCCGACCGGGCAGCGCTGATCGACGGAGGTGCGTCACCCGACACACTGATGACTCCGGTGGGCGATGAAGACTTCGTGGTTGCGATTGGGCCAGACGGTGAACGACTCGCGTCGGCCGGGGTGATGGTTCCTGGCGATCTTCGTACAGAGGTCCCGCTTGGGATGAGCGACCTCTTGGTTACGGTGATCGGCTCGGGCCATAACGCAGAGCAAGAGAATCTTCGGGTGGCAGCGGTCGAAGCGACAAACGGTGTGCGGGTCATCGTGGGCAACGAGGGAGAGAACGCCCGAAGTAGCCAGGCTGCTGTGCGAAACATATTGCTGGCCGTCATGCCACTTACGGCGCTTGCTGGCGCGGGTGTTGCATGGTTCGTGACAGGCCGAGCTTTGGGACCGGTAAAACTGATGCGTTCGGAACTCGACGATGTCGTCGGGGCCGGCGATGGCCGACGAATCACCGAGCCGGGCTCTGGCGATGAAATCGACGAACTCGGCGCCACGATCAACGGTGTGCTCGACCGGCTCGATCAGCAGAGTTTGCAGCAACGACAGTTCGTAGCCGATGCATCACACGAGCTCAAGAGTCCGCTGGCGAACGCTCGGGCAATCATTGACACGTCGAGCGTCGCAGCGGATGCCCACGAGTTCGAACGAGTCACGACGTCGGTGGGGGTCGAGCTCAATCGTCTTCACACGCTTGTCGATGACCTGCTGTACCTCGCCCGAGCCGACGAGGGTGCCCCTCGCACGCTCAAAACGATCGACCTGGCTGACCTCGTGTTCGACGAAGCAGAACGCGTGGCGGCCACGAGTCAAAAACACATCGATGCGAGTGGTGTGGTGCCGGTTGGCGTTCGCGTCGAGCCATCGGAGGCTGCCCGGGCGATCCGAAATCTGTTGGAGAATGCCGAACGATTTGCAGCTCAGAGCGTCACGCTTGCCGTGGTCGAAACTGGTGCCATGGCGACCCTTATTGTCGCCGACGATGGGCCAGGTATTGCGCCCGAAGATCGTGACACAGTTTTCGAGCGGTTCGCCCGTGTCCATACCGATAGGGCTCGTTCCGCTGGCGGAACGGGACTTGGCCTGTCGATTGTTGCTTCGATTGTTACTGCCAACGGAGGCGCCATCGTGCTGACCGATGCGCCGTCCGGCGGAGCCCAATTCGAGTTGTCGTTTCCCGTGAACAGCTAGAGATAGCAACCGTGGAGTGAGACGCTTGGTGCGCAACGAATGGTGCGAGATCGGAGCCTTTCACTCCACGCGTTCACTCGTCGGGTTGTGGAGATCGCCGAGCAGTGAGTTGGCGGGCCGACGTGCGGTGCGCGTCGGCCGCCAGCTTGGCTGAGAAACCAATGGCTGCAATGGCGAAGGGAACCACGATGCTCTGCCAGGTTGCGAGGCCACCAATGGTGTAGGTCACGGCGAACGCTACCGCGGTAAGCGCAGTGAGTACCAAGGTGGTCACTGCTGCATCTCGCCACACGGTCGGGTTGATCCGCGGGCCCCTGTGGAATGCGCCGGCAAGGTCGTGGAGGACGAGGGTGATGTACAACCCGCTACCGACCGCAGCCATGAGTGCGACAGGGACTTCGGCCACGAGGGTCCCCAGGCCGAACAAGGCACAACCCAGTCCACTGGTCAACGTTGAACCGGCGATGCTGCCAATGAGGATGATGCCGGATGCAACCAACATGATGCCGAGCACGTTTTCTGTGTCGCTCTGAGCATTCACGAGCAGCGCCAGGGCAATCGGAAGCAGCAGCGTGGCCACTGCGCACAGCGGACCAGCGCGAAGGATGCGGTCGATCTGCCAGGTCAACATGTCGATGCTGCTACCACGAGCGCCCCCGTGCCATTGCCATGCGGAGTTGACGGATCTGGTCGATAACGGTCACCACCGGGTCATCGGGTACCCACGCAACGATGCCGACACCACGCTCTCGTAATGATTGCACGCCGATCTGCTGCTCGACCGCTGCGAGTCGTCGTGCTTGTTCGTTGGTACGACTTGTTATACGGAGACGGGCGCGGGTTGCCGTGGGTTGCCGTGACTCAGGAACCAGAACAGATACCGGGTTGCCTCGACTCCGAATCTCGGCGACAAGTGCGACCATCAGCGGATCCCGAAGCGGCGACACCGCAACGACAATGGCGTTGTTTGGAATCGTCGACACCGCGGGCGGCCGATACATACGCCTGCTTGCTTCGGGTGCGTTGCTCACCGCGACCAGATGATCAGCAATCTGGAACAGCTGATTACGGCCCAGCTTCGGCGGCAACCACTGCACCGTGTGGCCGACTACCAGGAGGCCCACCCGGTCGTGCATGGCGAGGTGACCGCGGCTCAAGGCCATGGCAGCACTTACCGAGCGGCGTTGGGTGATGCGTTGTTCGTCGTCGCCGCCATCGTGGGCATCGACAATGACGACCATGGTCGTCGACCGATCGGGATGTCGAAGTGTGACCCATGGTTCCTGTCGGCGATTGCTGATGCGCCAATTGATGTTGCGGGTCGAGTCGCCGGGCTGAAACGGGCGGATGTCGGCGATCTCCATACCCTGGCCGCGGTCGTTGCTCTGGTGACTGCCGACTATGCGCCGGAATCGTTCTGCCTCGAGCGATGCGGAGATGCGGTCTTCGGGCAGGCCGATAGTGACGGTGGTATCGGTGAAGACGTCGGCCTGGCCGCCGAACATGGAGAACCTGTCGTTCAACCGGGCGGTCAACTTGGTGATGCGGGCAATGCCCCATTCGGAGCCCCGCACCGTGAATGCCAGTGTTGCCGTGCTCCCTGGTCTGACGGTCGTGACAGCGCGGAGCGAACCAACAGCGGCTAGACGTGCACTTGGTTCCAGTTCGATCTCGACTCGGGGTATGCCACTGGTGCTGGTGATGTCGACCAGGATCGTGACTTCTTCGCCTTCGAGGATCCGAGAACGGTCAGCCCGAATACTGATCTGGCCATCGATCGGACGCCACAACGCCAACCCGGCCGCTGCTGCGATCAGGAACGGTGTGGTCAACGCCAGGATTTCTGGTCGTCGAAAACCGATGGCTGTGGCTAGACCGGCGACGGCAATCAGGCAACAGACGTCGAAGAACGGCAGTCGCCGGGCCAGGTCTCGGTCACCCGTGAGCCTGACCGTTGTTGACGGCTCGGAACGACCCTCGGCTGCTGAACCCTTGGTTGCTACACCTGGGGTTAATGAACGCGGTGCCAAGGTCAGCCCTGAGGGTCAGCGGCAGTCAACGAGGCCGGCATGGCCACGGTGTTCATGCAGTAGTCGACGATGTCTGCGCCGGTAACGCCTCGAAGCCACTCGTCTGGTTTGAGAATGAGACGGTGAGCAAGCGCCGGCACCGCGATTGCATGGACATCGTCGGGTGTAACGAAGTTTCGTCCGTCGAGTGCTGCCCATGCTCGAGACGCACGTAGCAGGGCGAGCGAGCCCCGGGGGCTGGCTCCAGCATCGGTGCGGCCCGAGTCTCGGGTCGAGGTCACGAGTTCGACCATGTACTGGGCCACGCTGCGTTCGACCTGCACTGCTTCGACGGTTATTTGGAGATCGCGAAGTGTGTCGGCGTCGATGACCCGGTCGAGGCTGACCTCTTCTTTACCGCGCCCGGCTCGGCGGACAAGGATCTCGGTTTCGGCATCGAGATCGGGATACCCGACATTGAGCCGGAGGAGAAATCGATCGAGCTGTGCTTCGGGCAGGGGATAGGTGCCGCCTGACTCGATGGGATTCTGGGTAGCGATGACGATGAACGGCCGTGGCAGCGGATGGCTGACACCATCGACCGTGACCTGGCGTTCTTCCATGGCTTCGAGGACGGCGGACTGTGTCTTCGGCGGTGCACGGTTGATCTCGTCTCCGAGCACAAGGTTGGCAAAGACCGGACCGGGTTTGAATGTGCCCGAAGCACTTCCGGCTTCGAACAGGGTCGAGCCGGTGATGTCGCCAGGAACCAGGTCGGGGGTGAACTGGACCCGAGAGAAGTCCAGGTCAGCCACCTGGGCGATCGATCGGGCAATGAGCGTTTTGGCTAGGCCGGGTACGTCCTCGAACAGCACGTGGCCGCTGGCAAAGATGCCGGTGAGAAGGAGCTTGAGGACATCTCGTTTGCCGACGATCGCCTTTTCGAGTTCGTCGAGCATGGCGGTGCCGTAACGGGCGACGTCGCTCGTTGTGTGGGCAGTCATTTCGGAGTATCTCCTGGGGGTGTTGAGTCGTGGATGGATGCTTCGAGGTTGGCGATGCTGGCCTCGATCCATTGGTTGTTAAATTTTTTGGGCACTGGACCAGCCGGGTCAAGGTCCCGGAGTCGTTCGAGTGCAGTGATCTCGTTGACTGCAGTCGTCCACCGAGCCGGATTGTCCTTGCCGGAGAGAAGTGTTGTCTGCCATCGTCGTTCATGCGGATTCAATGCCCGACTTCGTTGAGCGTGCCAGCTGGCGATGCCCCACGGGCCGCGTTTGTTGGGGTCGCTTCCGGTTGCCTGTGCGCCGGTCGCTGCGGCTGAGACCAGCAGTGAGATGGTTGCAATGACCGCAAATAACGTGAGCAGGCCGGTCATGTCGCGACCTTCGATCGGCGTTTGCTGATGCGTTGCCAGGCAATGGCGGTGTAGTAGTCGCGTATCTCGCTTAGTGCGCCAATTGCTGATGCCCGCATGTCTTCGTCGATTGGTTCCTCGGAGAATCGAGCTCGTTGAAACAGGTGTGTCAACTGCTCGAGTGGTTCCTTGACCTGCTTGTGACGACCAAAGATGCGGTCAAGGTATCGCAGCGGTGTTTCGGCTGGCATGCGGGTCAATTCGGTTGCACCGAAGCCCGTTTCGACCGCGGCGTATGCCCGTTGAATGGCGTAACGGGGGCTGTCGCCTTCGTTGAGTTCGTCGATCAGATCCCGAGCGAAATCGGCGATTGCTTCGGCCTGCTCCTCTTCGGTGATCTCAACCGCCGCGCTGCGTGTGAACGAGATGGAGGGCCGGCTGAATCGAAACGAGAACCGTTGCCGCGACAGCAGGTAGAGAAGGCCAATTCCCATGGCGATGGCCAGCGCTATGACCACTGGTTGAGGCAGCTCAATCGGGTTTTCTACCCGCGGTGTATCGTCCTGATCTTGTGCCAGGTTGGCTTCGATCGGCAGCACGTTGCGAGCCGGCGGCGCACCGGTTCCCCCGGACGTGAACTGTTCAGTATTGCTGGCGACGCTTGCGAGCAGGAGCAGCGCACACGTGCCGAGCACGAAGAAGATGACGCGACGGAGTCCCGCTTGTCGAAGTGCGTTCACGACTGGGCCTCCACCGTTTTTCTGATGTTCACGTGCGTGGATGTCACGGCGCTGGGTACACCACTGGGCATCGCCTGGCGTCGAGGCGGTTGCCATGCCACGCGGAGCTGATGGCGTCGCGGAGCGCGATGGGGCGATCTGGCCCGCACGTATCTCTGCGCTCGTCGCTGATTTCCACGGTGTGAGAGTAGGTGGCTGATGCCGTTGGACGGAAACGCAACGGCTGACTTCGTAGCTTCGGTGTTGCCAAGGTCTGCATCGTTATCGAACGATGCGTAGGATCTCGCGAGTTCGCGCGATCTCGTCGGGGTTGCCACCCATCGGGACTGCGGTGAAGTCGGTTGCCCCTGATGCTGCGATTTCGGCAATTCGTTCGGTCACTTCGGCTTCGGTACCGACCAGCGAGAGTTCGCCAAGCCCATGGAGACCTTCGATGTCGAGCATGCGGCGATAACTAGGAAGTTCTGCGTAGACCGAAAGGATCTGGGCCAGAAAGTCGCGAGCCGGTGCCGGATCGTCGGTAACCCACACCGGGATCGAACAGACGATGGAAGGTTGCGGTCGGCCTGCTTTCTCGGCGGCATCGTTGATGGCGGGTGCGATATGGTCGGCGATTGTTTTTGCGCCGACGCACCACAGGATCGTGCCATCGGTGCGGGCACCTGCGAGCTTGAGCATTTGATCACCAAGTGCGGCAATCATCACCTTGGGTGTTGGCCCTTCGAGCAGCGGGATCTCACCCTCGTAGCTCCAGAAGTAACCCTCGTGGTTCACACGGCCTTCGGTGAGCAACGGCTGAAGTACGTCGAGGAAGTCCATCATCTGGCGGACAGGTCGTTCCCACGTCATCTTCCACCGGCCGGTGACCGATGGCTCATGGGCTAGTCCAAGGCCGAGGACCAAACGCCCGTTGACGGCTGCCTGGGTCGTGAGCGCTTGGCCAGCGAGCACCTGCGGATGAGTGGTCCAGGTGGGGATGACGGCGGTGCCAAGTTGCATGGCCGATCCGGTGTTGCCATGGGCAGCGAACACGGTGAGTGCGTCGACTCCGCCGGTTTGGGCCAACCAGTACGACGCGAAATTGTCTTCTTCGGCTGAAGCGATGTCGGCGGTAAGAGCGCCAAGCGAGGCATTGGCCAGCAGACCCGAGCCGTTGATTCCGATATCCATCAGTCGAGGTTACTTCGAGTGCGTCTCTTCTGGGTGTTGATTGGTCCACTCCGCTCGGTTCTGTGGGCGTCGACAACTGACCCCTATTTGCTGAGCTGTAGATCGGGCAATAGACGGTCGGTTCGGAGCCGAGAACGGATGGTTAGGGGAGTTGGGAGAGGGCGATGTCGAGGTCGGTGTAGAGGTCCTGTGGATCTTCTAGACCGATGCTGAGGCGGATCATGCCGTCGCCGATGCCGACCAGCGCTCGAGCCTCGGCGCCGATGCGGCGGTGGGTCGTGGTGGCCGGGTGGGTGGCGAGGCTTTTGGAGTCGCCGACATTGTTCGAGATGTCGAAGAGTTCCATGGCATCCATGAAGGCGAATGCTCGTTCCTTATTCTGCACGTCGATCGTGAGCACGGTTCCCCCTGCGGACATCTGACGTTTGGCAAGTTCGAATTGTGGGTGCGAGGGCAGCATGGGGTAACCCACCCGGTCGACCGAGGAGTGCTGTTCGAGCTGTTCAGCCAGCGTGTGAGCAGAGCGGGACATGGCGTCGACCCGTAGCCGCATGGTCTCGAGCCCTTTGACGAGAACCCAGGCATTAAAGGGGCTCAAGCTGGGTCCGGTGTGACGGGTGAACGGCATGAGGTAGTCGGTCTTGAACTCCTCGGTGCTTAAGACCGCGCCGCCAAGCACACGTCCTTGTCCGTCGATGTGTTTTGTGGCCGAGTAGACAACGACGTCGGCACCGAAAGCGAGCGGCTTCTGCAACACCGGGCTGGCGAACACATTGTCGACGATGACGAGTGCACCTGCGGCGTGTGCGAGTTCGGACACGGCGGCCAAGTCGATGATCTCGAGTCCAGGATTCGATGGGGTTTCGAGGAACACGGCCCGGGCGCCGCCAGCAAGTGCTTGTTCCCATTCGTCGAGAGAGGAACCATCGACCTGCACGGTCTCAACACCGAGTCGGGGCAGGATCTCGCTGAGGATGACGTGGCACGAACCGAAGAGTGCACGCGACCCGACGACCTTGTCGCCAGCGCTAACGAAAGAAGCGAGCGACGCGAACACGGCTGCCATACCGCTGGCGGTCGCCATACACGCTTCGGTGCCTTCGATCAGGCGAAGCCGTTCCTCGAACATCGACACGGTCGGGTTGCCGTAGCGAGAATAGATGTAACGATCGTGTTCGCCGGCGAAGGCCGCTTCGGCCTCGGCAGCGCTTCCGTAGACATACCCCGACGTAAGAAATAGCCCTTCGGCTGTTTCATCAAATCCGGTGCGTTCCAGCCCGCCCCGCACAAGCAGGGTGGCCTCTCGTAGTTCGCGTTCAGTCGTCATGGTGATCCTCGGTGCCTACCTGGGTTGCAGCGTGGGCTAACACAGCCTGTGATGTGGTGGAGAGGCTGATCGAACTTGGCAGGCTAGCGACTGCGGGGCCTATCTTCTGCAGTGGTGGCTGTTTGTACCCAGATACTTGATAACGCTGATCGATGTAATCGCATGGAGGTCGTGAACCTCTGCAGGCACCTGGCGAGGCGCAACCGGCTGCTCGGAAAAGGGTCGTGACGGATGCAACAACTACGGTCTGGGTATGCCCTCTGACGACCTCACCCTCGATGCATTCCGTACTAAGGCAGCAGCGTTTATCCAGGCTTCGAAGGCCAACGGCATTGCCTGCCGTGCGTTCGGCGCGATAATGCCGCCGGCCATGCACGACGACGCCAAGGCATGGCAGCAACACATGTTTGCGAATGGTTTCGCGGGCGTGTCGTGGCCAAAGGAATACGGCGGACAGGGGTATGGGCCCGAGTACCGGCTGGTGTGGAGCGAGGAATGTGCCCGCCACGAAGTCTCGCCGTACATGAACTTCCAAGGTTTCGTTCTCGCCGGTGGCGCGATCTTGAAGTACGGCACCGAAGAGCAGAAGCAGAAGTATCTGCGGGCCACGTTGGCCGCCGAGATCTTGTGGTGCCAGCTCTTCAGCGAGCCGGGTAGCGGATCCGACTTGGTCAGCCTGTCGACTAGGGCGGAGGACCATGGTGACGAATGGCGCATGACCGGCCAGAAGGTCTGGTCATCGACAGCCCAGCTGGCCGACCACGGGATCCTGCTTGCTCGGACCGACCCTGAAGATCGAGGTCATCGCGGGATCTCGTTCTTCCTGTTCGACATGCATGGTCCCGGTATCGATGTGCGACCGCTCAAGCAGATGACCGGTGATCAGGAGTTCTGCGAGGTCTTCCTGGACGATGCTCCAGCAGCCAAGAGCGATCTGCTTGGGCCGCTGCACGGCGGCTGGGGAGTGGCGACCTCGGTGCTTGCCGATGAACGTGCCGAAGTAGGCGCGGCCGGAATCGCACTCGAGCGCAGCACCCAGCGGCTGATCGACACGATCGATGCCGGAACCGACCCAGTGCATCGAGACCGCATCATGCGCACCCGAGTGAAGGCCGGAGCGCTGCGACAATTGCTCGACCGCAGCGAGGGTGACCCCAAGCTTGGCCCGTTGGTCAAACTCGGCAACACCGAGTTTTCGACCGAACGCACCCGAACCCGGCTCGACGGCATGGGTCCAGCGGCAACCGTGTTGACCGACGAACAGGTCGTCGAAGACTTCTTGTATGCACCTGGCATGCGCGTCGCTGGCGGCACGAGCGAGATCCAACGCAACCTCATCGGCGAACGTCTGTTGGGCTTGCCTCGTGAACCAAAACCCAGCACACCCAAACCTCGCTAGGCCAGGCGCAGGTCTAGGGGCTCGGGGGGTGCGTCGTTTTACCGCAACGCTCGTCGTGTTCGTTGGCGCCAACCGTGTGCGGTGATGCAGACTGCGGTCATGGATGACAATGCTTTGGCCCACTATCGAGAACACGGCTACGTGATCCTGCCCGAGGTGCTGACGAGCGAAGAATGCAGCGAGATCAAGACTGCGCTCACCCCCTACACCGATGGCACCTACCCCGGACGCAACAACTTCGAAGGGTTCCACACCGAACGCGTCTACCAGTTGATCGCTCGGTCGCCGGTGTTCGCAGACCTAGTCGAACATCCAACAGCGCTTGCGGCGCTCGACCGGATCATGACGCCGGGGTACCTTATATCGGCGTTTCTAGCAATCCTGGTGCATCCGGGCGAGACGCCGCAGGACATGCACTTCGACGATGGGTTCGTACAGCAACCGCGGCCACGCCCTTCGAACATGGTGTCGATCATCTGGGCCATCGACGAGTTCACGGCTACGAACGGTGCGACCGAGTTCGTGCCCGGAAGCCATCTTTGGGCCGAGGGTCACCCTGCGCCGATGGAAGACGAGATCAAGCAGGCGGTGATGCCTGCGGGATCGGCGTTGGTGATGGATGGCCTTTTGATTCATCGAGGGGCGGCGAATACTTCGGGGACCGACCGACTCGCGATCACACCGCAATACTGCGAACCATGGGCTCGTCAACAGGAGAACCACATTTTGGCGACCCCGCCTGAGCTCACAGCGACGCTGTCACCACGAGTACGCGAGCTCATGGGATACAGCATCCACCCGCCGTTCATGGGCCATGTTGGCGGCCGCCATCCAGAGAAACGCCTGGCCGAGATCCTGAGCGAACACAACGAGCACGAACCGTCTCCCTCATAGGGGAGCCTGCCGGTGCTGCCCGAATTGCAAGCGGGCCCAAACCGTGGGACGAAGCGGGTGATGGGGTCAGGTGTGGATCTCGACGGCGACGCCGTAATGATCGCTTCCCACCACGCCGTCAATGGGTTCGACGCCGAACATCCACGCTCGTTGCGGATTGCCGAGCGGCCGCTTCTCGCGTGGCCACCCGATCATCACATAGTCGAGACGACGGTTGGGCCACGCCGAGTTGTTGATGTACGGGTTGGCTTTGGACCAGGTGATGCCTGGGCCGTCGCCGACCTGCTCCCATGCGTCGGTCCAGATGCGTCCTGCGACATACGGGGCGGACCTGCCAGTGAGTTTGCGAATCTCGTCGCTGTCGTGCACAGCATTGAGGTCACCGGTGAGGATCGGCGGTAATTCGCCGCTGGCGTGTTCCTCGATGAATTCCGAAGCGGTGGCCAGTTGTGCGAGCCGGGTTGCAGAACCGTCGAAGTGGTAGTCGAGATGGGTGGTAAACGCAGGCAAGATCCCGAACGGCGTGTTGACGCGGGCCGACAGGATCGTGCGGTACTCGCGTCCCTGGCTGTCGGCCAAGAAACGATGGGCACGAGTTTGGATCGGCCATCGGCTCAGGATTGCATTACCCATGGAACGCTCGGGGTCGCCGTGGGGGTTGTGCCCAGCCCATGTCGAGTGGTAACCCAGTTCGCTAGCGAACCGTTCAACCTGGCCCCGCCACGATTCCTGCAGCATGACGACGTCGGCATCGAGGTTGCGTAAGACCTGCAGGATTGCCGGCTGGCGAGCTTCCCATTCGCCGAACTGCCATTGCACGTTCCACGTGCCGATAGTGAGTGCCACGGTTAACCCTTGAGTCGAATCGCAGGCCGGGCTAGCACAAGGCCACCCACGACTAGCATGAAGATGATCCCGCCGGACACCCAATAGGTGGTCTTTTGCCCGTGGGTCTCGTATAACCAGCCGGCGATTGGTGCCATGATTCCTGCACCGAGTGATTGCATGCCGCCGAGCACACCCTGGGCGCCGGACTGGCGTTCTTCGGGCGCGGTCATACCGACGGCAACGCCACTTGCCGCAAAGGTCAAACCATCGCTCACTGCATGCACCATGGTCACGGCGAAGATCGCGCCACCAACCGTGAGTGCGCCATAGATCCCGAAAAAGACGACGGCGGCCAACATGCCCGCGGCGCCGACGATGAACGGGCCGATGCGTTGGGCGAGTCTGCCGGCTGTTGGGCCCAGCAGGACCAGTGGGATAGCGAACAGGGCAATGCCCAAGTTGGCCATCCATTCTGCGGTGCCCAGGTCGGTGTGCACCAGATCCCATAGGGCATCGAACGTGCCGATCATCACGAACGCAGCCACACCAAGCATCACGGCACCGGCAAACGGTCGGTAACGGAGTAGGTCGAACGCGAAGCGCTTGCGGTCGGGGATTGCAGCTGCGTCGTCATCGAGTGGCAGGCGCATAGACAGCAGCACGAGCACGATGGTGGCTGCCGCGATCACGATGAACGGCGACGCGATACCGAACGGGCCCACAAGGATGGCCGAGATCACCGGCCCGAGCGCAAATCCGAACACGTCGGCCGAGAAGAGCCGTCCGAGATTTCGTCCCAGGTTGGCGCCTGACCCAACAACCACGAACCGCTTGATCGCTGGACCTGCGGCGCCGATCGCCAATCCTGAAATCACCCGACCGGCGATGATGACCGTTGCTGTTGTGCCGAAGCCCATCATCAATAAGCCAGCGGCATTGAGGAGCGAGCCGCCGAAGACCATGAAACGGGCGTAACCGCGGTCGCCATAGGGCCCAATCATGACCTGCGCGAAGAACGAGAGTAAAAAGCCGATCCCGATGATCAGACCGAAGGTTGTCTCGCTGATGCCGTACTCGTCGCGGTAGTCGCCGCCCATGGTGAACAGCACGCCATATCCGGCGGCGAGAGCAGCCGACAGCGTCGAGAAAACCCTGAGAGTCTGCTGCGATGTGGCCGCTGCTTCGGTGTCGGTGTCGGTACTCACCTCGGCAGGCTACTCCTGCTGCTTCGGCGCGAGTCTCCTCCAGGATCTAGGTTCTGGACATGGCTGACACCCCGGCATCTTCCACTCGTGATGCCAACTTGATCGAAGAGAGCTTGCGGTTCGACAACCCCGTCGCTGCTCTGCGGAGGCCCGATGCCT
>Ga0213868_10000940_pt1 | contig 28329 bp, 20 predicted proteins | sample PICome_9_FD_160087 | JGI IMG/M metagenome (GOLD analysis project Ga0213868, IMG submission 160087) | Coastal seawater microbial communities near Pivers Island, North Carolina, United States - PICO127 | ecosystem: Environmental > Aquatic > Marine > Coastal | place: USA: North Carolina... | reverse complement strand
AAACGGCATCCGTAATTGGTCCGGCGTTTTCTCTCGGATAATCGTCACAATGTTCCCACATTGCGTCCACGATAGCTTTGCCTGCTCTCCTGGTCGCCGCCCACGCCGTCCCAACTGAAGTGCCTCCGGGCCTCCTTCTTCGTAAAGGTCGCACCAGCGGCACACATTCTGCCTTGAGGCGCCGAGGGCCAGTGTCTTGGAATAGCCTTCCTCAAAGAACATGTTCACTGCATTCTGACGCTGCAACAATTGCTCAGCACTCGATAGCTTTCTTCCATCTCTTTTCACACTATCTTGAACCCTTCGGATCAATAAAAGTTCATGTATTTGTTGGCCGCATTAATAGCATGTTTGATAAATACTGCCGAGCGATTTCCGTAGCGTCTCGAGCTTGCATTCACACCGAGAAAGAGTTCAGATTCACCAGCAATGGATACGGCAGCTCCAGAATTCGGAAAAACGTGCCCTAAGTGTGGGTTTGCGTGGGAACGCCCTGGGTTGGCGATCTGCCCGCGCTGCGTTCTCTCGACTCAGTTCGAAGGCGGCGAGGAAGATGGGGCGTGTCTGCCAGGAGAGAGCGGGTTATGTGATAGGAGAAGTGTTGGGAAGAGGGGGATGTGGTACTGTCTACAAGGCTACCCAGACCGTGTTAGATCGACCTGTAGCGATCAAGTTTCTTCGTCAAGACCGTGCGGTTTCTCGACAGGGGTTGGAAAGGCTTCAAGGAGAATCTGTGAGTCTCGCGCAGTTGCAGCACCCACACCTTCTCTCAGTCATCGATTCCGGAGAGATTGGCGGGGAAAGTTATATTGTGATGGAGTATGCGTCGGGAGGTGATTTACGTGGGATGATGCGTGACGGTCCGCTACCTCATGAGAAGGTGGTGAGCGTGATCAAAGAAGCGGCCTCTGCGTTGTCCCAGGCTCATTCTGAAGGCTTTGTTCATCGGGATATCAAGCCAGAGAATCTCTTGTTGGATCGCGATGGCCGTGTGCGCGTGGCCGACTTTGGGCTTGCGGCATCTTCCGAGGGATCGGCGCATCTGGGGCTAGCTGAATCGTTCGTGGGTACGCCGGGTTACATGGCACCGGAACAGCGCGGGAAGGCAGATGCTGAGCAAGTGGACAAACGGGCGGACATCTACAGTCTTGGGTGCCTCGCCTACGAGATGCTTACGGGTGGGCTTCCAAGCAATGATCCGAGGCCACCTTCAGCCATGTCCGGTATTCCCAAAGCGGTGGATGCCCCGGTGTTCAAGGCGATGGCGGCGTCACCTGGGGAGCGCTACGAGACCGCCGATGTGTTTGCCATCGCGCTTGAAGACGCCTTGCTCAGCAGAACGGCAGGCCCGCAGATTCTGTGGGCGGTGGGCACTGGCTTATTGGCGCTCGTGCTGGTAGTCGTTTGGGGTGTTGCGAAACCCATGAGAATGGGAGAGCCCTCTCTGCCGTTGGAAATGGTGTCGGTGCCTCCAAAGCTCTACTGGTCAGAAACCGAGATTGCTGAACAAAGGGATAGGTTGATGCAACAGTTGAAGGCTGCACCAAAGCCGACCGGTGTTTCAGTAAACGAGATTGTAGAGTGCTATGATAGAGGGCTTGATGATACCTCTGCTTCTAGGGGTGAACTTGTCTGGGGAAAGGAGGGGGCTGTTCGTCTTGTTCAGCGCTACCTGCAGTCGAAGAGGGCTGAAGGTGAAGAAGCATGGTTTGATCGCGAGGTGGACTACTTGTATGAAGGCGTCGTGTCGCGAGAGAGAGTTCGTGAGACCCTGACGAATTATCAGTCGATCTGGCCGCAGCGTTGGCAGTATCTTCAAGAATCTCCCAAGGTTACGGAAACTCCGGAGGGGCTCATTGAGGTGCGTGTTCGCTATGTTCATCTTGCGTTGAATGCGAGGCGTTTGCGCAAATGGACACTGCAGCGCTGTTACGGTATCAAAAAAGGGTCTAACGGAAAACCTGTGATCTCGGCCTTTCTCAATGACGAGGTGCGTGAGAGAACGCCTCTCACGAAAGCGGAGCGGCACTTTCTGCTAATGCATTTCTGTGAGAATTACTATAAAGCTGGGTGTGCGCATACAGATTTAGATCAGATCAATTTCCTCAGTGACCCGACGTATTATATTGATGCGGATCGGTCGCTGACCGAGATCAGTCAATCCTTCGAGCACTACTATTTGATCCGTCCGAATCGAAAGCTAGCCTTGTTAATCATGCCGGAAGTTGAGCGCTTGAGTGAGGATCTTTACTTGGCCGCTTGTCGCTTTGAAGCTAGTCGAGGAGAAGGTAAAGGATCTGCTGAAGTGACGGACATCATCCAGATCCTCTTCACAGACGATGAGCCTCACATGGTCTACGTCAAGCCGATCAACTAGCAACAAGCTCGCGCTGCCGCCGTAAGAAATCGCCGATGCGCATCGATTCGGTCTGTAAGAGCGAATTCTGACGGTGTTTCGAAGGTGAGTGTCCGTTCGGCCAATTTGTTGACGTAGAAGAAGACGGCTTCTGGTAGACCGGGGATATTCCGCATGTCCAATCGCTGCCGGTAGAGGACGCCGTCCTTGGCCTTGCGGCCATCGATTCTCTTTCGTCCATCGATCGGCAGGCGTTTGTTAGTAGCTTTGGCCAGCAAGGCTCGTCCCGTGGTATCGCTTCCCGTGCGATTGAGATCATAGAGATACGCGCCCTGTGCGTCATAGTCCTCGTGGAGGCAGATTGCCGTATGGAAGAGGAGGCCCTTGACGGCGGCGCGGACTTCGCGGATTGGCGAGACTTTGACTTGATCAAAGATGCGATTGAGATCTCGGCCTTTACCATCAACGCGATGATTCTCCGTGATACCTAACGGATTAAGACAAGGAAAGAGGAGGATTGGGCGGTTCCCTAGCGGTTTGTAGCCACCCTGGAGAAACCATTCTAACAATCCCCAAGGTGGTGCGGGTTCGTCTCCATGAATACCGGTGGAGACGTAGAATCCGGGAAGGTCGCTTGGCTTGCCATTACCGACTTGAATCAGAGGGAATCCATCTTTCTTGCCAGGGGTGGCCACTTGAAATGGGGTGCCCTTAATAGCTTTTCTCCAAGCTCTCAGGAGCGCTCGAACGTCATGTGCGCGGTGCTGGCGGAGATAGTTGTACCCACGCGGTTCTGCCATGACGATGTTAGAGTTCGTTGAGCAGGCGGTCGTGAATGCCGCCAAAGCCACCATTACTCAAGACGACGATGGTGTCGCCGTCTTGGACGAGTGGCTTCAGCCTAGCGATGATTGCATCGACACCGGGCTCGTAGTAGCAGTCTTTTCCTGCAGCACGGACGGCAGCGGCCACCGCTTCTGGGTCGAGTCGATCTTCTGGTTTGAACTTCTCAGGTGCAGAAATCGGGGGAATGAGCGAGCCATCGGCTTCTGCTAGGGCCTCGCCTAGTTCTTTCTGAAAGATGTTTCTCTGGGAGGTGTTCGATCGCGGCTCGAAGACTGCCCAAATCTTCCCGTTGGGATACTGGTTGCGCATTGCCTGGATGGCCTGGGCGATTGCGGTTGGGTGATGGCCGAAGTCGTCGATGACTCGAACGCCCCGCACGATGCCTCTGACCTCCTGACGACGGGCAATGCCTTCGAACTTGGCCAGGGACCCTTGAACCTTTTCTTGGGAGAGTCCGGCGTGACGTGCGGCTGAAACAGCCATCGCTGCGTTCCTGACATTGAACTCGCCTGCCATGGGGACTTCGTAGCGCTCTTCTGCAAGGGTAAAGGCTGAACCGGTTTCCGAATAGGTGACGTCCGTTAGCCGGCAGTCGCAGTCTTTGCCAAAGCCGACTCGACTGACAGGCGCGGGGGCTGAACTGGCGACGTCAATGCAGTTGGCATCATCACCATTGATAAACGCGATGCCGTTGCGGGGGACGATGTTGAGCAATCGCCGGAAAGACAACTTTATTTCATCAAGACTATCATAGATGTCAGCGTGATCGAACTCGATGTTGTTGATGATGACGACATCGGGGAGATAATGCAGAAACTTTGAGCGCTTGTCGAAGAACGCTGTATCATACTCGTCCCCCTCGAGTACGGTGTGCTGACTTTCGGTAAATTGAGCCCCAACTCCAAGATTCTTTGGGAGGCCGCCAATCATGAAGCTTGGGTCGAGACCGCCGTCCAGCATGATCCAAGCGAGGAGTGAGGTGGTCGTGGTTTTACCGTGGGTACCAGCGACGACGTGGTTGCTCTTTCCGCGAAGGAACTCTGTTTTAAGAATCTCTGGCAGAGACACATAGAGGAGCTTTCTTTCCAAGACAGCCTCAGCTTCTTCGTTTCCACGGCTGATGGCATTTCCAATGATAACCTGATCAGCCGAAGCAGGAATGTTCTCTGCCGCAAATCCAGAGGTGATCTCAACGCCCTGGTCTAACAGAAAGGTGGACATGGGTGGATAGACGTTGCTGTCTGAACCCGTGATGGTGTGCCCACGCTGCTTCATCGCCGCCGCTACTGAACCCATTGCCGTGCCGCAGATCCCCACGAAATGGAAGTGTTTGCTCGTGTCCGCCATGATTGGCGGGCATCCTAGAGCAGAAGGTGCGTTTGGCAATCAGAGACCGTTCTAAGGCTGCACGATGCCAGTAGAGCGGCTGAGGATTGCTCCTGCGAAGCTGGCCCCGCTTAACCTCGTCTCGCGGAAGTCAGCTCGATCGAGGCGGGCGAAACGGAAGTCGGAGCTTCGTACGTCTCCGCGCCTGAGATCCACATGAATCATGATTGCCCATTTGAAATCCGCTAGGGTTGCGATTGTGCGATCCATGTTGGAGTACCGAAGATCGGCTGAACTGAAGGAGGTTTGGGTCAACAAAGCGCTGTGAAAGTTGCTGTAGCTGAGCTGAGCGCGGATGAAGCTCGCTCTGGTTAGGTTCGCGAGGGTAAACCGGCTGTTGTAGAGAGTGGCGTCTACTGCCGAAAAGCCCTCGATTTGAGCCTGAGAGAAATCAGCGCGCGTGTAGAGGACACTTGCGAATTGAGGCTTCGCGAAATTGACGAGTGTGAAGCGAATATCTTCGCCTTTGCTAGCTTGGAAATTGATATTGTCGCCGGACGCTTCGTTGAAGTTTGTTCGGTCCAAGGTGGCTCCTGCAAAGATGGCAGAGGTCAGTCTGGCGTCGTCCAGATTGGCATCCGTTAGATCGGCTTCGGCGAAGTTCGTCCCGGTGAGGTTATAACCCGAGAGATCGAATCCAGAGAAGTCACGACGGCTAAGATCGTCGTGACGGAAGATCGTCTCCTTGTCCAGGCTAGCCACGAAACGATAGAGTTGCGACCGCGCCGTTAGCCCTCGTTTCACGGTGGTGTAGCGTCGTCGCGAGTTTGGCTGCCCGCCTGCGAAATCTAAAGTCGCACGGAATACGGGCTGAATACTTCGCGTCCAGTGGCGTCCGCCATCGCCGCTCGTCTCCAAGTGATAGGTCGGCAGCAGGAGGGTATGCGCGTTCTTTTGTATTGGCTGCGGTGTGTAGCGGATCTGAACCAGGTTGTCTTTGGTGATGACCAAACGGATGTCCGTTGGTAGGGCCGTGTCGGGAGACGCCTGGATCGGTTGCATCCAGAGGCCTACGGACAGGAGGACCGAGAAGCATGCGGCGCTCATCATCGGGAAATTAGACGAAGAATTCCCGTAGGTCTTCATATTGTCGTCTAATTGGTCATAAGTCGTTGTTTGCTAGGGGGTTGTGAATTTCATTTCTTGTGTGCACGTATTCTTCGTTGTCGACTGCTCTCAATCGTGCGAGTCTTGATTCTAAATGAGCAGTTCGAAAGGAATTTCCCAGGAAGAGGTGAAGGGGTGAGGACCAAGGCGCGTGTAGCGGCTCCTTAGAGGATGGACTGGAATCAGATCAATCAGTTGGCGAACTCTCCGGTCGTCTTATGGGTCGGCGTGGCCTTTTGCCTCAGCCAGTCAGCCATGTTCTCAGGGTTGAACCTCGCTTTCTTCTCTCTTGGGCGCTTGCGCCTTGAAGCAGTGGCTGAGCAAGGCAACGAAGGGGCTCGGCGTATCCTGGATCTTCGTCGGGATTCGAACTTCCTCCTGTGCACGATCCTGTGGGGGAACGTTGCGGTCAACGTGGCCCTAACCTTGTTGTTGAAGGCTGTCTTTGGAGCGGAGGGCGCCCTCATGGCATTCGCCTTCTCAACCGTCGGCATCACCTTCTTTGGAGAGATTATCCCGCAGGCTTATTTCTCGAGGCATGTGCTCAATGTGGCTTCACGGTTGGCCCCAATCATTCGAATCTACCAGTTTCTCCTCTATCCATTAGCAAAGCCTAGTGCCTTTATATTGGACACGTGGATCGGCAAAGAGGGCCCTAACTACATGCGTGAACGTGATATCGAGATCATCCTTCACAAACACATTAATGAGGAGGACTCCGAGATTGGTGAAACGGAAGGCCAGGGAGCTCTCAACTTCCTCGACCTTGATGATCGGAAGGTGATCTCTGAAGGCCAAGAGATCGACCCCGACACGATCCATGCGTTTCCTGTGAAGCTAGACCTGCCGATCCTTCCCCAGTACGGCGAAGATGGGTCGGATGAGTTTATCGAGGAGCTGAAGAAGAATGACAAGAAATGGCGAATCATCGTCGATGAAGGCACCGGGCTTCCATTACTTGTTTTGGAAGCCGAGGCCTACGTCTATTCGATCTTCTCTGAGGACGACGACCTCGATATCTACGAGGACTGCCATCGTCCTATCATCGTGACGGATCCGAGTGTCACCCTGGATAAGGTGCTGGAGCAACTCCAGGTAGACGCCGAGCATCGGGATGACTTGGTTGTGGATGATGACGTGATTCTCTTCTGGAGCGAGTCTAGCAAGCGAATCATCACGGGTGCGGACATCCTCGGGCGCCTGCTCAAGGGGATTGTGCGGCAAACGATCACCGATGAGAAAGAGAAGCCAACAGCATCTCCTGCGCCGGCAATCGAGACTCCGGTCGAAGAAGCTTCTGTGATCAAGGGTTAGGGAGAACGCTTTGCTCCCGAGATTGCCTCGCCCGAGATAGGGTATAGGATTGGGGGGTGAAGATTCTGAGTTTCTTACTACTTCTGGTCGGCACAGCATCCTGGTCGCTAGCCGACCTACCGGCGATGCGCCCGCAAGAAGGGCTGCGAGAGAATGCCCCAAACGTTCATGCCCTGACCAAGGCGCGTTTGGTGCCTCGACCGGGAGAGGTCATCGAGTCGGGCAACATATTGGTTCGCAATGGCCTGATCGTAGCGATTGGTTCGAATGTGCCGATCCCTGAGAATGCGAGAATTTGGGATCTCAGCGGGCTGACGATTTATTCAGGATTCATCGACGCCTACGCTCAATTTGGAAAAGAGTTAGAGTCACCCAAACAGAACCAGCCAGCTCATTGGAACACAGAGGTATTCCCTCAACGTTCGGTCTTAGATGCGGTGACAATTTCTCAAGACGACGTGAAGAAGCGCCGGGAGCTGGGTTTCACGACCGCGCATCTGGTGCCCACCGGAGGCATCTTCTCTGGCAAAGGCGCCGTGGTCCAGATGACGGCGCCTGAAGCAGCGAGTTTCGTGTTGAAGCGGCGGGCGTCGCAGCATCTTGCGTTTGTGACCCTGGGGAGCACGTATCCCAAGTCGCTCATGGGATGCTTGGCCTTGATCCGTCAGACGCTTTCGGATGCGGATTGGTATCGCCGGTATAAGCAAGTCTACAAGCAACATCCTAACGAGATTCGACCGGGAGAGCACGTCGCGTTGAATGCTCTTGCGGCTACCGTTAGTAGGAAAGAGCCAGTCTTCTTCCACCTTGGAGATGAGGCCGATGTACAGCGTGCGCTGGCAATTGCTGATCAGTACAAGTTGCGTCGAGTGTTGGTAGATTCGGGACACGGCTATCGGCAAGCGAAGCGATTTCGTCGCAGTGGAACCGAATTAGTTCTTTCGATAGACTTCCCGGAGGCACCTATTGTTTCAGCCCCAGATCGAGCCCTAGATGTTTCGCTCGAGAAGATGCAGCACTGGGAGCAAGCTCCCACCAATGCCGCTGTCCTTCACGAGCGTGGGGTGAAGTTCGCGCTTTCAACGCACCGGTTAGGTTCGAAGTTGAACGAATTCTGGCCGAATGTTCGCCGCGCGATTCAGCATGGCCTTGATGAACAGGCTGCGATCGAAGCCCTGACCAGCGCACCGGCACGGATGCTAGGCGAAAGTGCTCGGCTGGGAGAGATTTCCAATGGGCGGCTTGCGAATTTGGTGGTGACGGACGGCAATCCATTCCGTGAGAAAGAAGCGAAGATACGCCAAGTTTGGGTTGATGGGCATCCTTGGTACAGCGCGCTTGAGCGTGCTGAGGATAGTCCAGTGGGCACCTGGGAAGCGGCCTGGACAGGAGTGATCGGGCCGGAACGCCTGGCGGTGAGCGGCTCTAACGAAAAGCCAAAAGTGAAGGTCGGAGACGATGGTGCCACCGTTGATCTAGTCATGGCCGGAAGCGATGAATTCAGCTTCACCTTGCCTTCCAAGCATTTCGGGTTTGAGGAAGGCCAAGTTCGATTGAATGCCTATCTCAATGCCAAGACCATGGTAGGACAAGGGGTCTTGCCTGATGGGCAACGTCTTTCCTGGTCGGCCAAACGCCTGCTACCGGAGGACCGCAGTGCGAAGGAACAGAAGCTGCTCGAAGCGATTTCGCTGAATCCTGTAGATCAATACCCTGCCGGGGCCTATCCGGGTAAGTTGCCTGGGATGAATCTTCGGAAACGTCGGGTTTTCATTGAGAATGCGACGATCTGGACCTGTGGGCCTCGGGGTATTCTGACTAACGCTAATGTTGTTATCGAGGATGGGCGGATTATCGCGATTGGGTCAGAAGTTCAAGCGCCGAAGCGTTCTTACACGATCGACGGTAAGGGCAAGCATATTACGCCAGGACTTGTAGACTGCCATTCTCACACGGCAATCAGTCGAGGTGTCAATGAAGGTTCTCACGCTGTTACCTGCGAGGTCCGGATAGGAGACGTGCTCGATCCGACGGACATCAGTATTTACCGCCAATTGGCAGGGGGCTTGACGACAGCAAACTTGCTGCACGGCTCGGCCAATCCCATGGGGGGCCAAAGCCAAGTCATTAAGCTGCGCTGGGGGCACGATGCCGAAGGTCTTAAGCTTAGAGGGGCGAAGCCTGGGGTGAAGTTTGCCCTTGGTGAGAATGTGAAACAATCAAATTGGGGTTCTCGTTCCAACAATCGCTACCCGCAGTCCCGAATGGGCGTGGAGCAATTGATGCGTGATACATTTCTGGCGGCGCGCGAGTATGGCGAACGCAAGCAGCATCATGCTGAGCAGGAAAAGGCTGTTCCCTTTCGCTCAGACTTCCGCCTAGATGCGGTGTTGGAGATTCTCCGTGGGGAACGCATTGTCCATATCCACTCCTACCGGCAGGACGAAATCTTGATGTTTGTCAGATTGGCTCAGGAATTCGGATTCACGGTGGGCACCTTTCAGCATGTCTTGGAGGGGTACAAGGTGGCGCGCCACCTGCGTGAGATCAATGCGGGGGCATCGACCTTTAGCGATTGGTGGGCCTACAAGTTTGAGGTGTATGATGCTATTCCTTACAACGGAGCGTTGCTGCACAGTGCTGGGGTGATCACCTCATTCAATTCTGACGACAATGAGCTGGCAACGCGCATGAACACCGAAGCGGCCAAGGCTGTCAAATACGGGGGTGTTTCGCCTGAAGAGGCACTCAAGTTCGTCACGATCAATCCTGCGAAACAGCTTCGGATAGCGAACCGGATAGGTTCATTAGAAGAAGGCAAAGATGCAGATTTCGTGGTCTGGAGCGGACCACCGCTTTCGACGTTGTCGCGTTGTGAACAGACGTGGATTGATGGCGTGCCCTATTTCCAGCGATCGTCACAGACGAAACGAAGGCAATGGGTCGAGGTCGAGCGTCGACGGTTGGTCGGAAAGATTCTGAAGGAATCCGAAGGTTCAGAGAAAGAAGACAAGCCTAAAGATGATAAGGCCGAAGAGACACAGAGTATTGCCGAGCGACTCCGTCTACTGAGCCCGTGGGGACAATATCAACAGATTGACTATCAGAGTCTTTATCATGATGGTCAGAGCCTCCATGCCTGCACCGGGTGTTATTGTGAATTCCGCTAGTCCAATAAAGATGCGCTCTCTTACCACACTCTTGTTTGCCGTCGCTCTGCTCCACTCTGGGTGGGCAAATGATGTGCTTCCTGCTGCGAAAGAGGACCGTGCGATTCTCTTGCATGGCGGGATGTTGCACCCCATCTCGGATGAGCCCATCCCCGAGGGGAAATTACTCATGAGCGGTGGCCGTATCCTGGCGATTGGTCGTGCGGATGAGGTTCTCGATGGCGAAGAGAATGCCCTCAAGGTGTCTTGCAGCGGGAGCCATGTTTACCCTGGGTTGATTTCTGCCAATGGCACGCTTGGGCTCGTGGAGATCTCTGCCGTGCGTGCCACCGTGGACTTGCGCGAGCCCGGCATGATCAATCCAAGTGTGCGTGCCGAGAGTGCGGTGAACCCGGATAGTGAACTCTTTCCCGTGGCGCGAGCCAACGGCATTCTATCTACCCTGACGGTACCACAGAGCGGAGGGCTGCTTAGCGGGCGCTCAGCCTTGCTTCAGCTCGATGGGTGGACTTGGGAAGACATGGTGGTGAAGGCGCCGGTCGGGATGCATCTGTTCTGGCCCCGCATGCGCTACGGGTCGAGTGCCTCAGCCGATGCTCAGAAGAGCCAGCGCGAGAATTGGGAAGAGCGATTGAAGACGCTCCAGACGTTCTTTGATGAGGCGCGTGCTTATCAGAAAGCCAAGCTGAATCGAGATGTCACGTTTCGCTCTGATGTGAGACTGGATGCAATGATCCCCGTGTTAGAAAAACGTTTGCGATTGTTCGTACATGCCGTGGGAGTGGTCGAGATCCAACGTGCTTTGCAGTTTGTAGAAGAGCAGGACCTTTCAGTCGTGCTTGTCTCGGGACAAGATGTTGCACGTGTCGCTGCATTGCTCAAAGAGCGCGAGGTTCCGGTTATTTTAAGCACGGTCCAAGCCCTGCCACTGCGCAGGTGGGAGCCCTATGACTCTGCTTCGAGAGTTCCCGCGAGCTTGCTGGCGGCGGGAGTGCCATTCTGCATTGCAAATGGCTCTGGCGCCTCGAATGCACGAAACCTTCCTTACATCGCAGCGGCGGCAGTGGGTGAGGGATTCTCTGCCGATGACGCCATGCGATCAATCACACTTTCGTCTGCCGAAGTTCTTGGTGTCGCGGACCAGTTAGGCTCACTTCAAGTGGGTAAGTTGGGCACGTTGATCATTGCTGACGGGAATCCGTTAGAAATTACGACCAATGTCCAGCGAGCTTTCATTCGGGGCAGCGAGATCGACTTGTCGAGTAGACACACGAAGCTCTATAAAAAATACCTAGAGAAGCAGCGTCGATTGGGGCAACCTTCTGAAGCACGATGACACCATTGAATGATTACGGGAGCTTCAAGGATCTGCCGCCACTCGCAGGCGTAGCGGATTTCGAACAGGCGGCGTCTCCAGGGCTGAGTGTCCAAGAGTGTGTGAATCGTCTCAAGCGTTATCATTACGGCCTCCAGCGCGTGTGGCAGACCTGTTTGGCTCGCCTCACGGCAGAGCCGATTTATGAGATCAAGATGGGTCTGAGCCATCATGCGCATCTGGCTGCGGAACACATCGGGGCTATCCGTGCTCGTGTCGCGGAGATGCGGCATCCACCGCTTGGTCTCGATGCGGTGCCTGATCCCTATCTTGAGTGCTGCTTTGATGAGATTCTCAATGCGCCGACGACCTACGCATTGATTGCAGGACTCTACGGAAAGGGATTGCCCGCGATTCTTGAGGGCATGAACCATCACTTGGAGGACACTAATCTCTTGGTGGACTCGCCGAGTGTGAGGATTCTGAAGCACGCGATCATAGAGATCGAGGGGATGATCGAGTGGGGTGATGCGACTGGAGCCGCACTGAAGAACGAGGCTTCGGAGGAACATGTAGCTGAAGTAGCCGTATGGTTAGGTGAGTTGGATCAGCGACTTGCTGCTGCGGGAGGACTTGATGGTATCCAGGTGGCGGCGACTTCGCAGGTGCCAGGTCCTCGTTACAGTAAGGCTGCGTTCGTTTATGATAGTGATCCGAAGCGCGACGAACGCTTTCAAGACCCCTACAATATGGGGGTGCATGCGGAGGTCTTTCTCCATGAGGATCGCTTTGCAGATCGAGATAAGGTCCTGATGATGTATTATCGTCGTCTCCGAGAGATCGATGTGCCGGAGATGATGGCGTCTATTCTCTATGAGATGGTGCAGGCCAAGGGCGATGAAGAATCCGGGGGCTATCCCTGGAAATTTCACCAAGAAATGACTCGTCAGCTATGGGACGAAGCGCGCCATGCCATGATGGGCGAAGTTGGCTTTGCCAAACTTGGAATTGATTGGTCGAAATTAGTTAGGATTAATTTTACCTGGTCGAAGGGGCTGAACGAGCAACTCACGCCGAAAGAGCGGCACGCCGTCTTGTGGTACATCGAGCAAGGGCAGATGAGTAAGACGGGCAAACGGTATGAGTGGGAGGTCGGTCGTGACTCCGGCGATCACTTTGCCGAACTCATTCAAGACTACGATTGGGCCGATGAAGTGTTGCATGCCCGCATCGGTAGAGACTGGTACGTCGAGGGTTTCGAAGACGTCGCCAAAGCCGCTGCTTACGGGACGAAGTGTTGGGACAAGGTGGTTTCAGGATGGGAACAATGGAAGAGTGAGGGCCTCACCGAACACTACAATTGGTGGCCAGATCTCTATGCGGAGGCCTGTCGTCTTAGAGGCGAAACGCCCGATAAAGAAACGGCAGCCTACGACACTTCGTACGCGGATACCCGTGCCGATCTCAAACGGATCTCTGGTGCTTCAGGTTAGTCGATCTAGTTCGAAAGAATCCCTATTCCCGTTGGCAGGAACTGTGATAATGATGAATCAAGCTAGTAATGGTGTCGTTGTTAGTTGAGGTGTGCTCGGAGATGCCAGCGGATAACGCAGCGTTAGTGCTCATGGGGAATTCTGTTCTCATGCCTGGCGCGATTCTGGATACGGGCGAGTTCGGCGCTCAAGCCTAACGTCGTTAAGCCAGTGTAGGCAGCCACGTTCTTTGCTAGGCCCGCCATCCGATTGCTGGGCCAATCTGCCGCAGCCACTTGCAGAGCAACGCTTCCCTCGTCGGCGAGTTCGTGAAGGGTCGCCGCAGAGCTGCCCTTCACACCATTTTTCGGAATGAAGAAACAAATGCCGGTGTCGCCTGCGTGTACCCAATGTCCGTGTGCAGGCGTGGTGGGTGCTTCTGCTGAGAGACCTTTCGGGTAGAACGCAAAAGGATCTTCAGAGGCGATATACCAGTGGGAACGCAAGGCTTCCGCTTCGGCTGACTGCGCAAAAGCGTTATCGATGCGATCAGGCGTGGCAGCGCACCCCACGAAAAGAGTGAGCACCAAAGGAATGAAGTGCATTTTCATGGTTGGAGGAGTTTATAGCTAGTGTAGAAGGAGATGAGAAGATAGAAAGATGCTAAAAACGGCATACCTACGAAATCCCCGGCCGCCAGGTCGTAGTCAGCCATCGTCAAGAATGCGTCCAGCGTGACCATGCGGGCCAGGAGTTCAGTGTGTGCGTCGGACATCGGCGTTTACACCGAGGAAGGCATTCGGTTCTCGTTTAATCGCGCGGCTCTGCTAATCAAAGCGCGTGAAGCTATCGAGGTATTTGCCTGTGCTATCGACCGCTTCGAACTGTTGGCGGCCTTGATAGAGTTTGACGCGGATGAGGTGGTTGAGATCTTCGGCGCGAGCGATGTATTTTAGTGGGCGTAGCTTGGCCCAATCGACTTTGCGCACACCGACGCCCCAAGCGCCGTCGCCCATGTAGGTGACTCCACTAATGTCTACTTGATTGTGCTTGATCGGCATGGTGCGCTTGTAAACGTGGTGGTCGTTCTCGAAGGCCACATCGACACCGTACTTTTCAAACAAGGGGACCCATTCTTTGCGGATCTCTTGCATGTCATCCTTGATCAAGGTTCCATACGCTGGGCGATGGTAACAGGCAAAGAGGTGAGGGAAGTTCGTTCGTTGTTTTAGAGTGCTCTCTAGCCACTCCGTTTGGGCTTTGGGAGTTTGGGTGTGATAGGAATCGAGGCAAGCGATGCTCAAGTAATTGCCGAAGTCGATGACGTAGTTCGACACCTCTTGTGGAAGCGGGAATAAGCTGTAATAGAACTTCGCGACCTTCCTCGGATCGAAATCTTTACGATCAGCTTCTTTCACTTCATTGAGATTCTGCGTTTTGATACACTCGTGATTGCCAATGACGGCGATCATAGGAATGAGGTAGTCATCAGCGGTCACGGCGTTGTCATGCCAGGAATCGATCCACTCATACCAGCGATCGACTTCTTTGCCGTTAGCGTATGCCAGGTCGCCGCCTAAGAGGGCAAAGAGAGGGCGTTCCAGGCCGGCACGGCGGTTCATCTCATCGAGCAACTTACGCTCGTGGTACATATCTCCGCCGGTGACAAACGTGACGGGATCCGTTAGGCGGTCGGGAGCAGTTCTAAAGAACCACTTACGATCGCGTAGCCGCTGACTGCCCTCCCGTATGTCGAAGACATAGGGCGTATCCGGGTTCAGGTCTTTGAGAATGACCCGGTGAATGACGCGACCGCTATCGGCAAAGGCATGCGTCGTGGGCGTGGCTACTGTGCTCGGCTCCGAACCTCGTGGACCATAGCGGAGCTGAAACTTGGTAAGGTTCTCGGGTAAGAGCGTTGGTTGCTCGGTTGTGACTTCTGCGGTCTTCCATCCTTCAGAGGGTTCGTTCCCGATGTAGATTTGCCAAGGTTGCTCGGGCTCAATGAGATTGCGCTCAACTTGGCCAACGATTTGTGTCAGTGAAGGGTCGAGCGTGAAATCACTGCTATCAATGACACTGTTGTGCCCTTCGATCGCGAGGATGTTCTCTCCTTCCTTGAGTAGCTCAACGTGTTTCGAGTCAATTTCGAAGGTGATTTCTTCGCTCGCGTTGTTCGCGGTCACTCCTTCGACAGCGTCTCCGCTGCCTTTGTCGACATTAACTCGAAGAATCTCGTCGCCATTGAGATACGCAATGAATCCATCGCTATGGCGAGCTTTCAGAACGAGCTTTGTATCAGCGTCTACGGCTTCGGAAACTTTGCTGTCTGGCGGCACGTCACCCGTGCTCAGCAGGTCAGCTTTCCAATCGTCATCGAACTCCTTTTTACCGTTACTATCGAATACCGTGTACTTCCCTTCTAACTTGCCTGGTTGAGATTCCTTGGCCTCGACATTGACGGTGTAATTCTTCCCAAGATAATCCAACTTGAACTCCATATTTAAGTTTTGTCCGGCGATCTCGACCTTATCGAACTCAGCTTTGCCCAGAAGGATACTGGAAATGGTACCTGTATAAGACTTGCTGGCTTTATCCCATGTGAAAACGCTCGTTGTCTGGATATCGATCGCGTTGACTACCGCCACCGATTTCCACTTGCCGGCAAGCTTGACCGGCGTGCCGCCGTCCAGATCTTCCACTTCAAACGGCTTCCGAATGTAGAGACTACGAACCTCGTCTTGCATCTTCACATGCGACAAATTCTTCGGATCACCGTAGCCGAAGCCCGCATGCGCTTCTAACCACCTTCCATGAGGCAAGATGGCATCCACTTTCTCAATCCACTGGATCGTTATCGTGCTCGTGGGGTCGAGATGCCATGAGCAGATCGGGCCGTGGACTGGACCGGCACCCTGAGTGGCCATGAGGGTGAACAACAAGGTCGTAAGGGTGCCGAGTTTCTTTATCATTGTTTTGTTAGTTTTTCTTGCAGAGTAGATCATCTCACCTATGGCAATCAAGGTTGTTTCTTCGATGTGGTTAGTTCGTTGTTTGAAAGGCTGTGTCCCGATCTCTTATTCAGTGGTCAAGGGAATGGCGCACCAGTGGTGCGGGTAGTTTTCGGAACTCACATAGATCGATCGGGCATCGGGACTGAAGCAGAGAGCTTGCGGCAGATGAATTGAGGGCAGCGCGACGACTTGGAGCGGATTGAGGAATTCCTATGTCCAAGTCGGATTATCCTCCCGGTGGAAGAAAGAGGCGAGTATCTGTGTTTGTCAGTGACACGGCATGCCTCTCGTGGGCTTATCATCATCACGCCGCCTCGTTGCGAGGCGCATATTTCGTGCGCACACGAAGGACTAACCGATGCGTATAGACGCGAAGCGCCGATGGGCGAGAATCCCAAGTGCCCTGGCAGAATCTACATAAGAACCTCCTTGCTGATCCGGGTCAAGGTGCTGACGGCTCTCCTGAAACATCACAGCCTTGCCTTCCTCGGCGAATCCGTTGCCTAACTAATCCAAGCAATGATTGACATGAATCCGAGCTTCGTAGCGTTCTGCCATTTGGTCGGGTGACTGGTCCTCAACGGGGAGTTCGGATTCGATCCAAGGATTGTCGAGCGGGAGCCGCGCCACTAGACAGCCGCGTTTCATGGCCCGTTGGCGCCGACGCTCACCGATAAGCGCATAACGCGCGGCTTTGAGCACATCAGTCCGTGTCAGTGGACTGATGTTAGCCTGATCGGTGCTTGAGGGATCAAATTTATGGTTCTTTCTGAGTCCCATGAAGATTTCTTAGGTTAGATTTTAAGCCTAGTGATGACGGCAACCTTGGAGTTTCAGACGGCGGAACACGTCCATCCATAGTGCGCCGATCAGTGAGTTGGAGAATGCGGGAAGATTCATGATTGTAATCGTCGCCGTGCAGCGATCTTCGCCTTGCCGGGTGACCACTACCAGACGCAGCAGCACTGGATAGCGTGGCTGTTCCAGTATTTCACATACGACTCCCTGGGTGCGACTAATTCTGAACGAAGGGTGTTGCTGAGGCAGCCATGGTTTGGTTGAGCAAAGCCATCTGCCTCTCTCGGGGTAGCGAGCCGGATTTTCAGCTCGGTATTCTCTTGAGCAAGCTTTTGCACACCCACCACAAGGCGTGACGTGGGCACTGATTCTATGGAAGTGTTCAACGGACGCTATTGGGGGCAATGTAGACCATGTCTGGAAAGAGTTCCTTCAGCTCCTGGGCGATGAACCCCGTGCGTTTCCGCCCTCGATCATTCTTGTATGTCTATTTGTAGTCATAGTTGACTGGGCGAAGTTGGCAAAGCCGCGCTAGACTTCTTGCCAATTCATCAACGTTCTCTTTTACAAGGCGATCTGGAATGGAGAATTCGACTAGTTTACCGTAAATCCGAACTTGGCCGTTGCCCCTGTCAATCGTCAGTACGGCCTGCTCATTGACCGTATTATTGTGTCGGTAGATCCTGAATGTATTTTGTTACTAAAAATTCCGGCGAACGGGTGCTCCGTCGATGACCGGAGCTTTCATGCCAGCAAAGGCGAGAGAGAAACCGTATTTCTTGTTACCCTCATTTTCCTCAAAGAAGATTCGATGCGATTTCTGGTCCTCTGGCCCTGCATCCGATACCCGAATCGAATGCTCCCCAGTCAAATTGACGTTATGCCCTGAGTTCGTGGTGGGCGATGGGGTGGCGCTTGGTGGAGTAAGCGTGCGCTTCTACCGCGCCGAGTAGCTGACGAAGTTAGGGAGAGAGATAATGAGGAAGCGGTAGAGCAGGGCCCATGGCTAGTTGACGTTGGTGTGATTCAATCGTTTTCATGAATGCAGTCGTGCCCGCCAATCAAGGCTGAAGATAACTGGGAGGGGTAATCAGAACAGGGCCAAAGGTGAGCCCGATGTCCCTTGCGTTGAGGTTTCTGATTCAACCGGCACGACGTTAGGCAATGATGAACCTGGAGTCCTTCGTGGCGTGATCTCATCGTCTAATAAGGGAGGCGTGCGTTCAGTAACGACGTGCCCCAAGTTCAAGGCCGAAGGTCGTGCCGTTGTCCGGTTTCCATGAAAGGAAGCTCTTGCTAGAAAGCACTAGGTCGGGATCGAGAGACAACGGGTTGACGCTATGTATAAGGACATCGTTGACCAAACGGTTCACATAGTCCCCGATCGGAAGTATTATTTACCACGCCAATCCTCCTTGGAAGAGACGGCCCAATGTCCTAGGCTCGCGATGTGATCGCCAATTTGCGTGCTAGTTTTCGAGTCCTTGGGGCGTTGCCCCAGGCGTTAGGCTTTGTCTTCTTACTGAGTATTCTCTCTAGCTGTTCCAAGGATGCTCGTCATGAGCAATCTGAGCAGCTAGGGCGTGAATCAAGTCTTACCACCATGCGCATGGATGGCGTCTTCGACGACTGGAGCGATGTTGAGGCGGCCTTCGATGACTCGGGGGACGCTCCAGATGCCGAACTCGATATTGGCACGCTTCAGATGCAGAGTGATTCTCAGTTTGTCCACCTATCGATTGGCCTGAACCGGGAGCTCAATGTGCAACGGCTGGATGGGACGCTGGAATTGCTAATGGATGGTGATGCTAATGCAAAAACGGGACAGCCAGTTCATGGGTTTCCCGGCGTTGACCTGATCGTGCGTTTCTCGCCGGAGAATCCTGAACGGCCTGAGGATGACAACATGGGAGTCAGTGTAGCATCGACGACCTACGATCCTTCGGAATCGTCGGCTTCTATTCACCACTCCGCTATCGGATTTCTAGCGGCTCCAACCTATGCCAGCGACCGGATTGAGTGCAGGTTCAACCGCGATTCGTCCTTGCCGGAGACACCTCCGCTATTTCGGGGGGATTCCGTTTCCTTCAAACTCGTTCTTATCGATGCCGATCGAAGTGTCTCAGATGAGACAGAGAACGTTTCCCATTCCTTGCCTACGATTGCCTCGCCGAAGAAATCCAGAGCGCGAGCAGAGCATCTTCCACCCAAGGCAGACGGTTCCTTCCGCCTCATGTGCTGGAATGTGTTGAATGGCTCAATCCTGGAGAAGCCTGATCTTTATTCCAAGATCCTGGTGGCGTTGGCTCCTGACATCATTCTGTTTGAAGAACTAGGAGAGGGCTCGGCTCCGGCCTTGGAGCGTTTTTTTGTAGATCGGCTCTCTCCTGACAACGGGGCGTGGCAAATCCTCTTTGGACGAGCAGGAGGCGCTTCCCGATGTGCCATCGCCAGTCGGTTTCCGATTGAGTCCGTTCCCTCGCTGGAATGGATCCCCTATCCAGAGCGTCTGGATCGTGCCGTAAAAACGTTAGGTGGCGTGGTCGCAGTTGGTGGTCGGCGTGTGTTCGTAGCTCCCATTCATTTGAAGTGCTGTGGGAGAGTCGATAGTTGGGAAGACGAGAGACGCCTTGCGGAAGTGGGGCTGATCAATGGAGCCATCGCGGATGCGATGGCTTCGGCGAGTTTTGATGCCGTGGTCATCGGCGGCGACCTCAATCTCGTGGGCGGGCGACGGCCCATCACCGTACTTGGGGCGAAGCTCGATCTAGATCAGTCCGATTTGTCCATCCTCGATGCCTATCATCTCCGAGGCGATGAGAACACGACCTGGGCGTCTAACAGAGAGCGATTCATCCCCGGACGTTTGGATTTCCTGCAGTATTCCGACAGTGTGATCACGGCTGCCAATGCGTTTGTTTTCGACACGGCCGATCTTTCTGGTTCATGGCTCGCCAGTCGCTCTTTGTCTGAGGCGTCCTCGATGGCGGCTAGCGACCACCTGCCGGTCGTGGCTGATTTTGTTTGGAGGGACTGATCTTATTTAGATCGATCAAGCGGGAGGTAGGGCGCGCCTGAGGCGCCTTGGGCTAGCTCTTTCGCCTGATTGACCCAACCAGTGCGATGCTGCCGATGAAGGTGAGGATGCAACCGGCTCCCGTGATGGCTACGGGTGTCCATCCGAAGCCTGTTTGCAAGGCACATTTCGTGGGCTTGTCAGGATCATGGTGGACGGTGACCGAGGTGCCCACTGGATACGGGGCGATTACTTGCTGCATTTGCTCTTCGTTCGACGTGGCGTAGTCGCTGAAGCTCAGTCGTGTGCCCGTGTAGGATTGGCCTTCTACGGAGAATTCGTAGGTGACACGAGGTGTGTAGGTGAAACGGTTTCGGCGTTGAGTGGAGGCGGCTCCACCTTTCTTTCGCTGTTTCTCGAGCTCTGACTGAGTAACGGTGCCTTCGGCGGTGGGCCAGTCCTTTGATGCCAGCGAGGCAAGCACGCCTTGAATTCCCCAGGTGAGGGCAAAGAGCCCGGCTCCTAAAGCCAGCGTGCCGAAGAGAAGTCCACCGATCTTACCGAGCCTCATGATGGTATTGGTAGCGTCAGCTTGCCGTTTGAGGCCGTGATACTAAACTTGTCTTCGCTGTTGTCGAGATTTGCTAGAGTAACCTGCCCACCTGCTTCTTCGATCAGCAAGACACCTGCAGCGATGTCCCATAGGCTGATGAAGCCTTCGATATAGGCGTCGAGCCGACCAGTCGCAATGTAGGCTAACCCGAGAGCTGCGCTGCCCATGATGCGAACTTTGCGTACCTGTGATGCCAGCTCGGAGAAGCGTCCCATGCCTTCCTGCATGGCGGCAGCAGTCTTGGAGAAGCCAACGGTGATCACGGCTTCCTTTAAAATGGATCTGTCACTGACAGAAAGCTTGCGACCGTTTAGAAAAGCGCCTTTGCCGCGTTCGCCTGTCCACAGTTCCTGGGTGGAGGGATCAAAGATGACACCGAGTTGGGTCACCCCTTCATGACGGAGGGCGATAGAAACACAATAGTGAGGCAGGCCATAGAAGTAGTTCACCGTGCCGTCGATGGGATCGACGATCCATTGCCAAGGACTGTCTTGATTTCCGGCAATGCCTTCTTCGCCGTAGAGTGCGTGATCCGGAAATGCTCCTAACAAACGCTCGGTGATCAGCGTTTGGCTGCGCACATCTAGTTCGAGCTTGATGTCGTGTTGGCTGGCCTCGTTGACCACGAGGGATTCGGTGTTTTCGAAGTGTTCGCGCAGGAATGCGCCGGCTTCTTTGGCCGCTTGGATAGCGATGTCTAAGTGTTCAGTCATAAGGAAATAGATTCGATGCGGTCACAAAGGATCGCCGCGAGGGCTTCTTTAGTTTGTTTCGGCACGGCTTCTTCGCGCCCGTCTTTGAAGAGAAACGTGACCTCATTGTCAGGCTGATCGAAACCGATGTCTCTGCGGCTGACGTCATTAGCGACGACAAGGTCGCAGCCTTTCTTTGCGAGCTTCGTTCGCGCATTCGGCAGCAGATTCTCGGTCTCTGCTGCGAAGCCGACCAAGATCTTGTTGTACTTCAGCGGCTCTCTCATGCTCCCCAGAATGTCTGTGGTGCGTTCTAGCGTGATCGCCCATTCGTCAGCGCCTTTCTTCACCTTCTCTTCGTGAACGTTTTTAGGTCGGTAGTCGGCGACGGCTGCGCTGTGAATAGCGATGTCGACACCTTCCAATTGGTCGATCACCGCGCGGTACATGTCTTCGGCGGAAACGACGTCGATACGCTTCACCTGTTCTGGCGTGGGCAGGCTGACTGGGCCTGTGACAAGTGTCACCTCATGGCCTCGACGAGCGGCTTCACCGGCAATGGCAAATCCCATGCGCCCAGAAGATCGGTTGCTGAGATAGCGCACAGGATCGATGGCCTCACGTGTCGGGCCGGCGGTGATCAGAACTTTCAAAGGGCTCGTTTCGGTCGATTCTCTGCGAGGATGCCTTCGGCCGCCGCGACGATATCTTCCACCGGCATCAAGCGGCCAACACCTTCATAACCACAAGCGAGCATTCCTTCGGTGTCAGGCCCAATAAAGTCGACGCCCCAGCCTTTGAGTGTGGCCACGTGTGTTTGGATTGCTGGATGGGACCACATGTTTCCATTCATGGCGGGAGCGATTAACATGGGTGCCCGGGTGGCGAGGGCGATGGCGGTGAGCGCATTCGGGGCAAGGCCCTGGCCCAACTGAGCGAGCGTGTTTGCCGTGGCCGGAGCGATGAGCAGGAGATCGGCTTCATCAGCGAGCTGGATGTGCCCGGGACGCCAACTTTCCTTCTCGTCGTAAAGATCGGTGACCACCGGTTGTTTTGAAAGCGTCTGCACCGTCAGCGTAGTGACAAACTCCTGGGCATCCCGAGTGAGGACGGCGGTGACCTGATGGCCAGCTTTCGTCAACTGGCTCGCCAGATCGGCAGCCTTGTAGGCGGCAATTGATCCGGTGACTCCGAGAACTATACGTTTCACGCGGCCGAGTATAGCGCGTGGCCTTGAGGGCACAACCAGCGATCAGGGCATCAGTCCCTTCGCTAACAATGCGTGTCGTCCGGCCAAAGGCACATTTGCGTGTCTCCGAACTCTGGATGGTAGAGATTCTCCGAGTAGTAGCCGCGGAACGCCGAAAGCTGGATGTTCGCCGGAGCATTGAAGGCTGGAAGCATGAGCCGATCCTCGCCGTCACTGTGCCATGGACGATCCATGTTGAGCCCGCCAAGATCACCTTGGGTATCGGAAGTAGATAGGTGAGGGACAAAGGCGCCACCGTGGCGCTCGATGTGGATGCTGAGTCGCACATCCGTGCGCTCGCTTAGTGGGAAGTCGAGTTTCCCGGCAGGCTGTCCCTTGCGGAGGGTGTCGAGCACCAAACCAGAGTCGGCATCGATCTGTACCGAGATACCTTCTAGCTCCTCCAGATGGCCTTCTCCTGAAGGGTCGAGAAACACGCCGAGAAGAAGCTGCGCGCCACCTGGAACGAATTCGATCTTCTGGTCGAAGAACACAATCTCGGTCTGCTCTCCGGTGTGAACCGTCTCAACTTTTTGAAGATGGAAGGATGGGCTGAAGTGAGCGGAGGAAGACATCAGAGAAAATTCGCGTGAGTGGCTATGGTTACTGTTGGTAACCGTGCTCATCATATAAACGTGTTGGAAATCCTCTGTAAACCAAAAAATTATTTAAAAATTAATATTCTGGACTGCTTTGCAATTAGGGGGCCGTTCATGGTGATTAGAGCGCTTCCGCGTGAGCCTACAAACATCATGAACCATGAGAGGAGATGGTGTAACCAACCAGAGCCGCTAGGTTTCGGGAGTCTGTTCTGCTTCAAACAGCGACCTCCAATGGGCGAGGCGTTCTTTGATCCGCTTCTCCATTCCGTGGTCAGTCGGTTCGTAGTAGCGCCTGCCTTCAGGGAGATAGGCCTGAGGGACGTAGCCATCTCCATAGTTGTGGCTGTAAAGATAGCCTTTCCCATGTCCGAGGTCCTTCGCGCCTTTGTAGTGGCTATCACGTAGATGCTTGGGAACGGCGAGTGTCCGACCCTCTTTAACGTCCTTCATGGCGGCAGCGAGCCCGGCGTAGCTTCGGTTGCTCTTGGGGGCTGTTGCTAGATACACGGTTGCGTGGGCGAGTGGAATCTGGGCCTCTGGAAGGCCAATGAATTCGACAGCCTGCTGAGCCGCAACAGCGACACGGAGAGCGTTGGAATCTGCTAGACCTACATCTTCACTCGCCGCGATCACCAAGCGTCTAGCAATAAACCGAATGTCCTCACCGGCGTAGAGCATCTTGGCCAACCAATAGAGGGCAGCGTCAGGATCGGAGCCGCGCATGCTTTTGATAAAGGCACTGATGGTGTCGTAGTGCTCGTCTCCATCTGCATCGTAGACGACGGCCTTCTGCTGAATGGATTCTTCCGCAATTTCAAGTGTGATTTTGAGGCTGCTTCCATGTTCGCGCGGTGTCGTTAAGACGGCAAGTTCCAAAGCCGTTAGGCATTTGCGAGCGTCGCCATCGGCGATGGTGGCCAGATGGTGAGCGGCCTCGGGCGTGACGGTGATCTGATCGTTTCCAAATCCGCGTTCTTTATCGGTCACACAGCGTTCAATGAGCTGAATGAGATTCTCTGTCGTCAGAGGTTCTAACTGAAACACCTGAGAACGTGACACGAGAGGACTGTTGATGTAGAAATACGGATTGTGCGTGGTGGCACCGATGAAGCGAATCGTCCCATGTTCAATGTGAGGGAGTAGGACGTCTTGCTGAGATTTGTTGAACCGATGAATCTCGTCTACAAACAGGATGGTGGCGCGTTTGTGCAGTCGCTGATAGGTGCGCGCTTCCTCGACCTTCTGTCGAATCTCGGACACGTTGCTCTCCACGCCGCTGAGATTGACGAAGCGGGCGGAAGTGTGGCCGGCCACCAAGCGCGCTAAGCTCGTTTTTCCTACGCCTGGAGGGCCATAGAAGATCAGCGACGAGAACCGGTCCGCTTCGATTGCGCGCCGAAGCAATTTGCCCTCGCCCAGGATGTGCTCTTGGCCAGAGTAGTCTTGGAGCGAGCGCGGACGCATTCTGGCTGCCAGCGGCATTCCTGCAATATCACTGTGTGGCACCTTAGTAGGTTCCGGAGCCTGATCAAACAGTGAATCTTCCATAGAAACTTGTGGTCTTCCGGATCGGTGATGTCTACTGCCCTTTAATCGACGGCGAGGCTACGTCTGAGTCACGGAAGATCCTTTTGAGGGGGGGGCTCAGCGTCAGCTGCCTCTTTCTCTTTTGCAAGACGATCCCGGAGGTCGTCCATCTTCTCTTCAAGTGCTTGAATCTCGGCTTTCTTTTCAAGCACCTTGTCTGCCAAAGCGAGCAAGTACTTCTCTGGATTCCGTTCCATGAGACGTCCGATGAGATTGAAGACCATCGCTAGCCTCATGGTGCGAGAAATAAGTCCGCGCATCTTATAGGCGCGGATAAACTTGCCGAGCCTTAGGAAGCGAAATACCCGAAGGAAGGCGAAGAGTGGGAGGAGAATGATCGCAATGTTTATCCAGTGCTGCTTGCAATATACTAGTTTCTTGTCGGCTAGGGACAGCAAGATCATGAATTCTAACGCAAATGCGATCCAAATAATTGCTGTTAATATGTGAACGATGGTGGCAGCCCAGAGATGACGCGCAAGCCAATTCCCTGACAGTAACTCTAGGCCGAGGAGAGGCAAGACGAGTAGGGTGATACTAAGCATAGGCAACGCCAGGCGAAGCTCGACTCGTTCTAAATTCAATTTTCCCACGGCGAGCCAGCCAAACTTTGGAAGCCAGACAAACTTTCCAGGGTAGGCAGGTGAGACCGCCGCGCGGAAAGGGGGACAGACACTGACTAGGAGAAAGCGTTTGAAGGCGTCCCAGTGGTGATCATGGGTCATAGCCATACCCAACAAGCCTTCTAGGATCACGGTGACCCAGAGAGTAAGAAGTGGTATTCCTAGCCACCAATCAAAGAAGACTTTGTTAGTTTCCTTGGAGATGCCGTGCCCTGCCATCAGGCCAATGATGATCAGCGTTCCGACAGCGACCCGAAACATGAAGTAGGCTCGCTTGTTGCTCGTGCGCTCGTGAGTTTTTGGAGATGTTTCTTGCTCCCAATCGGCAAGATTAGCTAATGATGGCTTGGGTGTGGGTGGGGCGGTTGATTCAACGGAATCTTGTTTGGTTTCCGAAGGCGACATAGGAACCATTAGGTGTTCGTGCAGATTATCTCCATGATAATAACCTTGAGCTTGAGTTGTGAGAGCGCTTGTGACGCTAGGGAGTGGCGTCCCAGCTTTCACGAATGAGGCTGGTGATCCGAAAGAGTGGTCGCGGATCTTCGTGGTAAGACTCTCCGCGCATGAGGTCAACGTAAACTTGATAGGTGGAGGTGTTTGGAAAGCGGTCTTGGAATTCCATGGCCATGGAAGAAAGTCCATCCACATAACCTATCGCTTCGAACTCAGGATCTTCGGGTACGGTAATTTTGTAGTAAAGGTTGTCCAAGACGGTTCCAGTTGGGAGCGTTGCTGGATCGATAGGTCTGATCTCGACGAAGAAGTGCGTCCAGCCGGTCCAGCCCGTTTCTGCATAGCGGCGCAACAGCTGATTGCGTGATTGCTCAAAGGCGTACCAACTAAAGTGATAGTTGTTCGAAGAGTCCTTAATGAGAAGGGTTTCCGTTTCACTCTCGTCAGCCCAGAGGGATTCGACGACGACATACGTGCGCTCGGTATCGATAAACGTGCCACTGCCAACAATCTGCTGCCTCTGGGGTGCGTCGACCTGCATGGGGAAGCTCGTGTAGTGTTCGATCATGCGTGCATGCAAGTCTTCGTCTTCAACCAAGTATTGGGCACGAACCTCCACGGTGTCTGCTTCAAGGAAGCCTGCTAGGGTTTCCATGGGTTCTGAGAGAGATACTGGAGGCGCCGTTGCCGCATTCTCTATCGTTTCTGGAGAACGTTCTGGCGATACTGTTGCTGAAGGTGGCTCCTGGATGGCTTCTTCTTGATCTGGTGGAATGGCTGTGGGGTTGCTTTTGCCAGGGGCGCTTAGGGTGTCGATGATCTCGTAGAGATAAATGATGAAAAAGATACCGCAGATCACGCAGAGGGCCCAGGTGAGCATTCCCCAAGTATTGGGCTTGGGGAGAGGGCGATGGGCACGATCCGTCGCCGGTTCTGGCGTTGGTGCGTTGTCGGGTACGGGTACGGGTGGTGCCAGCATCGAAAACGGACCTGGAGGGACGGGTGCGGTGGTTGGTGGGACCTGATCGGCCTCGGGCGTTGTGGTCGCCGGTGATGATGAAGTCGCTTTTCCTTGGGAAGACGGGAGGCCCATAGTGGCGAAGGAATATGTGGGAGCAGGGAGTTGCCCCTGTGCGAGGGCGGCTTCCTGGTCAGGATGGAATTCGGGTGGATTGATTGGGGAGACCTTCAGCCCCTGGGGCGGCTTCAGCGCTTGAGTTCCTGGGACGTCTTCACCGGGGGTGCTTTCCTTACGCTTTTTGATAGCTGTTGAAAAAGGGGAGGCGAAGACCTTCGGCCGAGCACTTTCCAAAGCCTGACTCACAAGTTTAGAATCTTTGGCTAGGGTGAAAGGGCTGGGTTGCGTTCCCGGTTGCGGGTTAGCTTTCGACGCAATTTTGGTGAAGGGAGAGATCGGAGTGTTCTCCGCGACCAGCGTTGTGGGAGCGGTGATCTCGAAATCAGCTGCGACGGCCGGTTTGTCTTCCTCCGAAGATGTTGTCTGGCCAGTGTTCGAAGGCACCGCCGCGTCGGTGTCTTTCTTGCTCTGTGCTCGGGGTGCAAGCATTTGTGTTGAGGTAGCACGTAATGACGTGGCCTCTGGATTTTCAGAGAATGCTTTCTTGAGCGTTATCTTCTCAGTGGGAGTATCTGCTGGAACGCTTGCTGAAGCTGATGTGAGAAGTGTTGATTCTAGCATTTCTGCTAGATCGCTGAGTGTCTTGTTGATGTGCTCATTCCTATCTTTGCGGCTATCACTTTCTTGCAGAGGGTCGCTCCGCTTCGCGGTCCACGGATTCAGCGGGACTCGTCTGCGTCGCCTGCGTTGGACGGGAACAGGTGGAAGCGCATCGCTTTTCTGTGGCGGGAGAATCGGCGAAGTTTCCGGATTCGTAAGGTGCGGTTGGATCGATGCCTCATTGATCGGTTGACCAGTTTGAGGCTCTTGGACGGGCGTTGCCGGTGCTGGAGCCTCTGCGGGAGGAGACAAGTCTTTTGGCTCAATGCCAGAAAGTCCCTTCGGAACCTCAGGCTTCGGCCTCGGTTGTGGCTCGGGCGGGGTCGGCTTTGCGACCCGGCTCCTCGGCAGTTGAATCTTGACGGTGTCGAGCTCAGCAAGAGCTTCTTCCGGTTTCACCGGAGCAAGTGGGTAGGAATCGTCCTTGGACGCCCCCCCTTTCTCTGGTGAAGGAGTTGTTTCCCTGGTCTGGAGGGGAGGGTGATCCCCAATGTTAGGAGGAGCCTTGCTTTCCGATGTTGAGGGTGACGAAGAATCATCGCCCTTTGAGGCCGGCACCTTTGTCTGGGGCGTGTCCTGATCATCCTCGGGCTCGTTCGAGAGAGACTCGAAGATCTGAATCGCCTTGTTGATCGGGTCAAATGCCGCAGGCCTTTCAAGATTCGCTCCTTGAAACCCTCGTCTGGGCCATTGTTGACTATTACCGGGGGCTTGTTTCGAACTGGAACTGGAACTGGAACTGGAACTGGAACTGGAACTTGAGCTGGAGCTGGAGCTGGAGCTGGGATTTTGACGTTCCCTGTTCTGCAGCTTGGTTGAGGGCGGCGTGGACTTCAAGAAATGATGGCTCTTCGGGCGGGGCGGGGGCGGAGGAGAAGGAGAAGGCCACTCGCTCGAGAACGCTGGGAAGATTGAGGGCAGCGGCTTGGGTCCGGCGTCATCATCACTACTAGGCTGAAAAGGATCAGTGGTCGG
>Ga0213868_10000939_pt1 | contig 28334 bp, 15 predicted proteins | sample PICome_9_FD_160087 | JGI IMG/M metagenome (GOLD analysis project Ga0213868, IMG submission 160087) | Coastal seawater microbial communities near Pivers Island, North Carolina, United States - PICO127 | ecosystem: Environmental > Aquatic > Marine > Coastal | place: USA: North Carolina... | reverse complement strand
CTCGATTTTGACCTCGTCCTCGACTTGAATCACGTTTGGATGAGTCAAACGAGCTTCTAAGAACCATCAATAAACATAAATACTAACTATAAGAAATGTTCTGAAGTATGTTCAACGAATGTAGATCATCGATTCATCAATCGATATTAGTCTATGATGTCGTCCAACTTCGAGAAAATGGTCCAGGATGGAACTCGATTTTGACCTCGGCCTCGACTTGAATCATGTCTCGATTGGCTCAAACGCCGAGCTTCTAAGAACCATCAATACACCCAAATACTAACTACCATATAGAATAGAATCGTTATGAACTATATTCAAGGAATATACATTGACTCATCGATTGAAAGAAGTCAATGTGGCTTTGTCCAACATTGAGAAAATGGTCCAGGATGGAACTAAAATGGGACTCGCTCAGCATCGTTAGTAGCTTCCAAGAAAAAATAATACATGTAAGTCCTATCCTCGATAGTATAGTGAACTGGTATGAAGTAGATTGAGGGAATATAGATCTATTCTACGATCGAAAGAAGTCAACATGACAATGTGCAATATCTAGAAAATGGTCAAGGATGGAACTCGACGACCTCGACTTAAATATTGCCGCAATGAGCAAAACGAGCTTCCACGAGTTGTTAATATATTTTGATACTAACTTCTATATACAGATCAATCAATATACCTAAATACTATCCTCCTTTGGATCTTTTCCTCTTGTCGAATGCCATAGGATACATAGTGACACTAGTTACCAAGTACCCTAAATCAATTAACGCTGCCAACCGCTGCCATGGCAGCGGAACTGCTCAAAAAGCCACTTTGCTGCCAGGCAGCGGGTGCGAGGACCTATTGGTGTGGAGCTTTAAAAAATCGTTGTTGGTTTTTCGTTAAGGGGAGGTTAAAAAATCGTTAAAAGTTGGAGAAAGTTAAGACCTCCCATCCGTTGAATGAACTTGCTTGACGAGTAACCTGTAACCTCTAAACGCACACAATAAAGAATAAGTGACACAAGTAAGCACTACGAAAGGATTGGAGCACCACTGTCACAGCATTATAAACGAAGATGAGAAATCTTAAGTTCCTTTGCATTCTAATATTTACGGTTGTCGTAAACATTATCATCTTTCATATATTCGCTTTTGAAAACGAGCAATATTTCTTCCTCCAGATAGAGGAGGGTAAGCAAACGATGATGGATCAGCAGCAGCAACATGATGATCATGGTGGTGGTGATGATGATGACGATCAAGAACAAGAAAGTAGCAGTGAAGAAACGAGCACTAGGAATACTCCAACCTTGTATTTAGCATTTAACGATACAAATCCTTATAATGCCAACCTTAAAGAAGGAGAAACCTCATTTTGTCCGTATGCCACGTGCCATAACTCTCCTATATGTGGCCCATGCAATCAAAGATTTATATTCATTGCTGCATCTGGACGATCAGGATCGACTTCTTTACTTTACATGATAAATTCATTGCCAAATGTTCGTCTTTCAGGTGAAAACAACGGGGAATTGAATGTAGCATCATTGGTAGAGTCTAATCTAATGTCACACAAGAAGTTCAGACCGGGCAAATCATGGAAAGGAGCTTGGTTGCACAATGCAATTCCAGAGCAAGCATTGGCATGCCCTATACAGCACATTTTCAAAACAATAAATCCACCAGATATGGACACATCGATGCAAGTCAATCGTAATACGCCTCTATCACTCTTTGATCCATCCGTCATTTTGGGACTCAAGACGATTCGTTTGTTTGAATTAAATTCTGTCAAGCTGACACCGAAAGAGGCGTCCGATTTCTTCAAACGTAACTTTCCATGTTCTAAGGTTATAGTCAATATTAGATGTAATGTGACTGCTCAAGTTATATCAAGAGAGCATTTACAGTGGGAAGAGCCTAATGCAACTGATTCAACAGCACTTCAAGACATCAACCAAGAGCTTAAAGAATTTGCACAATGGCTAGGTCCAGAAATGGGTAAACTAATACAAATGGAAGATTGGACGACAAATGTTACTGTCATGAATCAAGTTGTGGAATGGCTGGGCTTCAAAGAATGCGCTTTTAATGCAATCCTTCATGAAAACAAGAATGCATCATATAAAAGGGATCGTGCGACTCGTCCTAGTCTTGGTCCTCGCTGTCGCGCACCATGAAAATTGCCCGTATATCAGCAATCGTTGACGATGAAAAACAAGATAGAGGAGCCGAATACGAGAAATAGTATTATTAGTACAAGCTTCAGGGCTGGATTATATGCTACGAGTAGTGGTAGGTGCCTGTATGCCACTAAAACTACATTGGTGTCCTCTTGAAATTGTCTTTGCAGATAATCATAATGTCCAATGGGTAAAGCATAATCATAGGGCCTGGCTAACTACTTACTAACTATTTCGTATGATAAATGACAGAATTGTATATCAACAACAAGGACACAACACTTTTGATACGAGGGATGAAATATGTAAATATATTTTTTTAAAGATGTTGAAAACATTCATGGGGATATCAAGGCAATGAATCATATCATAAACATGTTACTGATACATTTGGTATTCCATACAAATGGCACATTTAGGGAAGCATGTCTTTTAACCCAGGTGTCATAGCCGTAGTAGGATGAATAGTTATGACGCGAAGTTCATCCGTTGAAGGAGTGATCAACTTCAAGACATCTAAGCAACCTTATATTGTCGAAGAAAATACATAGAACTTAGACAACAAAAATATCGTCCCGGAGGCAATCACCACAATCGCATCCATACATATCATTGCTGCTGGATCTATGCATACTGGCAAAGTTCACTGCCGAAGACACAGGCGAGACAGTGTCAAGTGTGTATAGGTCCTTCGTCTTGGGCAACTTTTCTCTGCGGGCAAAGTTGGCTTGTAAAGCAGAACGGATTACATCATTATCAACTTCGACGGCATAACTTCCATCTTCATTGCAGTGCATGTGACCAATCTCCGCCAAGAGTCCCATGGCTGGCTTCTTCACGTAATGCTTATCATAACATAGTTTTTCCTGGATTGCATCGAGACTGAGGCCTTCTGGAACATAGATGGGAAGACCTGCCTGACCTATGTACTTGTAATGCTCGCCAACTGTGTTCTTATCGCAAAGTCCAAGACAATATGAAACTTCGGCAGTTACACACATTCCGATAGCAACGGCTTCTCCATGCAACAATGGGCAGACCTTACCACCTGTATGGAATGACAAGTGCTCAATGGCATGTGCAATGGCATGTCCATATTGAGGTACCATTTCATTAAAATCTGAATTTTGGTAGTGGATCAAAGTTGGGACCTTGTAGTCAATGCACTCACGACAGACCATTTCGAGATACTCTGGATCGGCAAGCGCTTTGTGAAGATCCTCCGCCAACGGGCCAACGATAGCTTCAGTCATTTCACGCGATTGAGCCAATGCATGCTTCAATGCCTCTGAGATTCCATTGAGAATATGACGCTCTGAAAGTGTCTTGAGGACTTCTGGATCAATGACAATGTTCGTTGCAGGATAATACGAACCAATCAAGTTCTTCCCAAGATGATGATTCACTGCCTGTTTGAAGTCGATAGCTGCATCAGTCATTCCCATCATGGAAGTTGTGATGTGCACAAGAGTGATCCCACGATACAAAGACGAGGCAAGGAATCCAGCAAGATTGTTCACAACTCCACCGCCAAGAGAAATGAGGCAGGACCTTTTAGAGATACCATTTGCTAAAATCTGATCACAACAAGAACCAAACACTTTGAGGGTCTTATGACGTTCAGCACTGGGGTTGCCACTCTCATCCACTTCATCTGCTGGAACAATGACCTTGTAGGTTTCAATACCAGCGTCATTGAACCCCTTGAGTACCTGATCACCATAGATGCCATCGACAATAGAGTCCACAATGAGGTAACACTTGGATCCATGGCAAATTTCAGGCACATATTCACGAGCACGATCCTTGAGCTTACGAATGGCTCCACTCTCAATGATAATGTTGGACTTGAGAGGCTTTCCTGGTCTGTAGAAGCTATTGCGGTAGACATTGGAATCATCTACCTTTCCTTCGATAGCCTTTGGTTGAGTCAAAGAAAGATCTACAGCGTCATCTGGAAAGTCATAGTAAGGAACTCTGACGAAACGGAAACCACGGTCCATGCCGTTAATCACATCCATTTGTTCCGAGGACAGGAAATTTCCCTGTGATTGAAAGTTGGCAACGATGCGATTTGGTGTGAGGCTCTTGGGAATGACACAGCCTCCACGTTGAATAGCCCAGCCAAGGACGACCTGGGCAGCAGTTTTTCCAGTCTCTTCTGCAATGGTTTGGATTTCAGGCACATCCAATAGACTTGGCAAACCAGGTTCACGATATCCAATTTTACCTAAAGGACTGTATCCAATCACCTGGATATCACGCTCTTCACAATAGTGGAACAGACGCGACTGTTGTAAGAATGGATGAATCTCAACCTCGTTGGCAATCGGCTTGATTTCGCAATCGATCAAAAGCTCCGAGAGCTGTCTTGTACTGAAGTTGGACACACCCAAGTTTTTCACGAGTCCCTTTTGAACGAGATTTTCCATGGCTTGATAGGTCTGAGCAAGTTTGTCTCGATCTCCAGAGTGAACGATCTCAAACTTGAACTCTCCACCATCACGTGTACTCACGAGTTTCGAGTCCTTTGTCATCTGTACGGGCCAGTGCATCATGTACAGATCGAGGTATTCGAGACCAAGCGAATTCAGGGTCTCACGACAGGCAGGCTCGACATCTTGGGGGTCGTGCTCGGTATTCCAAAGCTTGGACATGATGAAAAGATCTTGGCGGTCGACGATTCCTTCTTGAATGCATTCACGAACGGCCTGTCCTACTTCTTTCTCGTTGCCGTAGAGAGGGGCGCAGTCAATCAGACGGTAACCGGCCTTGATGGCGAACTTGACGGATTCGTAGACTTTGTCGTTATCTTGAAAGGAATTGAAGGTACCGAATCCAATGGATGGAATGACAGGCTTCTTGTTGTTGCTACTGCTGGTATTTTCCTGGCTGTTATGGCTCATCGTTTCTTGCTTCTTGCTTCTTGTAGGTTCCTGACACATGATTCTGAGTAATTACCGGTAAAGGATGTAATGAGTGTCTGTTATAGTTGAATTATATATACAAACTGAGGAAACAAGGATGTTTTTCACTTTGGCAATGATGAAAATGTGAGCCTCTGAATGCATATATGCTTCAATCTTCCTCCGAGAAGAACAACACGGGTTTTCCTCTCGTCCAATCAGATGGCGAGGCGTGGCATTCGCGCATTTTCTGACGTTGCGGAATTCGAAGTTGGGAAACTAGAAACCATAGGAGAATCTTCTAGAGCTTTCTCTTGTCCATTGAAATTGGAAGTTCCGGACAACGGAGGATGTAGCTGCAATCTGATTGGCTCAAATGGAAATGGGCATCATACCACGTGTTCTTCTCGTACGCATGTTGGCGCCAAACAACACACGTGGATCCACATTGCCCATTCGAAGATGTTCCTACGAACCTTTGCCTCTCATTTTTCATGAGCAGTTTGTGGGTGGTTGGTGGATGTGCAGATTAGGGGTTATGCCTGGACTCACGGCACATTCTTCTCATTTATTTATTTTTTGTGTGAGAAAAAGAGAACAAAACCATTGAGCATTGTCATTTCTCTCTCACGCGCATTGGCTACAACATATAACCACCACTGAAATAACATTCCAAAGAATCCATCATACATTACTACTACCTACCATCTACCATGCCAACATCAAAATCTGTTCGTGTCATTGTTACCAAAGACGTTCCTGCCGAGAAACAAGAAGAATGGTTGGGGTATGCTCATGAACTAGCCAAGGAGACCTGGAAGGAAGACGGGTGCATCTCTTACAACTTTGTCAAGAATCCCGACAAGAAGGAACGATTCGTCATCGTGGAAGAATGGGAATCACAGGCTCATTTAGAGGCTCATTTTGCAACGCCACACTTTCAAAAATTCGTCCCCATCATGGATGGAATCAGTCACACGGCGGATCTAGATGTTTGCAGTGATGCCCTCACAGTCTCACGTGACGATGAATCTATGGCGAGTGCTGCGGCTGCTGTCATTCAAGAGGATCGTAAAAAGCGAAACGGAAGAATCTTGGTACTCTTTGATTCGTCTACTGGTTCAACGCAAGATATGGCAACATTGATTGCCGAAGGGGCTCAACTTTTGGATCGTATGGATGTCCGTGTGAGAGTTGTTCCGGGAGAGAATACTTCATGGGAGGATCCTGCCACGACGCCACCGCGTGATTCCATGTATTCGTATGCGTCATTTGGTGATTTGTATTGGGCAGATGGAGTTGCAGTTGGATCTCCTACTAACTTGGGGTGTATTTCGTATCGCATGAAAAAGTTTTGGGATGATTTTAGTCAATCTGGAGGATGGGGTAGAGTCGATGGAAAGATTGGTACAGCGTTCACTTCACAGGGTGGACATGGAGGAGGTGGAGAGCTTGTGAACATGGCCATGAAGACGGTTCTCATGAATTGTGGTTTTGCCGTCTTTGGGATCACAGACTATGTTGGTTTCAAAGATACCATGCATTATGGATCTGCAGTTGCCAAGAAGCCTAGAGATGAACTTGACAAAATGAAGTGTCGTCGTCAGGGCTTACGGTTGGCTGAGTTTGTGGCATACTACATCAATGGTAGAGATGAGGCTCATCCCATGCATTCCAAAAACTATGATTTTGAGCATTGGGGATTTCCTGGTATTCCTCCTCGTAGTGCTGACATAAAAGCTTTGAAGGAACGAAACACTGCTCCTCATGTATCGCTTTTGAAGAATAAGGCGGGCGTCCCTCCACTGGTCAACAATAACAAGAAGAAGAAGGCATTGGTCTTTACCAAAATGATGGATTATTTACATGATTCAACACCTGCAATGGCGTCTTGGACAGTTCTTAAACTGCAAGAGCTTGGATGGGAGGGAGTAGTCTCGGAAGACAGTGAACTCCTTGAATCTCCCTCCAAAATTGAAGCCTTTGATTTGATTGTATTTTTGAATAATTCAGGAGATATTTTCAAACATTCCGAAGGGCTGATGGCACATATTGCTGCTGGCAAAGGCATCGTCGGTGTCCATGCTGCGGTGGCTGCATTTTTGAATGGAAGAGATGCGTCGGGTGTTACCATCATGGAACCTACTTCCGATATCTTTGAGAATATTTTTGGATCGCATTTTCAGAATCATCCTCCCGTGCAAACAGGAACTGTGACCATCGATCATGCAAAGGCTGGAAAACTTGCTCCGTTGCTCTCTACCATTCCTGCAAAGTTTTCACATACAGATGAGTTCTTTAACTTTACCAAAAATGTGTCTGATGACCCCGATACTACCGTCCTAGCATGGGTGGATGAATCTACATATGAGGGAGGGTTAATGGGAGAGAAACATCCATTGGTATGGTTCCGTGAGATGGGAGATAAGAAGGCTCCTATTTTCTATTCTGCCCTGGGTCATTTTTCTCATTTTTACAATCATATGGGTCCCTCTCATGTAGCTTCCATATTGGAAGTTGGACTTCGCTATTGTTGTGGTGCTTAAGAATTTATTTGGTTGTTACGATAATTAACAGGTTCGTGATACAACCTTTTATCCCAATAAAAACTTGTTCTTTGGATCTCTTGATTGTCTTGTTCTATCTCTTTTGGACGTCATCATCATTGTCATTGTTTTGTAAAACGTAAAAAATAGCGTACTTTTGGGCGTGGCGGGGCTAGTACGAAAAAAAATAACGGAAGAACGAAGAACCTTCAAAGTGACACATTTAACTGTATTTACAATTCTAGAGAAAGAGAGCTATCAACTTGATAGTATTTCAAATGCCGATAGAATTAATCCGCCACAAATAAATTATGAGTGCGCCTTCAACTGATACTTTTCAAGAAAACGAAAACAGCATTAAAGACAACACGACGTCGACGCGTTCCATTCTCTCTAGTATTGTTCCTATTTCTGCAACTATTTCAGATCACGATGTATTTGTTCGCAAACTTGCTCTGATTGCATCCTTGTCGGGTCTGTTGTTTGGGTATGATACAGGCGTTGTGTCAGGCGCCATCATCTTCATCCGAAGTTACATGGAATTAAGTGACCTGCAAGTGGAAATCGTGGTTGCGTCAACTGTTCTCTCGGCGGCATTCAGTGCGCTCTGGGGTGGAAACCTATTGGACAGCATTGGCAGGAAAAAAACACTCGTCATTGCCTCCATCATTTTCGTCATTGGATCTTTGGTCATGGCAATTTCATTTGGACCTAAGAATGGATACGCAATACTCATTCTTGGCCGTCTTATTGTCGGTGTGGCCATTGGATTGGCAGCAGATGCTGGACCACTCTACATTTCCGAATGTGCACCTCCCAAATTGCGAGGATCCCTGACAACACTCTTCAACATGGCAGTTGTAGGCGGGCAGGTAGTCGCTAGTTTCGTGTGTGGGTGTCTTAGTTACCTTCCGCCTTCCTACAATTGGAGGTTGATGCTGGCATTTGGCGCCTTACCAGCGATTGCACAGATGCTTGGGTTCATTGTCCTACCACTATCACCTACGTGGCTTGTTTTGATGGGCAGGAAAGAAGAAGCGGAACAGGTGCTACGTCGAATTCGAATGCTTCCCAAGGAGGAGCATTCCAGTGATGATGGAGAGGAAAGTGAGGAAGAAGACGACGAAGTGACTCGTGAACTAAATGAAATCATAGAGGAACACGAACAAGCTCAGAAAGGAAAGCACGTTGGTCTTTGGGAGCTTTGGTGCTCTTATCCTCAAGTTCGAAGAACCATGCTGCTTGGTTGTAGTTTGTGGATTGTCAGTCAGCTTGCAGGTGAGACAATGTAAATATTCCTTCTCGTACAATTTATCAACATTTACTACGCAATGACTCATTCAAAAGTTTTACAAATGATGATATCATCGCAAAGGCATTAATACAATTATGTATTATGGTGCAGGTATTGTTCAAAGAACAGGTATCTTTGAAGGAGACAAATCTATGGATATTTGGATCACTGTTCCGCTTAGTTTGATGCAATTGATTGGAATCGTTGTATGTTTCACTATCATTGATCGCTTTGGAAGACGCCCCACGTTACTCATGTCCATGAGTTTCGTCTTTGTATCTCTCATGATGATTGGTACAGGATTTGCAATGGATGCAAGTAAACTCACGGTTGCGGCCATGTTCATTTATCTCTTTTCCTTTGGAATGGGTCTCAGTACCATGCCTTATACTATGAATTCGGAAATCTACCCAGAAGAGTATCGTGGAAAGTGTGTCGCTCAAGCAACTGGCGTGTTTTGGTTTTCAAACTTTCTTGTTAGTGTGACATTCTTGACATTGGCCAATGCTCTTGGAAATGAGGGGATATTTTACCTCTATGCAGCAATTGTCTTTGTCAGTGAAGTGTTCTTTTACTTTCTTGTGCCGGAGACGTCCGGTCTGTCTCTTCACGAAATTCAAGCATTGTTTATTGGGCCAGAAGGAGAACATACATCTCTCAGCGATGGAGAAAATAATGAAGAAGACTACGGAAGCACTAATCTTGAACTTTCTCTCAATACCGAGATTGTGTAATGACCCGCTACTGAAAATGCAGCATATTTCTCTCTGATTGTCTGCATTCCTTTCTTGCATGTAGAAGTGTGGGTCATGCTATCATCAAATCAGTAATATGAAATCCCTGACATCAATCATGTCAAGTCGAGTACCATGGTCGTGGGATAGATGGAATGCGATGTTGTTGATACTATGTATGCATCAGAGAGGAATTGTTGTTTACCATTTCTCGTCCCACTCTTTCGTCTCTTTCTCTAATGTGCATCGAAACCTTGATCATAATCTACGATAATGGGGTTTATTGCGTCATATGTTACTGGTGTTATGTTGCTGGTGTTTGCACATTGATGCTCATGTAATTCATGGTTCATGATAAAATCAGAAGAATTAAAGATTACTATATCTCATTTATAGAATCATTCTGAATGTAATTTTTGAGCTTTATTTGATGGGCTTCCCACAAACTTCATTTTATGATGATATATGTAGATGAAATCAAATAGGATCAAATCACAAAGGGAAACCTCCCAAGTAAAGCATTCTCCACAAAGGTGGCTTGCTTTGTTTTCATGTGACAAAACTTCTAAATGAAGCATATTTTCAATGTGGTCATGAGTTTCTATTTATCTCTGGTACACGAATTGATTGATTGTCCGACCTGCGGAATCAAAAACACCAATGTCTTTGATCCATTATCCTTTGTTTCAAAACTCCGATCTCATTCGCATCATTTGACGTTAAGAAGACAGGAATCTCAATCTTTGTTGTGTTCCTATTTTGTATCTTCTTCTTCTCTCGACTCCTAAACAGAACAAGTCATCATCATGAGACTGATCTGCCTTGGAAATTCAACACATTAAGATTATATACAAGGGAAAGATACTATATACAGAAAAGAATCATATTAGTAGCACTGATACTTTCATGGCTAATGGAACAACACTATTTCAAAAGGTAGTGGAAATATCAATCCTAGATCAACAAGAGGGAAAGAAGAGACCAAGTCTTACTGTGATGGGGACCAAAAAAGAAGATAAACTCACGGAACCAAAATTTATTGGCAACCATTTCATGAAAAGTAAATCTATAGGAGTAGGAGGCGCAATCGTGGCATCACTAGCCGTGAAATACCCCTCTTAGGGCTCGTCTTGACACAAGAGAATGCGTCAGCTATTCAAACAACATCTCCAATGTCCTGAGAATAACCAGTCATGGTGGACTGTGATTGCGCTACGCTTTGCTCCTGTTGCCCAACATCTTGTCCACTACTCATGATATTTTGTAGCAATTGAAAAGCCTTAATGTTCGTGCGATCCCATTCCAACGAACCAGATGTCACAGTACAAACTACAACTTCCCAAACATATGGGACAAAAAATGTTTCAGGATCCGATTCTTCTTCATACGTGAACTTAAAATCTTCCATCCCTGTCATGGTCGAATCACTGACAGTACTATCTACGCTTGCATTTGATGAATTCGAATGCGGTCCATTCTTTTTCATTCGTCTTTTCAGAACATCTAGATTTTGTGTCAGAGCATCCATGGACTTTTCTGCAGTTCGTGCCGATGCTTCCTTTATGATCTCATTGGCGGCGGAAATAACATTTTGAATTCTTTCCGCATCAACTTCTTGGAAAGGTGACGATTTAGCGTTCAACACTGTAGTTAAGTCTCTTTGATGATACACTAGAGCATAGACTAAATGCAGATTCTTGTCCACAGTTTTTTTTCGAATAGCATGTTTGACTACTTGTAATAAGATTCTACATGACTCTGAATACATTCCTAATATAGAAGTAACGTCTTCTTCTGAGGCAGGTTTTCCTCCATTCTTTATCACCAATACAGTATATCTCTTCATGGTTGAAATTAATACACTCACGAGATGCATAGCTGCATATGAATGAATATTCTCAATGTGAGGTGAAATGTTGAGAAGAACAGCACAGCAATTGCTTAGTAGAAAAGGATCCGACATTCGATTGAGATTGAATGTCATACATCGTACCAGAGAAGAAATAAGAAGAGACCCAAGGGAAATATTCTTAAGCTGCCTTTCTTTATACCATGAGACTAGCTGGATGTTAGTTCGACGAAAACAAACTGGCCCGAATGATGCGTCTTGGCTAAATATGAGTAGTAAAATCATGATCAAGTAAAGATGCGATGTGGATCGGAATGGATGTTGTCTTACATCCACACTCGAAATACTATCTTTTACGACAGTTCGACCAGAAATGTGACGAGAAATAGATGATGAGAAGTATAGAGTCCTCAATAATGGTAGCACCAAACGATCAAGATCACTTCGAATAGCAATAGATGCGGCAAAGATTGGTGATGAATGTATCAAAGTGTACAGAGACAAGGCACCTATCTCACTATGAAGCGTCCTTTCAAAGCATTCAAACATATGCTCAAAGTTAACTGTCAAAAGATTGCTCTTTTCCGGATTGCGATAATGATGTAAGGCAGACTGTCGGTCGGTTTCACTTTGAGATAAATCAATTGTTTCAAAAACATCAGTTTCCTCACCCAAGAAACCATCGTCCTTTCTATTAGAATAATTTTCCCATCGATTGTCATCCAATGATGCGAGATCGACTCTAAAAGGATTTGTCCTTAGTGAAATATCCTCTATGCTGGTATCGGCTGCAGATGCACGGAGGCTATTTGTATATATCAAGAAAAGAGCTGTTCCTAAATCTGCAATCGGGGAATCGCTTAACCAAAGAACATCATTCGTGGGGGATGCTTCGACTGAAGCCCCTCCCTCATACAGTGCCAGTAGTTCTTTTCGTTTGATATCTTCTGCAGTTAATTTTCCACCACCAAGTAAGTGAGGTGATTGACCTAAAGCTTTCAATGCTAAGACCATGAGTCTAAATGGTAGCAGCAGTAATGACGTAGAAACAGTAAGAACTTTGTTTGTAGCGTCTATCAGTACCCTACTGGAGCTTCTATGAGGGAGAACGTTTCTTTCTACAGATGAACGATTAGCGTGATCTAGAATGCTGTTCTCTGGTGCTCCCTTCTTTTGTGTACTTGCAAGAACGACTGTATGGTTTTCGAACAAACCATCAGAATCAACCTTTTCTCCTTTTACTTCTATTGCCACCATTTTCGCCATTTCAGCAGCATGACCAGCAATGGATCTATGTGGAGGTCGCGGACGCTCTGTCATCCATTTAAAAATAATGCTCAAAAGGCATTGTGAAGTCCACTTGTACGGATACCCTTTTATCGACTTAAGTTTGCCTTCTTTCATATCTACTTGACGTTGTCGAGCTTCTATCATAACCATGTCCAAGAAGTAATTACATTGAAATCTCAAATTATCTTCCATTTGAAAACTTGATACAAAGGTTTGATATAGTTGAGTAGATGAAAGGACAAGTAGAACATTCAAACTAAACACGAGAGCATCGTACAATTCTGCCGTAGAATATATTTCAATAGCAATATCTTTTGTGACACAAAGGCAGATGTACGTCATCAGAACATCCATTAATTCATGGGACACATCTTCATTTTTGTTGGTACTGTTTCGGCTAGTATACATGAGGGCTTTCCTAAGGCCATCTGTATCATTAGCATAAGATATAATAACGTCATGGATCATGATTCTGAGTAAGTTTAAGGCTCCACAAACAACTCTACTTTTCCCCACTAATGATATTTTGACACTCGCGTTGTCATTCTTTTTTAGGGATTCAAGGCTTTTGATAATTTCCTTCAGCATACTATTCACATGCCACACCATGCCAGCCAAGTTTGAGCTTGTAGAGGCATGCTTCGTCATATTCGTACATACCTTACTCATGAAATTATCATCTTTTGCTGACCTGGACCCTCGATCCAAGTGAACCAAAATATTGTATTGCAACCATAGCTCCTGCCATCTTTTATCATTCAGTGGTATATGAGACGGACTGCTAATTTGCACCAAGGATGCTTGACATTTGGATGCATCTTGCGTTAAAATCAAATCGTTCGAATGAGTGATTGCAGCAGCTTCCTGAAAATTGGAAAATTGTGAGCCTAAGTAGTCCTCATCGCGATAAAAGCCATATCACTTTATTTACGAATGCTTACCATTGGATTCCCCCACATGATTGAAATATGTTTCTTGAATTAAGTGTTACTGATTGCTCTTTGTTCTTGATTGATTCATTTCATTCTTGATCGTTAGTAATTACTGTTGGTACTCCTAAACGGCATGCTTACCCTAATTTGGATTTTCTATTTTAGTTGGTTCGAAAAGCCCCAAAGCTACAGCCCCAATCGCTGGGGAAATCGCTCAAAAATATAAGCACATTTTTTGTGTATGCAATTATGTGTGTTTACTGAATATTCATTTCACTACAACATGAAAATTCAAAACATGCACGTTTCCAAACACAAAAATATTTTCGCATATGAATTCGATGATGAATTCTCTTTCATACAGAGTTTTTCGGATTCAGGGAGCGAATGCGATGCCAGTATTGATAATGGTTCTCAAGACCAATATCAATATGGGCCGTCCTACTTTTCAGCATTAGCAGAAGATGACATTACAATAGGAACCTCTCAAACAGATAATACATTTTATACTTATCACACAGATTTCTCGGATTTCTCTGAATACACAGAGCAAACTGGTATGACCGATTACTCTGACACAAGCAGTATTACTGGAAAAAGTACACTTACGGGAATGAGTAGGAAGTCAAAAAGAAAGGCAGAGCTTGCTCGTCGAATTGCTCAAGAAATGAAGAGCCTTTCTATTGAAGAATTAAAAATGCTGATTAAAAGTGGAAAAATGATGAAACATAGACCCGAACTTGAAACTTTGGCCGAAGAGGACTCTTTCACTGAAGATGATGGTCCATCCGTTGTAGAAAGCTCTTATAGCACCGAAAATGAACTTCATCTAGATAAAAGTACAGATGAGTACTCTGCTTCTGAATACGATCGTTCATCAGATGAAGGAGACAGCATGATCAGCAGAGATGATCGGGTGTCGACACGTACCTTTAGTGGAGATCAAAATGAAGTCAGCCAGTCCTATAGTGGAGATCAAAATGAAGTCAGTCAGTCCTATAGTGACGAACCGACAGTTGGCTATAGCACTTCTTACAGTGAAGATCAACGTAGTTATGTCACTGAAGCACACGATGATAATGGATTTTTATCGCTTTTCAAATTCAAGGCTCCTCCACGCAGTAGTAGTCACAAAGCAAAACGTCGTTGTAGCTACAATAATTCTAGCTACGAGAACGAAACTCATTCCTTTGCTTCAGAATCCATGTTTGAATCATACACTGAATCTTATTCTGAATCTTACTATACTGAAGAAGAAGAACTGAATGACGAAAAAGACATGGCGGACTCGGGATTAGGAAAGAGCGATGACAACATGGCGTATATGTCATCAGAAATGAAAAGCAACGAAGCATTTTATTCAGCTGTATCTAGTAATGAAAGTTCTGATTACAGAAGCAGAAGAAGAGAAAGGGATCGGTCTGATACCCTACTGGACTTAGGCGCTTTTAAATATAATGGATACGAGGAAGATGCAATAGTCACCCCAAGACATTGCAATGTGAGCAAAACGGACAAAGTATTCCAAAACGATAGAAACGTTAAGAGTACGTTTGGATCTTGGTATGACTATGATTCTGAATCGAACGTTATCCAAGTGGAGATTGAATCCTATCATCCTAATGACGAAGAAGTAGTTGAAATCTGTCTCGTTGAATCATGTAAAAACGTTCGAAAAGAGCAAGGGATTGATTCTCATCAATCAATCGTAAATACCCCCGAGTATTCCTTCATGGACAACATCAAAAGCATTTCCTCAATCAAACAAGCAAAGTTAGGGCTTGTACATTCGATGGAGAGCAATCACAATGAGAAAAAGAGTTGTTCTTCTTCAAGTAAACCTACAGAAAGAGAAAGAGACCCTGTCGAAGAATTCAGAACCTTACGAAGTGATAGTGGACTTTCTTATGAAGGTGATGATTCTGTGGGATGCTCCTATGATAAAGAATATTGCAACTCGTTCCAAGACGAATCAGTCTGTATGGAAGATATAATGGAACTTGTTCGAGAGAAAAAGCTTGAGATGGAGAAAGCATGCGATGACATACACAGTGACGACGATCTCGACTACGAATCAGATACAGAACCAGCATCAAATGGAATAAGGACAATACTTGTGGAGTATATCAGTCAATCGGCTAAAAGTAAAAAGGATGATCAGTCTGAGGATCCGGTATCATACCTCGAGACAAGTTCCGTCGATCTCATAGGAATGAAAGATCTCATGTCTCACGCAAGCGAGAAAGATAGGTCAGATCAGTCAAAATCTACAACTGACTTTCATATGGAGTCTATGTGCATCATGTACAATAAGGGGCCACTTGAAAATGAAAACAAACATCATTTGCCACCAAGAAAAAATGACAAGTCCAAAGTGTTGGACACTTTCAACAGAACACATTCTGTCGACCTCATTGGCAAGAAGAATGTTGTGTCTGGCACTCAAGATCGGTGGTCTCCTACATTTCGAACTGATATATCTTTAGATAGTATGAGTAGGAGAGAATCAAAGCCTCAATTGTCTTTGGAAAAGAATGATTCTATTGCAGATTCGGATTCTTTGAAGATATCAACATCTGTTGATCTCATTGGTATAAAAGATCTTATGAAGCATATTGATAATCAAAACTCTTCTGAAGTGACAACTCACTATCCTCCTGTACAGATGGATGACTTCTTACATATGAAACCTGTAACACAAGAATCAGCAGAAGAATCAAGTGTCATCCAAGATGACACTGAAAATATAAATATCGAAGAGGATGATGATGATATTTATGGAATAAATCATTTGGTGCAACTTGTAAAAGGTCAAAAAGTCTGAGTATATTTATTCATTACTGTTACTATGAAGATCACAATGGCAGTTACCAGTTACATTGATCGAATAGAATGAAGTTGGATAATTAATACAAAGTAAGCTCAAAGTAACAAATAGGTCTACTTTTTACTTGCTACTTGCTACTACTTTGGCATGAAATTTTGAAACTAATACCAAAACGAGAAGGACAGTACTGGACACACACTCGTACCTCACCACAAACGACAAACGTGCTGCTCGATCAAAACAACGTATTCCTCTATCCACATAATTTCTATAAAAACATATTTGAATTCATGTCAAGTATTAAACGTGATGCAATAAAAAAACAATGGGAACAAACAGATTTCCCACTTGTGTGTGAAACATGTCTCGGTGACAATCCTTATATTCGCATGACCTCGGAACCTCATGGTAAAAAATGTAAAATTTGTGAAACCCCCTTCACCGTTTTCGCATGGCAGGCAGGAACCAAAGGCCGCTGGAAGCGCGTTGAAATTTGTAAAAACTGTGCACAGGCTAAAAATGTTTGTCAAGTTTGTATATATGATTTACAATACGGTCTGCCCGTTGCAATGAGAGATAAAATATTAAAAGAGGAGGGAGCCACGACTGGTATGCAATTGGCGATCCCACAAAGTGATGCCAATCGATCTTGGTTCAATAATCAGCAGCAGCGTATGCTCGCAAATGGAGAATTGGACGAGGGTGGGAATTCTCGTGCTCATGCGGCCTTACAAGCAGTGGCTAGAATGGAACCACGGTATGAAAGGAACCTGGCAAAGTTGTGTAGTTTCTATGCCAAGGGGGAATGCAATCGTGGTTCCAACTGTCCCTTTAGACATGAGATGCCCCGAGATCGGAATGATCCTCTGAGTAAGCAGAATACCAAAGATAGATTTTATGGGACGAATGATCCAGTGGCAAAGAAAATGATTTGGAGGAAACACCAGATGGAGGAGAATAAACGAAAGGAAGATGCCTTGAGAGAAGAAGAAAATGGTGATGAACGAGCAGTCAGTACTTGTTATGTTAGATTTGACTCAAAGAATGAAGCAACGAACAAGATCAGTATTTCAGAACAAGATTTACGAGATCACTTTTACTCTCATGGAGAGATCTCTTCTGTTCGTATGCATCAAGACAAGGGTGCATTTATAGAATACACTACTGGAGAAGCAGCAGATCTTGCCATTGTTAGTATGAACAATACTCTCATCAATGGTCGGAAGATTTTAGTAGATTGGGCTAGACAACAAAAGCGTGGGAATCCATCTTCTACAGGAGCCATGGCATCTATGATGATGGCACCAACTTCTGAAGGGTCAGTTGTGACAACATCCATAGTACCTCCTCCAGGTGCAAATCGAAGTGGTGCCATGACGACGACATGTCTGCCCGTTGGCTTTGCACCCTCTGCTGCAGTTACAGCGGCAGCAAAAGCTCGTGCTACAGTGAATTCTGGATTGGCCAAAACAGGTCTTGCACCCGTCCCAAGACCTGGAGGGGGTGTCATCAAGAGACTGGGAGCAGGTTCATCAAACACGTTAAAGAGGGGTGCTGCTCCCAAACCGTATTATCCTAGTGCAGATCCAAGTCGATTGGGTTCTCATGCGAAATGAAACACGTAGATACATGTTTCAGTGTTTTATTTTATATGAATCATACTAATGAATGAATGATAATTATACGTTTTTGGATGGATTCCTCTCCTTTCACATGTATTATTTATTTATATATAAGCTTCTATGCCATTCAATCCGATCGTTTAAAGTAGGAAGATCTAGAACGTTCCCTTTCTTTTTTGGCACGTGCTCCACTTTGCATACCAAGCAACGATTCTTCATTGTAAACATCACCCAAGGACATGGTCAATATACCCGAACCTACCATAATAGCAATAGCAAAGACGATGGGAACCCAAACAGGAGGAAGTTCTGCAATTTCGATGTCATCTTCGATCGCAAGTACTGATGTAGTGGCGGTGGTGAGACCTGCAACGAAGGGCGGTAAGGCCTTGGTGATCCTTGTAGCAGTGGAATGATGGCAAGTGATTGGATTTATATGGAAAGCATTAGAGATGTTGATTATGTAGGAAAGGATTATAATTGAAATAGTTTTCATGTTTTTTTTAAGAAAGTGAATAAGCGTTGTTGTTTATGAGTTCCGTTGTGTTGTGTTACACTGTGAGAACTGAGAGTATTAGAGAGTATCGTAGTTGGAAGTGTAGTGGATAAATAAGTGTTGTACGAGTAGGTTGTAGCTCTTGTAGCTTGTAGCTTGTAAAATCGTACGCGTACGTGGTAGCGTGTTTTGTGGAAGTGATACGCGAGTATCATTTGTGAGGTTGGAGGTTGTATGTCTTTGTGAAATTACGTTATTAATTGTACTAAACAATGTAGCACCAAATCAATCAGAAATCGGAAGAAACACACACACGCGACAGTCGAATGTAATCTGTAGATACTCTGTACTCCGTACTCTATTGTTGAACTAAGACACGAGTTCGTACATATAAACTACTTCTATATATAAGTAGTTTACTACATTCACTGATATATCAATCTACAAACAATAGAGAATTAAGAAGCATGTTTGATGGCAGTTATCGCTCCAAAAGAACCATAAACTTATCCACCAACAACAAGCGAAAGACGCCCTTGACCAGAACGTCCATCCTTGAACAAAGCAAATTAGCCAGAGAAAAACGCTTGGAGCAAACATTAAAAGAAACAGCTGCGAAAAAAATTCAAACAGTTTACAGAGGATGGAAAACGAGAAAAGAAATCACTCATCAATGGCTTAGTAATACTCATCCTAGTAAACAAGATTGGAAATGTGGATTACTTTTACCATCGCTGGTTCCACTGATTCCGTCCAAACGGAACTTACTGATTCATCTGTCCAAACAAACACACATTCAAAATGTATCCATGTTTCTAAAACGATTGATTATCTCTCATTCACTCGAAGAATTGGCATCTTTAGCGTATGCAAGGGAAGAAGAGGATGATAAAATTAATAGTGACGGTGATACTACGGATGCGATGCAGATTTTGAATTTGATTCTTACTCTGATGGATGATGAACTTGAGAAGAATTTTTTGTGTTATACTATAAATACAACAATGGGTCCATGGTTATATTCATGGATCAATTGTTGCAAAATATGGATTTGGATGGTCACAACAACAACAACAAATCATGACCATAAAAGATATATTGCCATGAAACTGCTTGAAAAAACCTTGCAAATGGAGAGAAAGGTTAACCATCCTGAATTCTCTGCCCATCTAGCTGCAATCATTTTAGGGATACCCATGGATCAAATGAATGTGCTATTATCAGATATCGCTATTGTGGTTTCACATTTCAATTCGTCGCAAGGCATATCCTCTTGGTATCTACCATTCTTCAAGGCTTTTGTAACTTGTATCTGCACTATTTCCACAAACAGCAGTAGTAGTAGCAGTAGTAGTGGTAGTAGTATTCTAAGTATGATCCAAGGCCGTGAGATCATATACATTGGAAATGCAATAGAGCTCTTTCATTCTCAAACAAAGGAAACCTTTCATGAGGAACTAATCATATTTATCCATGGAATACTTTTAAAAACGACAAGAGATAATACTCCAGTACGAATAATCCAATGGTTATTAGGCCTGGCTGCTAATGGCTCTGATTTGAATCATATTTTGAATTCAACCAAACCGCCAACTCAGAATTTTGACCTCACAGAACTTGACGACGATAAAGAAGATTATGACAGTAGTGATGAAGATGAAATAGATAGTGTCAACCAAAAAGCAATGAATAGTACTAAATCCATAGGATTTTCGTATTCTTTGCAAGACAAACGTAGACAGCAACGTCAAGAACTACAAACAACATCGAAATTGAATCGTTTGTACAAGATCAACCTGTACAAAGATCAATGCAATTTTTTGGAGTATATCAAGGAAGAATCATCAAAATGTTCTATAGATAGGTTTATCAATGTTGCACATACGATTGGTCAAGGAGATTTTATCCTTAGATTGTTTACTATACTGGAGACAAAGTCATCACTTTCGCAAGAATACTTTGATATGCTTTTATCATTACTGTGTATGATACTGCAACAATGTAGTTCTATGCAAGCAAGAGATTGTGCGATGTCTCCATTGTTATCCAAACTAGCGTTTCATCCGACATTTAAAGAGCGATTATGGCTCCATGTCAAATCGAAGATCGAGTGCATGGATATGACAGTTACCAATGGAGAGAATTGTCACAATGCAACAGAGAAACTTTACGAAACGTTGATTTGCTTTTGTGATATATATACTCATCAGCTTTTGGCATTGGACGATGAAGAGTTTCTTTTTTCTTTCACTTCGATGAACCCACAAGGTTCACCACGGAGCACCGTGGTTGCAATTGACGTCATAGACGTGATAAAAAATACATTACATACTCTCTACTGGTCGAAACCTGTTGGAATCACGGACTTTGCTATTGATACTGATTCTTCTGCTGGGATGAAAAGAGGGCGAATGTTTCTTTCTGGAACCAAACTTTGGAATGCATTATACATTCGATGGTCAAGATTATGTAGAACGTCAATGTTCTGTGAAGAATCTGCTTGGTGTTTCCCTCATCTTGTCAGTCAGACAGCCGATGAGGACGGTGTCCATCATCATCGGAATGTAGAAGATATGGATGATGACAGCTCAAATTCATATATGGACATTGACGAGAATGTTAATGCAGACACTGATGCCGATATTGAAACATTGGCTTCTGCTTTCAAAGATCCCAAAATGGCTCGGATTTTAACGTCAATTCCACAAGCTTTGCCTTTTGATCGTAGAGCGAAACTGTTTAGTTCATTACTGGCTGCTGATATTCAAAAAACTCAAGACGAAACAGAAGCAATGCATGCGATGATGATTAGCATGCAAAGAGGTATCGAAGATGCTGAATACACAGGTTCGGCAAAATGTAATATACGACGCGATAATATTTATGAAGACTCCATGGATCAACTGAACATACTTGGTCGTAAATTGAAAAAGAGAGTTCAAGTTACATTTATTGACAATAAAACGGGTAAAGCTGAGGCTGGTATAGATGGTGGCGGGCTCTTCAAAGAGTTTATCGATGACCTAATAAAAGATGCCTTTAGTCCCGGTGCAACTCATGGAGATGTCGATTTGCCTCTATTCGTAGAGACTTCTCTTCAAACGCTTTCAATTAATACGCAGCTCAAGCCGACTGCACCAGTATTGTCTCATTACCAATTTCTAGGGAGAGTCTTAGGCAAAGCTGTCTATGAATCAATTCTGGTGGAGCCGCAGTTTTGTCTCCCATTTCTCAATCAGCTTCTTGGTCAACAGAATACAATTGATGACCTAAAAAACTCGGATCCTGAATATCATAGGCATTTAACTTCTCTTAGGAAAATGAGCAAAGAAGATATTTCATCTCTGAGTCTCATGTTCGACCTTTCTGTTCCTTCCGATGATGGTGGTCCTCCTCAAATTATAGAGCTTATATCGAATGGGAGTTCTATCCCTGTAACCAAAGACAATTGTATCCGATATGTCCATCTTGTTGCTTACCATCGACTGAATGTTGAATCTGCGGCACAAACCAAAGCATTTTTATCAGGATTTCGTGACCTCATCCCAGCTTCGTGGGTCAAACTCTTCTCGCCGTACGAGCTTCAAAAAATGATAAGTGGCGACGATTCAGTTAAAGGATTTGATGTCCTGGGTTTGAAAAAAAGTATGCAATATAGTGGAGGTTTTCACCCCGATCAACCTATAATTCAATGGTTTTGGCAAGTTATCGATGAATTGGATCCGTCTCAAAAGAGAAACTTTTTAAAATTTATGACTTCTTGTTCTCGGCAACCTCTGCTTGGATTTCAGTCGTTGGTACCTTTGCCTTGCATTCAACAAGTAAGAGTGAGTGCAGATGCAGTTAATGAGAATGATTTTCGTCTTCCAACGAGTAGCACGTGCATGAATCTTCTCAAGCTTCCGAATTATCCCTCCAAAGAGATTTTGAAACAAAAACTACTTTATGCCATAGAATCAAAAAGTGGATTTGAGTTGTCATGAATGAAAGATCTACTTAGTATGTAATTTAGTTATGAAACAATGCATTATTTTACTTGTCTAATAAAACAATACAAAAAAGTATAACTTTCTAGTCGAAATGGCATCCAATGCTGTTTCGTACCTTGGTATTGTGCTCATATGTATGTTTACATCAACGATTTACTCGAAATATCTCAAGTTGTACAGATTTGGACTCGTTATTTCTACATGATATCAACACCTTGATCTTCCAATGTACCATAGAACAATGTCATATTGGTGTGTCCATCTTGCTGCTTTTGTTTCACTTTTTCCTGCTGTGCAGGTTGCACAGAAGGATCTGGTTCATCAAAGTGTTCATCCTGCGCGGATTCTCCCCATACTCTCTCAAGTTCATCTAATTCATCTCCTCTCAGTCCCTTTCCAAGAGGAGTAGGATTGGCAAGAAATAGTACTTATGATGAGAACGCAAAGAGTATATGTGATCAACGTGGAATGCGCCAATAGAAGACTAACTCACTTACCTCTTTGTTATCCCTCAGCACTTGCTTTCGAAGTGACGCAACTCGTTCCTTCCATGCCTCTAACGTCGCCTCCACCTGTCTGTGTTCTTCTACAGACACACTCCACTCATGTACAAAATGTATTACATCTTTCATGAGTAATACATACTTCTGTTGACCATCATCATCATGAATGTCTTTGTCATCTATCTTGTTTGGATAGGACATGGCACTAATTTCCTCTTGCAAAATTTTGGCAATCTCCAAACATCCATTAAAAGTCATCCAGTGACAGCGTTTCATCTTTTCCTCCTCTGTTCGCCTCAAAACATCTCTCCATTGTTCATTAATGGTCTCCATTTCTCGAACAAAATCCATTTTATTTTCCCACTCCTTCTCCTCCTTTTTCGTCACGTCTTCCGCCAATGCCTTCAAATCCCGTTCGTCATTTTTCATAAGACTTTCAAGTCTAGCAACTTCTGCTTGTAACAACGATCTCTTTTTCGTTAAGGTACCATACTGATACTTGGTAGTTTGGAACTGAGACGTCAGAGAAGATGTTTCATTTCGAATTCGATGGAGCGCATTTTGCTCAGAGGCATGTTCCGCTTCAAGTTGCTTGAGCGTTTGAAGTAAATCCGATTTGGATGAAAGTAACGCCTGAAACTGCGACTGAACGTTGTTCGTATTGACAATCATCGTACTGATCGTTTTGTATAGAAAGACTGAAAAAAAATAGTCCTGAGAAGAGTGCGATTGTAATATAATATTTTGGAATTTGATATGGATGGAATTTGATTCCATATTTTTTTTCCAAAAAAAGATCCGTTCTGCGGGTTTCGCGGCGGGATACCGAAATTAAAGTAAAGCCTTTTCAGCTCCAATCAAAAAAATGTAAACCAACAACAAACAACAACACATTCCACCAACGAATCATTTTTCTTGTATCTACTATGAGTGGCATTCACCCAGATGGAACTCTGAAAAAGTATCCAACTCCAAAACCTACTACAAAAGGAGCTATTGCTGCAGCAACGGGTGATTTGGAGACTTTGAAATGTCTACCGAAATCTGAACTGAATCAAGCACTCGATGAACATGGAAACACACTGCTCATTTGGGCAGCGGATAAGGGTCAAGATGGATGTCTAACTTATATTCTATCCCAAATAAACGATAACAAAGATATAATCAATGCACGCGGTTACCTAGGTAATACAGCTATTGGGAGAGCAGCTCGTGGAGGGCATTTGCCTTGTGTTCAGATACTTTTACAACAAGACGAAATTAATCCAAATTTAGCTAATGAAAAATTGCAATATCCACTTCATTTTGCAGCATTTAAGAAACATCTATCTGTTGTCCAATGTATGCTCAACAGTGGTAAGTGCGACATCTTTGTACAAGATCGGAAGGGGAGAACGCCGGATCAAGATACTTCTGTTGAGGAGATTAAAAATGTTATTCTAAAATATAAACAGGACCAACAGTTTTAAAGATAAAAAATGGTAGTTGAGAATAGACTTCTGTATTGGATGGATGTTTCGAGATGGAAGTATACTCCTATCGTAATGATCATCTGCTGTGCCATTCTTATTCTTATGACTTATTGGCTTCGTATTTGAAATACAACAAGCTGATTGCAAAATGTACGATCGCATATTATAAAAAAGATCAGCATTGTACGATGATATATGATGTAGACGAGGTAAGGTACGAGGGGTACGAAAAATAGAAAAGTGGCTCCTATTAGGAATTACTTAGGATTGTAATTGTACTTTGATAAAGTGTACGAGAGGCCACAAAGGACAAGAGGAACTCTCAGCCATAGCCACAACTCACAAGAGAAAACTATTCGCTCTTATCCTTGTCACAAACCACGTTTATCTAGCTTGCCACAAACCACATCAGACATCAGAAACACCGAGCTTAGAGCTTACAGGTTCTTTCTTCGTTCTCGTTATCACTATCATCTACCAACCTTTACTGCTACTATAACTACTACTATAACTACTACAACTACTCTCTCTCTCTCTCTTGCTATACGAGGTCCGTTGCAGCCAAGAGTACACGCCGGGTTTTTTTCAAAATCCGCGAAAAACACTGAAAATGCACAAAAATCAAGCTAGCTTTAATTAACTTATATTGCGTATATTAACATCAATCAGATGGTATAAATAGGTATTCGAACCGAAAAATTGCTTATTCTTACTGTATTTGACTTGACAAGATTGCTTGGAGTAATGTTTTGTATGAAATTAGGCCGTTTTGATACAGATCAATTACATAGTAATTTCCCTGTATTTTCAAGAGAAAATGTATCAATCCAAATCTAACATCATTGAAACCTTCCAAAACTCACTCCCATGCTAATATAATTTGCATTTCTATCATAAATCCACCGTTTGTCATCATAAGAGCATATTTGAGGTGACTCTGAGCCTCCAAAGGTTCATAAATCATAACTTTGTATTTTGACGTTTACAGACCCGATTTTCATGTATATACAGCTATATCTTCCGAAATTAAGCTCCAACCCTCGTTCTTTTGCATGTATTATCTTGTCATATTGCATTAAGCATATTGTGATGGTTATTAATTGTTGTTGGAGGTGTGATGCGACTTGAAAGTGATGAGTGTTTTGTTGACCGAGTTTTTTTGTGTCTGAGGCCGGTTCTTAGCTTACGAGAAACCGCGGTTTTGGCGGTTTTTCAAAAACCGCGGTTTTTCGATTTCTTCTCCGCGTGTATTTTGAACGTTTTTCGCGGTTTTTGAAAAAAAAAACGGCGTGTACGTGTACTTTTGGCTACCTGACTCGTATATGTATAGATCTTTCTAACAGAGAAGAAAACTAAGAAATCAAATCTCTCATGGGAGGATTAAATAGGAATATTTGCCGAGCCTTACTAGTATCAGTGCCACAGCAGGAGAACCTGCGCATCATGAAGGGATTGAAGCGTCCCATGATTGGATTGATTGTACTATCTCTCATCGTGATACCCTTACTGAATTTGAATAATCTTCCTGATTATGAACGTCTGGTGCTTTCCCCATTTCAACTTGAAATGGATTCTTCCATAGTCAAGACGGTGAATGCCACTTCTTCTTCTACTTCACATGAAATTAAGGAACCAACACATGTTTCTCCCCGGGCCATCATCAATGACGAACCTAAGTATACTGATACGAAATACGAGACAACGTCCAGCGCCACATCAAATAGTGATGTTCTCGTCGTCTCAAGTACAAAGGAGCCCACACCCATTCTTTTGAATGATACAATTGGCTACATTAAAGAAAGATACAATTCAGCCGATTACCAAAGACGATTGGAGGAATCACTCAGACCCATAACAAATCAAAATGTAACCACATACGCAAACATGTTTCCTTTTTTTTCGGGATTTTGCAATCAATACATGTACTTTGCTGGAATATTTTTCTTTGCTATTGAGCGTCATATTCAAATTGATCAGATCTTGGTGGAGTCTTTTTCGTGGAAGGATACTCTCGCAACAAATTCCAGAATGCCACACGTTGAACTTTGGGATGTGGTTCATTGGAACACACATTATCCTGTCCTGCCTAGATTTGTGAGACATGTTCCTGATGAATTTCCAGATATCCAACTGACACCAAAAAAAAAGATAGTTTGGAATATCGCAGCAGTCAATGCTACTAAACCATACGCATTAGGTGGGAATACTCAACAACCAAGGCGGCAATACAAAAGTTATATTAGACATTTAGATGCAAATCAAATGGAACATTATCAATCGCAACACAAAATTATGCAAACGATTGCAAAAGGAGCACTCAGACCACATCCCGCAATCCAAGAAATTATAAATCATCTTGAAGATAGTCTAAATCATGACTTTATGGCAATTCATACCAGAATTGAGCCAGATATGTTAGTGCATCCATTGTGTCGTCAAATAAAGGTAAACAATGTTTCGATGATCCTAGATATGATTTATGAAAAGTATCCCGAGCCACCGGTGAAGAATGTCCTCTTGATTTTCAATCGACCTCTGATAGAAGCTCGAGTGTCACCGAAGTACACTGGACTACCTGAGGATTTGAAAGCTTTATCAAAACATAATCTTGCGGTAATCGATGATATGGTGAAGAATGGGATGTGGAATGGCACAGTACATGTGAAGGAATCTGGAGCAAACATGGTTATGGATATGTTAGCAGATAATCCAGTGTATATGAAACATAATTCCATTGTAGGTGCAGTGGTCAGTTTTTTTACTGCCTTGAATTCCAAAATATTCATCGGTACTGAAATATCGACGTATTCTACTTTGGCCGCAACATCTCGTTTCTATCGAGAAAATCGTGAAAATTATTTTTATTACCCAACGGGATTACAGTGGGTGACTGATCTTGCTGCAACCAAACCACCTAAATTTAAATGTTAAGGCTTTTCACTTTATATGTTTTAGCTAGGGATAATCTTGAAATCGCCACCAACCGATCTGACAAAAGGTCCACGTTGATCTGGGTCAAGACCTTGGTATTTCATTGTTTCTCTGTCTCCATTGAAATCAGGAGATCTACGATCAATCGTTTGAACGATATCTCCAGTATCCTCATCAATAATTTCATCAAAGTCATTCAATTGATCCAAATCTGCAACTGCTACGCTATTAATCTCAGGTATTCTAGCATTTAAATAGACAGCTGCCTTTCCCAGTACATGTGATCTAGAATGCCAAAAACTACCCGACAATTGAAGAATTACTTCTGGGCCTGATACTTCTATAAGCGAAATTTCTCCTGTGATTCCAATCGATGCTGTATATAATTAAAAAGGTATGTGTATTTACAATTATTTTTTGCGAGAATAATGTGATAATAATGAATAAATCAATAAATCAATCCATAAAGGAACGTACCAGGAGCATCATGAATACCAAACATGGTTTGTCCAAAATCTGAATATATCAATTCAAAGAGCACAGTAACTAAACCTAGATTCCACATGTTTTCTGTGGTGAAAACAAATTGAATTATTCATGTTTTTTTATCGTTTGGTTTTGCGTCAGGTGATTCGTGATCCTCAAACTTGGATTGTGGCTTTTGCATATTTTATATTTTGCAGGTTTGCAGGTTGCAGATGGACGAGGGGTTAACCTTACCGATTGTACAAAATGAATGAATGAATGAATCATTCAATCAATCGATTCGACTG
>Ga0213868_10000938_pt1 | contig 28347 bp, 16 predicted proteins | sample PICome_9_FD_160087 | JGI IMG/M metagenome (GOLD analysis project Ga0213868, IMG submission 160087) | Coastal seawater microbial communities near Pivers Island, North Carolina, United States - PICO127 | ecosystem: Environmental > Aquatic > Marine > Coastal | place: USA: North Carolina... | reverse complement strand
CCTCATATTCCTCCTCATCCTCATCAGATTCTTCTTCTGTCGATGATTCTTGCTTACGTGACTTTTTCGCCTTCTTCTTGGATGAACGATGTTTGTCACTGCGATTCTTACCTGTATATTTTTTTTCAAGTTTGTCGGTTGTTTTCGCGCGCTTATTCATATACTTTGACGGAAACATTTTGTTAACAATTTTTTGTATGTCGCCACGGCTAATGGATGATGGGTCTTCGTCGTCGTCGCTTTCATCATCATCACTTTCTTCGTCGTCGCTTTCTTCATCATCACTTTCTGTTTCCCCAATGTCTTCGTCATCTTCCTCCTCACGTTTCCTATGTCTTTTAGGAGGTTCGTAGGTAGAATCGCTTTCGGATTCCCATTCTTCTTCACTGCTTTCCGAATCAGAATCTTTGGACTTACGCAACTTCATCTTGTTTGCGGAAGACATCTTCTTAGAGGAAGTCTTCTTGGATGAAAACTTATTGTCGGTAGTAGCTGGCATTGTATAGTAGATTAAATCTAGACTTTAAATAGTTATCATGAATAGTATATCAAAATGGTTTTCAATTTTATAGAATATAGAAAATTGAAAAGAAGGATATAAAAATATAAACAGTATAATTATAGGGTTTAATTGCAATTATGACCGAACCGAAACAACCTTCCCGAATCATTGGGGTACAGTTTAGTATGTTATCACCCGAAGAGATTCGTAAGAACTCTGTGGTAGAAGTTACTACTCGTGATACATACATAAACAATAAACCGGTACCCAATGGTCTATTTGATTCAAGAATGGGTGTATTGGAACCAGGTATAATTTGTCCGACAGATGGGTATACATATATTGATACTCCTGGTTACTTCGGACACATTGAATTGGCGCGTCCAGTATTCTTCATTCAACATATCAAAGAAATAATGAAAATAAGTAAGGTTGTATGTTATAAATGTAGTAAGTTATTAATCAATAAAAACGACCATAAGCATGCGCTTGATATGCCAGCTGATAAAAGATGGAGTTATGTTTACAGTCTTGCGTCGAAACCAAAACAGCGGTGTGGAGAATCTACTGAAAACGGTTGTGGTTGTAAGCAACCTACGAGCATAAAGTTAGAAGGTATGTCTACAATAATGGCTACATGGGACAAGGTAGAAACGGACGATGGTGAGAATACCACAGTTCAACTTCGTCTAACCCCTGAAGTCATTTTGAAAACTTTCCGTCGCATTTCTGATGAAGATGTATCCTTTATGGGATTCAGTCCGGTATGGTCTCGTCCCGAATGGATGGTTTGTCAAGTGTTACCCGTTCCTCCGCCTTCTATGCGCCCGTCTGTAAAGCACGACGCACAGCAAAGAAGCGAAGACGATTTGACACACATTTACAGTAACATTATCAAGTACAATCGTGATTTGGCTGATAAGATTGCGAACGAGGCTTCTACAAATGTGATTGAAGGCTTATCAACGCAGCTTCAGTATTTCATTGCGATGATTGTGAATAACAAAGTCAAGGGTGCGGATAGTTTGCGACAACGTTCGGGACGTCCTTTACAGTGTATTACTGGACGTTTGAATAGTAAGGGTGGACGTATTCGTGGTAATCTTATGGGTAAGCGTGTTGATTTCAGTGCGCGTTCTGTTATTACTGGTGACCCCAATTTGTCTATCCGACAATTGGGTGTTCCCATGAAGATTGCTACAAATATTACTAAGCCCATTACGGTGAATGACCGCAATCGCGACTTCTTGATGAAACTCGTTCAGAATGGTCCGGAAGAATATCCCGGTGCCAAGATTCTTGAACGGAAAAATGGTGAAAATATTTCACTAAGGTACGTAGACCGACTTTCTATACGTCTTGAAAATGGAGACATCGTTCACCGTCACATGATGGATGGGGATGCTGTTCTCTTTAATAGACAACCCAGTCTTCATAGGATGAGTATGATGTGCCACATCGCTAAGATTATGAAGAAGGGTGACACATTTCGTATGAACGTCGCGGACACAAAACCTTACAATGCCGATCAACTTCTCCATTGAGGTCGGCAACAGGGGGACTGAAAAGGTTGATACCCCCTAGTATATAAATTAAGAATTAGGCAAACAATATAAATAAAAAATATTATGATATAATAGATGAGTGATACGAACCAAGAAAACGTCAAACGTTGTGTTATATGTTTAATCGTTAAGGATGAAAGTAATTTCAGAATTAAAGGTAAATATAGACAAACATTTTGCAAAGAATGTAGTAACAATAAACGAAGAGAAAATTACAAAAATAATGAAAGTTATAGGCAAAAATGCATAGAATCCGCAACTTCTTTAAAAAAGGAAAAGAAATCTATACGAGATGCTCAAATAAAAGTTAATCAAGAACTAATTGGAATTGATAATATGGAATGTAGGTATTGTTTTGAAATAAAACATAAAGAAAGATTTAGATGGAATCGTAAAAAATGCCGAGACTGTGAAAGAGATGACCCTAAAGAAAAATTCAAACGTTATGTAAGAACAAGAATATATAATTGTTTGAAAGCTCATAAAGCTAAAAGCTCAATTGAATATTTAGGAACATCTACCAATGATTATTTAGATTGGATAATGACTTATAATAGTGATTACAATTTAGATAATTATGGTCCAGTATGGCATATCGACCATGTAATCCCTATATCACATTTTGATTTATCAAATGAAAATGAACAATTATTAGCTTTTAATTGGAGAAATACAATGCCTCTTTCAGCACACGAAAACTTAAAAAAAAATAATCGTATAGACACTACACAACTAACAACACACTTCACCAAATTATTAGAGTATCATAATAAAAATAATATAACAATGCCTGAGGAATTTAACAATTTATATGCGACACACCTTGATGCTGGAACGGCCTGAGAGCCTTAACTACCACCCTGTAATGGAAACGTTATAAGGGGAACTCGGTTAATTACCGAACCCAATGGTCATAATGTTAAGGATTGGCTAATCAGCAGCGTTACTGTCTAAGTCCGTTATGATAGGATACGACAGGCGTTCAGAGACTGAACGGGTGTGGGTGAATGATGAAGGATTAACCATCCTGAATTTGCTTAAGATACAGTCCGCCCCTCTGGGAAACCTTTGGGATTATATACCACTGCAATGTAGCAGTGGTAGCGTTCGATGGAGATGAAATGAATTTACATGCCCCACAAAATGTGTTGGCAGAAACAGAATTAAGGCATTTAGCAGCGATTCCATATCAAGTAATAAGTCCTGCTGGAAATGCGCCGATTATCGGCATTTATCAAGACTCTTTGTTAGGGTCTTATCGTTTTACCCGCCCCAACATTTCATTCACGCCCCGTGATGTGATGAATTTACTGATGATGTATTCAAAGGTAGATACGGCGGCACTTCGCGAATTAAGCGAAAAGAACAGCGGAAAAATCAAAAATTTCGATGTTCTAAGTCAGATTATGGCACCCTTAACATTGAAGTTCAAGACGAAACTGTTTGACGAAGATGAAGATTATGCGACTTCAAACAACGTGTTAGAAATCCGCAATGGAAAGTATATTCGAGGACAAATCGAGAAGTCTGTATTAGGTTCTTCTACGAAGGGTATTCTCCATAGAACTTTCAACGATTTTGGAAACATGTCTGCTTGTAATTTCATCGATGACCTTCAAAACGTCATCACAGAATACATGAAGTCGAGTGCGTTCAGTGTAGGAATTAGCGATTTGGTTGCTAATAGGAAGACACAAGACTCCATTATTCACGAAATCGCAAAACAAAAACAAGAAGTTCAATCCCTTATTGAGAAAGTCCATAAGGGAACTTTTGAAAATAATACTTCTCACACAAACAACGCGCAATTCGAAACCAGTGTAAATAACATCCTGAATAAGGCAACCGAACAAGCTGGTAAAATCAGTCGCAAATCTCTTGCCAAAGATAACCGCTTCGTGATGATTGTCAATTCCGGTTCCAAGGGTACTCTCATCAACATTTCTCAGATGATTTCTTGTTTGGGTCAGACCAATGTTGATGGTAAGCGTATCCCCTATGGTTTTGAAAACCGAACTCTTCCTCATTTCAATAAGTATGACGATTCTCCGGGTGCTCGCGGTTTCATTGAGAATTCCTACATTTCTGGATTGACCGCACCCGAATTGTTCTTCCATGCGATGGGTGGTCGTATTGGTCTTATTGATACGGCGGTAAAGACTTCTCAGACTGGTTATATCCAAAGAAGATTAATCAAAGGTCTGGAAGACTTAAAGGTAGAGTATGATATGACCGTTCGTAATAACAAGGGCAAAATCATCCAATTTGCTTATGGTGACGATGGGTTTGAATCTACTAAGGTTGAAAATCAATCAATCCCGCTGGTTGGTATGAGTTTGGAAGAAATCTACCTTTACTACGATATTGTGGGAGCGAACGACCAGAAGACCGAAATTAATAAGATTTTCACCAAGGGCGCTGCTACTAGAACCCGAAAGCAATCAAAAGAAACCAAGGAGAAGTGTAAGTCATATATTGAAAAGATGATTGAAAATCGCGATTCGGTAGTAAAATCTGTCTTCAAAAACAAAAATGAGAATGGAGTTAATCTTCCGGTTGCTTTCCAGAATACAATTGCTAATATCCAAGGACAACTTCAATTGAATTCGAACACCATTGTGGATATCACCCCCCTTGAAGCATTTGAATTGATTGAGGAGTATTTCAACAAACTTAAGCAAATCGGTTATTCGGCACCGAGCTATCTCTTTGAAATCCTATATTTCTTCTACTTAACCCCTAAGGATTTGCTAATTAACAAGCGATTTCATCGTAACGCATTGGTGGTCCTTTTGGAGAATATTGTCTTGAAATACAAGCAATCTATCGTTCATCCAGGAGAAATGGTGGGTGTAATTGCGGGTCAGTCTATTGGTGAACCTACTACACAACTCACTCTCAATACTTTCCATTTAAGTGGTGTGGCATCCAAGTCGAATGTGACTCGTGGTGTGCCGCGGATTGAAGAAATCCTTCGTCTTACCAAAAACCCTAAGCATCCTTCATTAACTGTTTACTTGCACCAAATTGACGAACAGGACCAGGACAAGGCAAATCAATATTCAAATATGTTAGAACATACCAAATTGGTGGATGTAGTCAAATCAGTACAGATTTGTTTCGACCCGAATGATAAATCGACGAACATAATGGATGATGCCACAATGTTAGAAGAATTTTATGAATTTGAAGAAATGGTCGACGAATGTAACCGCGATGGTGATAATGATAATGACCCATCAAAATCAAAATGGATTATCCGTATTGAAATGGATACTGAGACCCTGCTTGATAAGAATATTACCATGGATGATATTCACTTTGCTATTACAAATAGTCACGGTGATGAAATATCTTGTGTATATTCTGATTACAATTCCGATAACTTGGTATTCCGCATTCGTCTCAATGAGAAGATTCTCAAGGGAAAGAAACCATTAAACGGAATTGCCGATACCTTGGACCAATCCGATGATATTTACATGCTTCGTCTTTTCCAAGACAATCTGTTGAATAACATTGTTCTTCGTGGAATCAGCGGCGTTACCAATGTGTTACCCAGAAAATTACAAAACTCTGTCATTAAGGAGGATAGTAAATACGTACACAAGGACATTTGGATTATGGATACAACCGGAAGTAATCTAATGGAGACATTGGCATTAGATTTCATTGATTCCAACCGAACCTTTGGAAACGATATCAAGGAAGCATTCAGTGTTTTGGGTATTGAAGCCGCCAGACAAATCATCTACAATGAATTTGTTGAGGTCATGGAGTTTAGTGGTGTCTACATTAACTACCACCATCTCAGTCTTCTTTGTGACCGTATGACCTCCACTGAGAATATGGTTTCCATCTTCCGTTCAGGCATTTTGAATGATGATATTGGACCTATTTCCAAATCGACATTTGAAGTTCATACGGAGGTATTGTTGAATGCTTCTCGACATGCGGATTTCGACCACATGCGTGGTGTGTCTGCGAATGTGATGATGGGACAAATGGGCGTGTTTGGTACTGGTTCATTCCAAGTAGTTTTGGATATGGAACAAATGAAGAATATGCCTACTGTAGAAGTAACTAAGAAGGACAGTAACAAAGAAATCGAAAAGATGTTCGGTTCATTGGAAGATAGCAGTGAAGTATGTTCTAAGAACAATATAACCATCAAGAACAATTTAGACGCAATCAAAAATAGTGATATGGGTGTATGTGATGATGGATATGATGCTGGATTTTAAATTTGATAAAAATAGTAAAATAGTAAAAATAGTAAAATAGTAAAAATAATAGTTTTGTAATTATTATTTTTTATTTTGTCATGATTTATTCAAACACCAAAGATACTTGGTTCAAATAACTTTCAAAATCCATATTGTTATCAATATAATTTTCTGGATTTTCTAATAAATCTCCAAACCCTTCCAAATCATACAATGGACGCTGAGGAGTAACCATACGATATTCAGGACACCGTTTAGAAGTGGCAGGACTACGAATAAAGAAGAAACGGTCTTTCGCTGGATTTCCGCCTAATAGTACCCAATCTATTTTCAAATTCAAGTTTTCAAGAGGAGATTGAGAGAATAACATAATCGGCAATTTCAAATCAGATGCTAACATCCACATATCGAAAGTCGTCAAATAATATTCTTCGCTCATAATCAAATCTTCCATCGTAAGTTTGTTCTGAATGACCTTGTTTATCATAGACAGCTTACCATTTTGTTTACGCAATATATCGTAAACCTTGGATTTATGACTCTCTACATAGTTATTATATAGCCGAACTAACCTTTTTTTGATATCAACCATGCCGATTTCCTTATCATAATGTGTTTGATAGATCATTTGTACTAAATAGTAACTACACACATGAGAACATTGGTATAAGGTTTCTTTCGAATCATCGGGAAAGGTCCGTCTCCATTTACTTTGCTTGTTTCCAATCACTCCATGAAACTCTTCTTTTACACATTGTCCTAATTGAGACTTATCATCACCAGTTTCAACAGCGTCTTCTTGTTGCGAAAGACTAATTTCGGAGGAATATTTTTGAGAAATGGCAGGGTCAGCATTATCAAAATTCAGATTACGAATATATTTATTTGTATAAAAAGGTTCAAGATTGTCCCAATATTCATCGGTTAATATGGATTGTAATAGAATGACCTCGTTTTTATTTACACTGTAATCAACGGTGCCTATATTCAAGTATTTTTTGGGTTCTAACATAAACAACCGTACTCGTTTGTATCGTAAAAGTTCATCGGCAATGCGTCCAAAATACAGTTTTTCGTTCTCCATTCCGCTCATCAAGTTTTTACTGGGAATAATAAGACGTTGGTTGTTGTTTTTAACAATACAGTAAGGTTTGTCGCGATTATCGTCAGTACAAATACTAACATCATCCATGTTTTTCAACACATCTTCTTCCATATCATGAAACGATACCGTGTTACGTAAGAGATGTTTGAGAAGTATTTCTAATTTTTGGAGTTTAATACGGTATAAATAGCGAGTATCCTTAAGAATTGTAATAATATTTTCTTTCACGGTTGAATACAATGGGTCATTCAACAATATTCGTATTGTTGTTTTGAAAGAGGAGTAGAATTGTGTTTCAAGTCGGATGTTTCTAACGACCTCTTTTCGCTGGGTATCTTCGGAACTGGTCGTTTGTATTTTTGTATCAGCATCAAAATATCCATTGTTTGCATAACCTTTTACATTAATACTATCAATACCATCATCAACATCATTGTTAATAGGTGGATTGACTTGTAACACCTGATTTGTTTCGGTTAAAATGCCTACAATAAGTCCATCTTCTATAATCTTTAATAATGGTTTGCACGACACCGCGGTTTCTGTATTTTGATGTATTTGAAATAACGTATCTCTGGTAGTAACGTAGTCCATCCATGGGATATTATCCATATACTGGGTAGGAATGTCCGGTAAAATGGAAGACGGCATACATGGAATAAATATACCATTTGAATTCGCGTCGGATATGCGTACAATAAACCCAATAATTTTACCACGATAATTGGATACTTGGTAATCCACTACATATTGGTATTTCTGTAAGATTTCATACATTGTCTCGGCAATGATGTTTTGTTTGTATTTGTATTCCTTCGGCATGCTGGGTAAAGGCTTACAATAATTCTGTTGAGTATTTTGTATTTTCTTCAATGTCTTACGTAATCCAGGTAGTTTATCGCTATTCCCAAATGTAGAAACCCGCTTGACAATACTATTACTGTCTGTGTTATCATATACAGCCACCATAGCGTAATAGTTGTCTTGTTCTACTAAGATAAGTGTATTTTTATTCTTATCGTGTATTTTTGCGCTATATGAATTCGACGGGCAAATGAGTTCGACATTGTCCGTAATGTCATTGTCGGTAATACTTAAAATAACCAGGTTCAATCCATTGGTAAATAATTTGGGATTCGGCGAGGTAACAATGTCCCATAAATAGACATAATCTATCCACGAATCGTCGTCGCGGAGATATTCAAGAAATTTCGCAAATGACGCAACTGTATGTTCGTAAAAGTCCATTTGTGCGGGTATGTTATCATCGAGAGATTTATAAAAGACACTGTTGTAATGGTTCTGTAAGAAATCATCATTTACTCGTTTATTTTTTGGTTGGAATGTAGATGTTAAGGAACCATTATGATATTGTAAAAACATATCCAATGTGATGGACTCAGCAATAATGTTTCGCATTTCCGAGATAGTAGGGACCGGAAGTTGTTTGGTCGTATAGTCGTTCATATCTGCATATGCTCTTGCAATACATCCTATAAACGATTGGTGATATTTACGTTCTACTGTATACAATAAATATGCGCGTTGGTTCTCTTTTATTTTTTGTTGATTGTCAGAAGATATCATAGATGGGTAATCAACATCTAAAAATAACTGAACGGACCGAGGTAAAAAGACCCAAATGCCAGCATTTTCAAAGAAAGATAACTTAGAAAAATACCTTATGGTTGTTATATCATCCGGGACATTCTTTGTATTTTTGATAGATTTCTCCGTTTTAGGTTGTTTGGCTTCAACCGTCCCCGATAATTCAAGTTCTTTTCCATCAATCACATCTTTCCAATTAGTGCCTTTTGGTGCGTCGATACTATTTTCAGTAACCCCCCATTTTTGTCTGCGACCTTCAAGTTGAGTTGAATCCCATTGTTTACTAAAACAGCACGGAACCCCATATTTGGGGTGAGTCTCGTCAGGTAAAAATCCGGGCGAATGATGAACGTAATTGCCATCTTTATCTACATGAAACCTATTTTCTGTAAATTCGTGAATATTGCCGGAACATTTTCCCGAATCAACTTGAGATTTGGTTAAGGGTTGATTTGTTTCAAGGCACCAGTATCGCGGACATATAAACCAGTGAGGGTTTTCTTTATTCGACCCATACTTCAGAGCATACCCATAACCATTGCGGTTCTCGGCGTCTATTTTTGTTTTTTCATCATTTGTAAGAATAACTGGTTGTCTCATTAAATTCGAAGGACATGCCCGAGAATAAGCTTTATAATGTCCGATTTCTTTCGATAAGATAAGTTCCGGTTCTAGTAGTTTTAGCTTGTCAAACATATATTTCCTTGGTTCTAATTTTTTAACCTGTGATTTTTTAGCACCTCCGTCTATAGAATCATCGTCATCATCTTCCTCCAAATCTTCATCATCGTCCATATATAAAAATGCATCATCGTCATCATCGTCCTCCAAATCGTCATCGCCGTCCTCGTCACCTCCATCATCTCGCAATAGAACACCCTCTTGTGAAATAGGACTGATAGATTTATTGGAGGGTATAATGAGGTTCTCAATGGTGGGTTCTTTCACAGTATCATATTTACCAGAACAGAGTTGAGTTATTTTTGATTTTGATATTCCCTTAATACCAACCTTCTGTGACACTCGTAGAAAGCTATCAAAATAAATGGATAAAAGTTCTATATATCGTATATTCGTAATTTGCGTAGCATCGATATGCAGAATCATTCCCGTCTGTAATTTCCCCATATGAACGGCAAACCCCGGATTTTCAACGATTTCAATGTTTTTATTTACATACTGTCCGTTAATCCTCGTAAAATTATTTAAATACTTGGTAAATTCTAAAAGTGCTTCTTGTTCGGTATAATTATAATTTAATACGAGAGAACTAATGACGTCTTTTTCACTGTTGGTTCGAGTATATACATCGGTAATCATTCGATTGGTTGCGTTCATTTGTGTATAGTTGTTTACTCGTTTGAAATTCATTTGTAGGTCATTCTTTTCTATTTCTTGGATTTCAAACATACTGGTTAAACATGGCGATACATCTGTAAATGCGATGTCTTTTTCTAATGGAGACCATATTTTGTAGTTGATATTCTTGATTTCAACATTTTTATGTGTAAGATTGATAAAGGGTTGTAATGTATAACCTAATCCTTGTAGATATTGGTTCAATGTGGTAATCGTATTATTAACGACTCCGTCAATGTAAATTTCCAATTCCGCTATAGACGGCAATGAAAAAACCGCAATACTTCTAGGTATTTCTAACTCTTTTGAATAGAAATCACACATAACATTGACATCCCCATTTTGATTAATACTAATAATTACGTCGAAATTTTTATCCTTCATGTTACCTTGTACCACCAAGGCTATTTGAAGTGACTTACCGATATTTTTCGAATAAGTCATAATCTCTTCTTTTGACAAGAATGGGATTTGTTGCCCTGTTTGGGTAATATCTTCAGAATACACTCGGTACATTTTTTCAAAACGAGCTCCTGGATTGTACTTAATAAACGGTATGTCTTTGGTCGAATGCATATTTTTAAACAATACATCGAGTGGAAGTTTTACCTTTGAGGACGGGTGAATAGTGAAATCTATCATCTGAATCCCATTTTGCGAGTATTTGATATCCTCTCGAGACCCTGCATTGTATACTTGATACATAGTCTGTAAATTGTCCTCTATTTTACCAAAACTCCTATCGTATAATTTGTCATTCTCAGCCAAGAGTAGTTGTTTTTTCTCAATTATATCAGAACCAGTGAAAACGTCCATTTTCTCTAATAATGGGAAATAGAGAGGTATGACATATTCATCGTCCAACTGTATTGACTTACCATACTCGAGAACATCAGATACCGAGGTAGCATATATAGTATTATGTATCAAATCGCCATATGATAATAAGACATTGTTCTCGAATGATATTAATGGGTTGTTGCTCGTATATTGAAATGGGTTGTTGTCTGCGTTAATAATATTGTATGGATTCGCTTGAAATAATAATTCTAGATGGTTGTCTGTAAATCGAGGACCTACTGGTATCCAGAGTTCCTGTTTGTTTTCTAGGAACGACAAGAACGTGGTTAAGTCATTGTATGTATAAACATCTTGTACGGGTATGTTATCAACAACCGATATATCATTAACACCTAAATTGTGTAGAAGTTGTCCTAACATAACCGAATCTAAGGGGACTTTATCGTCTTGGGTGACATAATTGTAGATTTGGAAGAGAGAGAGGTCACTTTCGATTTTGGAGAAAAGATACAATTCTGGGTAGGAAATCACGTTTTTACCAATTTCTACTATAATTTTCTTCTTTATAGTCCGGATTGTATCGTCTTTATAAATTTGTTGTGACGAGAACACGACATCAATCTTATTTAGTTCAATATTTACGATATCTTCTTCGCTAAACATTTCATTTAAATTAACCGGTCCATTGCTATTGGAAAAGACAATAATCTTATTTTCAGTCTTACTTGAATCCAAATAATGTACTTTGAAAAGTTGGTCTGATGGAACTTGTATATTACTAATAGTCGAACCTGACTTTTCCATTTATACACTATGTGATTATAATTTATGTTGTAAAATTTCATTTGTATCATTTGTTTTGTAAAACATAATTTCTGTAAATAGATTACTATGAAATTTGCTTTGTTGATAGGAATCAACTACAAGGGAATTGATAACTCTGAATTAACAGGTTGTATTGACGATGTGCTTAGAATGCGAGATATGCTTATCGCCGAACTAGGATACCAAGCCACAAATATCACGGTATTACGAGACGATACGGAAGACAGAGAATTCTATCCAACAAAGAAAAATATTATCCACAAATTGAGGGAATTTATGTCAAACAAAGCAGACAGCGACGAATTATGGTTTCATTATAGCGGACATGGTTCAATTCGCCGTGACCGGTCAAATGATGAGAAGGAAAATATAGATAGTGTGTTAATTCCAAACGATTTCCAAACAAATGGAGTGATATTGGACGATGACATATATTCAATAATAAAAGACGTAAATTGCAGGTTATTTTTATTGTTTGATTGTTGTCATAGTGGAAGTATATGCGACTTACCTTGGTCGGTACAATATATTGACAATCAACTTACTAAAACGAATATCAATTCGAATCAACACGAAAATACAAATATCTGTGCGATTAGTGGTTCAACTGATAAGCAACTCAGTATGGAGAACTATAATGATTTACTACAAAAGAAGGTAGGAGCGTTAACCAATGCTTTTTTGATGTTGTTGCATAGCAATAAATACAATATGGCGATTGAAGATTTGTTTATAGAAATATGCCGTTATCTTTCATACATCGAATTAGAACAAACACCTATATTATCGTGTACAACAGAAGAAATAACATATACTTTTGAATCATAATAAAGACGTTGAGACACATACTTTATATATGTCTACGTCTAGGTATCCGCAAGTTCTATTTTTTCGACATGATAAATATTCTAAAATAGATGACTTTATAGAAATTAATAAGGAATCGCTCATGTGTTCTATTCATATTACAAATGATATTCGTGAATTGAATAAATTATACAATCATAATTATCATTTATTAGTTACCTATGGAGATACATATGACGAATATGATTATATTTCTGCGGAAATACCGTCGCGATTTTCTAGTAGATGGTTTCATAAAAACAATATATCGAATATAGAGGAATTCAATCATAATGTAAATTATTGTTACATTACAAATGTAATTGATAATAGGGAAAAAACCAGACCTATATTCTCTATATTCACTACGTGTTTTAAAAGTTACGATTATATAAATACTGCGTATGATTCGATAAAAAAACAAACATTAAAGGATTGGGAATGGGTTATTATGGATGACACGCCAGAAGACGAACATTTTACCTTTCTAAGAGATACCTTATCTCACGATAATCGCATTCGATTATATAAGAGAGATAAAAACAGTGGTAATATAGGTAATGTTAAAAACGAAGCTATATCATTATGTCGTGGTAAATATGTATTAGAAATGGATCATGACGATGAGATACTAAAAGATTGTTTATTGGATTCTTATAATATTTTCCAATCAGACCCAGAAATAGGATTTGTATATGGTGATACTATTAATTTATTTCGCGATGGACAAAATTGTAAATATACCGATAACACCCTTTGTAAAGGTTATGGAGGATATTATAGTGAATTAATTGATAATCAGTGGAGGTTTATTTATAATACTCCAAATATTAATAATGTTACATTGAGTCGTTTAATTTGTTTACCAAATCATCCTCGCATTTGGAATCGTGCAGTGCTAATGGAACTCGAAAGTTATTCTGAATATTTGCCTATATGTGATGATTATGAAATTCTTCTCAGAACATGTTGTAGTAAATACAAGGTTGTGAAAAATAATAAAGCACAATATATTCAATATATGAATAACGAAGGAAATAATTTTTCTACGATTCGGAATTCAGAAATTAATCGTATTGGTCCCAAGTATATTAGTCCTATGTTCTATGCTAAATATGGAGTTCAAGATAAAATGAAAGAATTAGACGCTTATGAAGACCCACAGTATATTACGAATCAATCTGATATTTGGAAACGAGGACCTGAATATCAACATAAAATAATGAACTCTCGAATTAATTTGGATTACAATAAACAATATTGTATTATTAATGATGCTATTGACAATAATAGATTGAAAGAATTATACCAAAATAGTAAAAACGATTTTTTGGTGTTAAGTAATAAAATAACAACGCAAGAATTATGGATTAAATTGAATTCATTAGGATTTGGTAGAATGAAATGCTATGGTTATAAAGGTTGCTCTGACGAAGAATTGATTAAATATTTTAAAATGATGTATAAAAACGATAATTGTGATTATGAAATTATACAAAGTATCAATACTGACATAATATCAACAAAACAACGAGTTTTTATTATTCACAATAATAAAAAAGGAGGAGTTGAGAAATATATTAATGATATTATAACAATGTATGACAACTATGAATATATTTTTGTAAAAAATAAGGAAATGTTATGCACAAATGATTATAGTAATAAAGACATACTATTTATACAAAATTTGTTAAATTGTGATATCAAAATTACCGACATTATCGATGTTCGTAATAAATATAAATTCAACTTATTTATTAGTATACATGATTTTATTTGGCTATGTAAAGACCAGCATCAATATACATATGATATACCATCTGCGTATTTAAGTAACAATATTGATGTATCGACCGATATAACTGAACTGTTGTTATTAGCTGATAAAGTGATTATGAATTCTCAATTTACACATGATGTATATTCAAAGCATTTTGACTCATCTAATTTTATAGTGTGCTATCCAAGTGACTATAACATTCAAGTTGGAATCAAAAACATACCCGAAATACAAAATAAATGTATGAATATTGGCGTGTTCTCTCCATTATGTAAATTCAAAGGTGAAAGATACGTGAATTATTTAAAAAGCAAATATGAGTGTGATACCATTCAATTTCAAATAGTAGGACAGAACATTCCATATTACAAAGAAAATGAGTTTTATGATTTTATAAGGAAATATAATATTAATGGTTTCTTATTACTGAATGAATGGGGTGAAACATATGGATATTTACTTACGAAAATAATAAATTCTGGATTACCGCTATTATACAATAATTTTGGCGCTATCAAAGAAAGATTATCTGGAACGCGAGAAAAAACAGAACATTATTTTAAGGTGTATGATAACGAACATAATGACGACGTAAATATTGACTACACCATATTAGAATCTCAATTTAACCAGTTTGTAAAATACATAAATACCAATGCTGGAACAGTTGGAGTCATGAATGAAGACCTGACAATAAGGAGTAGACCGGTATACGATGAATTGTTTTTACCTATCATAAATGTATATCAAAACAGAGAAATACCCAAACATGTTTTTCAAACATCAAAAGAAATATTGCCTCCATATGTAAAAGAACTAATAAATATATACTGTCCTGATTGGAAATACTCACATTTCACAGATAAAGAGTGTATACAATTTTTTATAGATAATCCAATCGCTGAGTTTCCCAATATTATACAAAAGTTTAATAGTTTTACACAAGGACAACATAAAGCAGACATATTCCGATATTATTACTTGTATTTGCGTGGTGGAGTGTTTTTAGATAGTGATGCAATGTTTGAGACAAATATTGATAATATTATACAAAATTATGATTCGGTTTTTGCGAAGTCATTTGCTAAAAACAAACATTTATTCAATGGATTTATTGCTACTTATCCTAGAAACGAAATTATATATAATGCTTTGAAACATGCGTATTATACAGAAAATCACATATTACAAACGAATTACCATTATTTATGTGAAGAATTGTTGAGAATTGTGAATATAGAACAAAATAAACCGTTAAGACAAAATATGGTTATATACCAAGAATATGCTGACACAGTTGATGGTAAGGGCGTTGGAAGATTTAAAAATGCAAATGAGGAAACAGTATTTATACATTATTGGCAAGATAGAAAAGTACCGAGAAATCTATTACATGACAATAAAACCGTTATAATACCAATAGGTACATTTTGTTACATTGCAAGAATATTAGAGAAGTTAAACTACCGTTATACATCATTACCATTTGATTATATTCGCTCGAATATACCAATGGTGAATGATTGTATAAATAATAACTTTGTAGATTTTTTAAAGAAAGATAATTATACGAATAACAACCAAGGTATTATTAAATACGGAAATGATATTTTTCTTCATCATGACATGGGAAATCCTACTGTATATGATAGTATGAAACGTAAAACAAAGCGTTTTATAAATTTATTTGATAAACATAATATTAATAAAGTTTATATCGCATTTTTTCAACCAATAGGAAGTTGGGGCGATGATACAACAGTTCATCAAGATGGAACTAATATAGATAAAATAGTAAGTGATTTAAAACAAATATATAAAACAATAAATAATAGAACTGAAAAATTTCATGTCATTGGAATAATAAACAAACCATATTCAAAGCAAAATAGTAGTAAAATGATTTTTAAAGAAGAAAACTTGTTAATTTATGAATTAGAAACATTGTCAGCTATTGTTCGTCAAACATTTACTATAGAATCAGATGAATTGTATTCTATAAAGATATTAAAACAAATATTAACTACTATTAATCCCAATTTTGAAAACACCCACGTTGTAAATTACGAAAATGAGATAGAAATACCGAGTAAATTAGTGAATTCATTAATTTCAACTCGTGTAAAACCCCAAAACAAAAAAATAGGTATATTCAATAGTTTTGCATTTCATTATGAAATGTTTGGGTTCATTTTAAATTATGCCAAAAATAATGATTTTGAAGTTGATATTTTTACAAATACTCAAAATAATACGGGATGGATAGATTTCTATAATAATTATTTCAATAATTTCAATATTATTGATTATAAGAATTTTAATGGAAATACAAGTCAATATTCTTATTATTTTATCTCTACTGATGATGACCCATTGTTTAAAAGTGAATGGATTTCTAACAATGTTATTTGTTTAAACCATTACTATAAAATAAGAACTCCAAACCATAAACATTACTTAAATGTTGCACAATTTAATAATAGCAGTTTAGATTATGTATATCCTTGTTATAATTTAAATATTTTTCAAAATAAAGCACAAAACAACACTGTTAATATTATTGGTGCTGGGTATGGAATAAATTTTTCAATAGTAAACCGTTTACATTCAAATAATAAAATTAAATTAAATATATTTGTTAGGTATATCGAAAAAATAAATATGAAAGTTATGTCTATACTTGATAAAAATAAATTTGATATACATTTTAAAATAGCAATTGACACAACTGAAATGATAGATGAACTAAATAAAAGTTCTTATATTTTTATTAATTATAATGATTATAACGGTCATAATACAGGAAGAAGTTGTAGTGGTTCTATGCAATTCGCATTATCTACATTATGTAAACCTATTATGGCAAAAACTGCTAATAAATATTTACAAATAGAAAATGCATTAGAATTTGATATAGACTCGGATGAACCAATAAATATTGATGATGAAATAGATTTCAAAGCTATAGAACAAGAGCGAAATAAATATGTGAATAAATTTGAAAGTTATATGAATGTATTAAAAATTAGAACCTATTTGAATGTGAATTTGAATTTGAATTTGAATAAACACGCATTCAGTATGAATGATTTTGCGAATGTGATTAATGAATTTAATTTAAATTTAAATAATATTTTTGAAATAGGGTCTATGAATGGATTTGACGCAAATGTATTATCTCAAATTTGTAAGGTTAGAGATGTTCATGTTTTTGAAGCGGTTCCAAACTATTGTAAAAATATAGAAAAACAATATCCATCTTTTAAAGTTAATGCTTGTGCCATTAATAATTATAATGGAACAGCAAAATTCAATATTATTAAAGATAACAATAATTATGGAATTAGTTCATTAAGAAATAGGAATAAAGATATTGTAAAGGATGAAGAAGAATATAACACTGTCGTAATTAATTCTATAAGAATAGACAAATATATTGAAGATAATAACATAAAATCAATAGATATATGTAAAATAGATGTAGAAGGTTGTAGTTATGAAATATTGGAAGGGGTTGGAAAGTATTTAAATTATATAAAATTTTTACATATTGAATCTGAAAGCATACAGTATTGGGAAAATCAAAAATTAACTGAAGATATTTTTAATTTATTAGAAAACAATTTTATTAGATTATCTAATTCTTATAACAGTAATGAAAAGCAAATAGATAGTATTTTTGTCAATAAAGAAGTTATTAACACAATTAAAGTTAATAATGATGTAAGTAAGGAAAATTTATGTTTACTAACGTATGGAGAATTAAGGACATTTAAAAACAATTTTAGAAATAATTTATCAGAGTTCTTACCTATATTACAAAATTATAAACACGCTTATATTTTTATTTTATTAGATGAGAAAAATTATGTGCGTGACAAACATTATGAGTATATTGAAAATATTTGTAAAGAATTTAATATTAAAATAGGTTTTATAGAAACTATGGAAACATTGAATTACAGCAAGAAATATGTAGAAGAAGAGATAAACTATTATAACAAACTTATTCTCCAAAAAAAAAATAATAAACATTTTCCTCGTTCGTTACGAACTGAAGATGATATTAACTCAACCCTTCTACCAAATGATTATCTTTTAAGGTTCTATTATAGAAAATATAAATTAATTGAATTGGTAGAACAATATTGTTTCGTAAATAAATTAGATATTTCTGATATTTTATATGCTCGGGTATTTGATTGTATTATAAAACAAAATATTCCCAGTAATGATATTTATCTTAATATAAAAAATACAAATTTGGAAAATAATATTTATTTTTCACCAGATACAACATTTATCGGTAATCATAAATTAATTAAAAAGGTAATTAAATATGATAAAATATATAATTGCGATGAACTATGGAATAATATAGGATTTCGTAATTTTTCATATAAATTTGACTCAATATTAACCAATAATAAAGATACATATGCTCCTGAAATACAATATACAGCAAATATTTATTTTCAATCAATTAATGCATATAATTTAAGATATTATAGACCAGACCCTAATTGTTTAGATAAAAATTTAATGTATGAAATAATTTTAGATCCTAATAGACATAATACTATTAAATTAGATTCAAATAATATCCCAAAGAAACTATTTCAAAGTTGGGAAACTACTAACATTGAACCAGAATTTCAGAAGATTATAGACAAATGGAAAGAATTTAATCCTGATTATGAATATATATTTCACAATTCAGAACAAAGATTAAAATTTATTGAAGAGAATTTTGAAGAAAATGTAGTAAATGCTTATAACAAAATAATACCAGGAGCTTATAAATGTGATTTATGGCGTTATTGTGTATTATACATTCATGGAGGGTTTTATGCTGATATTGATACCTTATGTATGGGTAAATTAAATGATTTAACCAGTGATAATATTGATTTTATAGTTCCAATAGATTTAAATTTAAATCCCAGAGAAGGAGAACATAATTTGGCATGTGGATTTATTGGTAGTGTGCCAAAGTCATATATTCTTTTAGATGCTATAAATAGAATCGTTTTTAATGTAGAGAATAATAACATACCAGAATCAAAATTAGATTTTTCAGGTCCAGGCGTATTGGGACGTGCTGTAAATAAATTTTTAAAATTAGAAGAAACAAGTAGTTTTAAAGGAAAAGAAGGTATAAAAAACAATATAAATTTTTTACATTTCGATTCAAATACAGAATACATAAGTGATATAAGTACCAATAAAAAAATTTTACAAAATAAAAACAAAAATTCAGATATTATAAGACTTTATAATAACGAATGTAATAAAATAAATGGATTTAAAAGTTGGAATTGGACTTCTGTATCCCCTATATAAGAATCCAACACTTCATATAGTACAAAATATACTATATGAATATTACGACATCAGCTTAAAAATTTCCGTTGGGACGGTTATTTTGCTGCATGATTTCGTCATTCGACATTTCGCGAGTAGATTTGCCTCCACGAACCCATCCATCAAGAGCAGCCTCTTCGACAGTGTAAGATGCGTCGTTAACACGTTCTTCCATCTTGTCATCGGTAGGGTACAGTTGGTATTGAGAGAAGGATTTATCCATGATAGTAGATACACTCTTCTTGCCAGCAACCACCTCACCGTGCTGAAGTTGAGATTCAAGAGCAGGGTCACAGCTACCGCGTCCTAAGTAAGGCACGCTAGCAAAAGGGCGTTGAAACAATTGTAATTTCTCAAAAGGTTTGGTCTGCTCGGTTTTAATAACGAGATTTGACTCGTCGTCGATAACATTTCCATTGAGTCCATTTCCGTGGGAAATACCACTAAACGTCATAGTGGGTTGCTGAACGGCAAAGTTAACGTGTTGAGATGAAGTATTTTCGCTAAAAAAGCTTGCTAAATTGTGGTTTGTATATCTAGTATTATGGACGTTATTTTGTGTTTGGTCGTTTTTATCAGAACCGATACGGTCGGTATTATTGAACAAATAAGGGCTAACTGTGGACATCTTATATTTATACTATAGTTAGAGAATGAATTTCTATATAAAGCAATTATTATATGGAAATTGTAAAAACTTAATAGTTGGTGTGACGCGACAAATTTCTAGCACAAGCAAATTTATTGCCCTCTTTACATGAAGTCATACTTCCATAACAAAATTCGCTAAATGCCTGTTGGTCGTTTGGTATGGTAGTAGTTGGGTTAGAACTAAATGGACGTAGTGATTGCTCGAATACATATTGATCCCCTAAATCTTTAAACAATTTATCTGCGATGTCTGGTTGGTCTGGGTTGGATTCAATCACCATCTGTTTCGCACTGTCTAAAATTTTATCGTTTACATTTTGATTAAATGCTGCTGGTGCGGGTTTCTTGTTTGGATTATAATCATAATCGGTCATCATAACATTACTAAATGGATTACTAGGTTCAGGTTCATCAAATATATCCGTAGGTATTTCTTCCCCACCTTGAGTTAGCAAATCCATTGCGGGATTTCCAAATCCTTCCTTTACCTCTTCGACAACCTTTTTAGAGTTGACTTTGACCTTCTCTTTTTGGTGATAATGATGAAGGATGAAAATAGAGCCGATGGTAATGGTTCCAATAATTAGATGACGAATACCCCCATAAAGAAGGGTACTAATTAGCGTCAATATAATAACCGTGCGAGTTACCGAGTTTAATTTCTGTTCGTAGGTCATGTTCTCAGTAGGGAAAAATTCCATTACATACTTAGACGCAAACAAGACATTTGGGTCCTCGCCCCAAAAAGGAATATACTTTTGTTTTTTAGTAGTGGGTTTTTCTATGGAAATATCTGTCATTTATATCTATTGGTATATATAATTTAAAATATATTTCCGCTATGGCAATGATATAATTACAAATTACTAAATATATCATTATTGAATTACCTTCTTAACACATTTTTCATCAATCTGGAAAGTGTCTTCTTTGTCGGTATTGGGTATAATTTTCAGTATGCATTTCGATTTCTCTCCATATAACGGTTCCGTACATCCATTTTCCTTTTTCTTATAAGTTGTTCTTTTTGGCGTTAGTTCTTTCAGAGATATCGTACACCGAGCACGAAAATCTTCATATCGTTCCCGTATATCGTCATAGGATAATCCCGATTTCTTACCTAACATAGTGTTTATCAGTTCATGTAAGTCATAGACATATTTCGAGAACGTTTCACGATTTTCCATATGTTTCATTTTAAGAGGCAACTTTTTGAAATTATCACGTAGATTGTTTCTGCATTTTCCACACGGTAATACGTGTTTCATCGAAAATACATAATCACGGTAATTGTGTTTATCGGCGTTGGTTGGATTTACTGGATAATTAAAACTAATAGTATGCAGTGAATGCCACATACTAGGACCCCATACACTGGTTAACATACCATCGCCGCTATTGTAATCATTTAGAGAATATGTCTTCTTATGTTTTACTGTTTTATTTTTCCCCATGTTAAGTTATACTTCTCTGATAAAATATTCTTTACTAAATTTTATTCGTTTTTACAATACAAAAAGTATATGTATATTCTATATAATGCCTGGATTAGTTGAAGTTGTCAACAAAATAGTTCGTCCTTACTATAAATATGTAGTAATATTACTAGCCGCTATTATTTTTGGATATGCTGCGAATTACGGATACAATGCATATTTTGTAAAAAAGCAAGAAAATAAGTTTGCCGACGTACCCAACGCAAATCGCAGAAATAAGGAAGTCAGTGTAATGTTCTTTCATGTTGATTGGTGTCCTCATTGTAAGACCGCATTACCGGAATGGGAAAACTTCAAAAAACAGTTTAACAACAAGGAGGTGAATGGATATATTACCAAATGTGTGGATGTGAACTGTACTGACGAAACCAGTGACGTTCAAAACATGATTAGTAAATACGATATTGAATCTTATCCCACGGTTAAAATGGTAAAGGACAAGAATACAATTGAATTTGATTCCAAAATATCAGCAAGTACATTAGAACATTTTGTAGATTCTATGTTGATGGAATAAGCTGGTCCTCATTTCCCATTAAAATAGTTTCTGTTGATGTGAATAGTTCACATATTACATCAACCCCATTTTGTATTAATTCTATCCGTTTATCAACATTCGACGTTGTAGTAACAATGTCATAGATAGAAATCTCAGGAGACCCAATTGTAAATTCATTCACAATCGCACTTTTCACTTTTGGTAAAAACGCAGCAATTATCTTTTTTAAGATGACAATGATATAGTCTAATAAGGACGAGTTTTCATTCATTACATCTACATTGTTTGCGGTCGTATCGCTACATAACCCGATAATTTCGGTTGGATTCGCGCCATTTTCAACACATTTATCAAGTGGGTAGTTTAATAACAATCCCCCATCACAATAACATTTTGACCCCTTTATAAATGGCGAAAAAATGATAGGTATAGAACAAGAACTATATACAGCATCGATTACTCGCCAATCAGGATGAGTTTTATACGATATATCTACCAATTCAAAATTCATAATTTCGGTTGTAAAAATATGGATTTCTACTTTGGTAATGTCATAGAACTCTTTCATGGTAACATCAATTGGAATATCTTTGCCTAAAAAAAGGGGGGAAAATGTATCTTCAATTGTTTTTATACCGAAAATTCCTCGTTGTTGAAGAGAATCTAAGATAGAATACAGATTGAATTTAAATACGTTTTGCCAAGGGCGTTTTATTAAGTAATCGTCCATAGTTTTCCAATCATAATTAAGAGAAAGTATAACCGCAAAAATAGAACCGACCGAAGTGCCATAGATAGTTTCTATGTTCTCTAACTTCCACAATCCACGTAAATAACATTCTTTTAATATCCCATAAAACGAAAAGCCGGTAACACCCCCACCCGAACAAACGATATGACGAATCATTTCGGGATGCTTGTAGGGTTTATTCATGAATGTGTAAATGTATTTATGAATGTATTTATGAATGTATTTATGAATGTAAATATACGTAATAATTTTTTATATTTTTTCTTATTACTTGTATATTATAAATGTCCGTGTTTATTCATACTGATGAAACAGACGATATTGAACGAATGAATATAGATGACTTGTTTGAAAAAAAACAGCAACGCGACTTGAAAGAACGCAGTATTTATAATAAACTATTAAATAGAGTCCATAGTCGTATAAAATTCACATCCAGAAGCAAACGTCATGAAAGTCACATTTGGTTTCAAGTCCCTGAATATATATTTGGAGAACCCGTGTATAAACAAGGCGATTGTATAGGTTATTTAGTCGCAAAACTAGAAGAAAATGGGTTTCATGTTCGGTATATTCACCCGGCAACCCTATTTATAACCTGGGCGAATTGGATACCAAATTATGTAAGAGACGAAATACGCCATAAAACCGGTATGGTGATAGATGAGAAAGGAAATGTAGTAGTAACACAAGAGGAGGAGGAAGATAACGACGCTGCGGGTAATTTATTTAATACAGAACAAAATAATTTACAAAAAGCGCGTCGCGAATATAGCGATACAGATGAATATAAACCAACGGGGGCTTTAGTGTATAAACCTGAAATGCTTGAAAATTTGGAAAAAAAAGTTACTTTTTCGTAGAAAATCTAACCCGTTTGGTTTTTTTGTGAGAAGGTTTGCGTGTTCGCTTTGTTTGTTTATGATAGCCAGCACCTTCATATGAAGGTTTGTTTACTTCTGACATGTTAGCTAACTCTTTTTTATCGTGTCTATCCTTAGCATCCTTAATAATTGTATCAAACAATCTGTCAAATTTAGATAAAAATTTGTCGGTATATTCTTCATTATCTAACAGTTTGTCTCGCAGAACGCTTATAAAGTTGGTTGTAAACTCCTCACTATCGATTTTTGTTCTCAATTTGCTAATAACTTCATTGGTAATCGAACCTACAATGTTAGGAATCTTTTCGTTTAATTTGTCACATGTATAATTTGCGATTTGTTCTCCTAAAGTCGAGGCTTTATCCGTGGCTGCCTTATCCGAAGCGTCTTGAACGAAATCGTTTGCTTGTTCTGCTACTGTGTTTATAGCATTCCCAGCCATTTCTTGTCCGATGTGAATTAGTTTATCTGCCATTATTTACAATATACCGATATAAAATTGAAAAAAGAATGAGAAATAACGGACAAATAAAAAGCGCGTATAAACTTGTATTAATAAATATCAATACAAACTAAATGTCTGAACTTGTTTGCGTTTTATCTAAAGATACCAGTGATAGTGGTTTAGTAAAAACAACAAACAAACAAAAAACTCAAAAGAAAAAAGTAAATCGTTCAAATAATGACAAATCTAAATTATGGGATATTTACGATAATGATAAATCTGATATTCACGACAAACAAAAGGAAGTAATCGAATGTGTGTATGCGAAAGATGCTGAGGTATGTAATCTCTGTCAGTCTCCTCTTATGATTATGGAGAATGGGTTTCCTACATGTACGGGTCCTATGTGCGGGGTAATCTACAAAGACACATTGGACTACTCTCCTGAGTGGAGATTCTATGGGTCGGAAGATAAAAATGCCAAAGACCCTACTCGTTGCGGAAATCCAATAAATCCATTACTAGTAGAGTCATCATTTGGGTGTAAAGTGATATGCAATAATAAATCATCCTACGAAATGAAAAAGATAAGAAAATGGACGGAGTGGCAATCAATGCCACATCGTGAAAAATCGTTATATGAAGAATTTCAATTCATTACAGTAATGGCACAAAACGCGGGTGTTCCTCGTATATTTATAGACCATGCTATGATTATTTACAAAGATATATCCGAACAGAAAATGTTTCGTGGAATGAATCGCGATGGCATTAAAGCGGCGTCTATATACATATCATGTCGTCTGAATGAATGTCCGCGAACCGCACACGAAATCGCTGAGATTTTCAAGTTAGATAAAACGAGTGCCACGAATGGTTGTTCTATGGCGGTAAATATTTTACATAATATTGAGAGGAGTATTGACCCTTCACAACAAGCTGAATTATGCGCTACCTTACCAAGTTCGTTTATCGAAAGGTATTGTAGTAAATTAAACATAAACAACGAGCTGACTATGCTTTCTAAGTTTGTAGCAATTAAGATTGAAAAGAACAACATTATTACAGACAATATACCACATGCAATTTCCGCAGGAGTTATTTACTTCGTTTCACAACACTGTAATTTAACACTTACTAAACAAGAGATTAAGCAAATATCGGGGGTCAGTGAAGTAACTATAAACAAATGTTTTAAAAAACTAGATGTCATTAGCGACCAACTCTTGCCTAAAGCAGTCTTGAATAAGTATGCGTAATTCTAAACACAATGTATCATTCAAATCACTGTAAACAAAAACTTTTTTATGAGTATTTATTATACACCATGTTTGAATGGATTTCTAATATTGAACCGGAACTTACCCATCCGTTTATTATTTTATCATTATTGATGTCTGCTAATTATTTAGGTGAAATATTTCCATGTCGCGTTCAGGCAGTCTTTTCAAACAACATGATAGTAAAACATATACTCGGTTTCTTATCGTTAATGTTTTTTGTCGTATTGACTAGACCTAGTTTGTATACATCAACTAATTTTGTATACGTGTCTGTATTGTTGTATGTGTTTTTTATGTTTTTATCCAAGCTTAATTACATTATTTGGTTTTTAGTATTTGGCATATTCGCTATTATATATGTTTCACATGTTTACCTAACACAGATTGAATCCGAAAATCAAATAAATCGCAGTAAAATTGGGGATAATACGGTCAGTCCCGACACCGATGATAAGATGCCTACACAGAACATTACAGAAAAAATAGATACAATTAAAACTATGCAGAAATATTTATTAACAGCAGTATTACCTATTACCCTCGTCGGGTTTATTCACTATTTGGGTGAAAAAAAAATCGAATTCGGTCATAATGGATTTGATTATAACAAATTTCTATTCGGAAAACCAAAATGCAATGATGCTTCGCCTAATTACAAAGGATTCTTTGATACAATGAAGCATGCGTTCAAGTAAATATATCGCATTATGTGTATACACAATTTTGTCTTCTAATTGTATATACAGACTGATTCCATATGGAAGCTTATATTGAGAATTTGTTATCTGATAAGAAAACCTCTCTAGAACAAACTCGAATACGCGATTTAGTAATAAATTCTGATAGTGAAGATGAGCCTGAAATAAAACAACCGGAAGTAAAACAACCTGAACCAATTACAAAATCTCCCTCGAATATGTCGATGGAAGATTACATTGCATCTATGATGACGCATGATGATGTAATCAATTCCGATAGTGAAGATGAGCCTGAAGTAAAACAACCGGAAGTAAAACAACCTGAACCGATTACAAAATCTCCCTCGAATATGTCGATGGAAGATTACATTGCATCTATGATGACGCATGATGACGTAATCAATTCCGATAGTGAAGATGAGCCTGAAGCAAAACAACCGGAAGCAAAACAACCGGAAGCAAAACAACCTGAACCGATTACAAAACCTCCCTCGAATATGTCGATGGAAGATTACATTGCATCTATGATGACTAGTGACGAGGTAATAAATTCCGATAGTGAAGATGAACCTGACGTAAATCCATCTATTACAAATCAGGTCCAAGAATATTACGAAAAAATAGAAGCAAGAAAACACCTTGTAGAAGATGCGAAAAAACGCTTCGAGCGCAAAATACCAAAAATTGTATTCATTGTTCCTTATCGTGACAAATATCTAGAAAAAGAGTTTTTCGTAGCACAAATGCTAAAAGTATTAGAGGGTAAGCCAGACAATTATTATAAAATTTATTATATTCAGCAGAATAATGCTACCAAATTTAACCGCGGAGCCATGAAAAACATCGGGTTCTCAATCCTTAAAAATCAATACCCTACTTATTACAAGAACATTACACTTGTATTTAATGATATTGACGTTATGCCCTACGATAACCATACGATGAATTATGAAACTACCCAAGGAACGATTAAACATTTTTATGGATTTAAATATGCTCTCGGTGGGATATTTTCTGTCACCGCCGGGGATTTTGAAAAAACAAATGGGTTTCCGAATATGTGGGAATGGGGATATGAAGACATTATATTTAAAAATAGGGCTGATAAAAAGGGGCTATCTGTAGATTATTCACAGTTCTATCCATTTAACCATGGGAATGTCCTTAAATTAAAACAAAATACGAATGGATTACAAACACGAAATCCCAAAGAATATAATATACCAAGAACTGATGGTTTAAATACATTATCCGACGTAACCTATGTCATTAATGAAGAAACGGGTGTTGTAGATATTCAGCATTTCAACGTAAACGAAACTAGTATTGCCAAACCCACTACAAATGTAGTTGCTACACCAGTTAGACGTTATGGTAGAATGTTTTAGTAATCTGTATTATGTATTATCTTGATTGCCAGACCGATTTCGGTAGTAGTTTCCCAAACACCAGATATTTTGACGGTTAACATATTATTACATTTTGAATAATTACTCAAAATCGTTCGTATGTTTCCCGAATACATTTTTTTCGTCAATACCGGTATTTTGTTTTTATTGATGTTATGAATTTTGTTGTAATAATCTAATATTTCCATTTCTATGGACGTAATACGTTGTATGTAGCATATATTTTGTTTGCCGTATGGTTGAAATG
>Ga0213868_10000937_pt1 | contig 28358 bp, 40 predicted proteins | sample PICome_9_FD_160087 | JGI IMG/M metagenome (GOLD analysis project Ga0213868, IMG submission 160087) | Coastal seawater microbial communities near Pivers Island, North Carolina, United States - PICO127 | ecosystem: Environmental > Aquatic > Marine > Coastal | place: USA: North Carolina... | reverse complement strand
TTTAAAAATATATTATGCAATACTATTATTTTTATAATATTTTTTATAGGTTCAATTGGTCTATTAATGCTCGGATCAATACTAGATAAAATATAAATATTAATTTAAAAACTAAAAACAATGATAATAAAAACAGAAAAAGATTTGACAAATTTTGATTTTTGGAGTGGTGCAGTCTCTTTGTCAAATAGACTAACTTACACAGAATTAAAACAAATTACAGAACAATTAGAAGAGCTTTATCCTGATGGTATGACTGAAACACAAATCAACGATTTATTTTGGTTTGATGAAGATTTCATTTGTGAAATGATAGGAGAAAACATTGAAGAAGTTTTAAAAAGAAGTGAAAATAATTAAAATAAAAATTAACTAAAAACAACTAATAAAATGAGACAAATTACAAAAGATAGTATAAATGCTTTTTTAAATGCTGAGAAATTCAGTAAACAAAATATGTATGTTGAAGTATTACCAAACGTAACAATACTAAGATTGCATAGTAATCCAATTGCATATTTATACAACGATCCTCAAAAAACTTTAAGTATTTCAAATTGTGGTTGGTTTACTCCAACAACTAAAGAACGTTTAAATGCTTTGCCAAATGTACATATACAACAAAAGAATTTTAAATGGTATTTAAATGGTAAAGAGTGGAAAGGACAACTAATAGATATTAATTAAATAACTAAATAAACAATATTAAAAAGGTGCTTTAATTAGTACCTTTTTTTTTGTCTATACTTTACTATTGATTTAATATTTAAGTGCTTTAAACAGCTTTTAAATAGTGTTTAAACGTTTGTTTATATACGTTAATTACTTTTGTTTGTGATAATCTTTGTTAATTGTAATATATGAATAATTAACTTTTTTATCTTTAGACATACATTCTAGTATTTTAAACAAAAAAAAGAATACTTTTTGCAATACTTTAACAGTTTTTCGCAAACTTTCGCAAACTTTAAACAGTTTTATGCCTGACATATTGACAAAGTAACTTTAATTTTGTATAACTTTTTTGTAATAGGGTTTTACATTTACATTCCGTAAACTCAAGCCCTAAAAGCTTTTAGCCACATAAACGTACATAACCAAAACCAAAGTTCAATTTTATAAATAGTATATTACAGATATTTTATAAGGCTATAATAGTTACTAAAAAAATTTCAAAGTTCTATTTTATAATTAGTATGTTTTATACAAGATTGTTGATTGCGATATGAGCAGCAATGATCTCTATAGAGTTACAAACGAGAAGAAGAGATTAGTTTACTTCTTAGAGTTTGTTAAGGTAGTGTTTTTTTATTTAATAAACACATGGTTTTTGGAAATAATTTTATATTTAATATTTATATAGAAATAAGGTATTAAAAAATATGTTATTATTATATCTTTGTAGAAAATTAATTTTTAAAACATAATATAATGAGTACATACGATACTGACAATACCCTACTCTTTGAGATGTTGGGGAAGGGTGGTGGAACTGAAGTGTTCACAACTGCTGCACAGACATCTAAAGATTTCTACTGTATATTCTTTCCAGTTGATTCAGTAATTTCTACTATAGCAGGAGATGCTACTAACATTACTGCTTTAAATGGTCAATCAATGAATGCAGGAACAACATTATTTCTTCGTACAACTGCTATAACTTTAACAAGTGGTATTGGGATAGGTTATAGTGAGCATGATGGTAATGCTAGTGCATAATGAAATTAGCATTAGGAATATCTTTACCAACTAGTAATAAGGGAGGTCTTACACTTATTCTAAAACAAGTTAATGACTTTAGGGATAGGGTTATTGCAGATAGTGGAATATTTGAAGCTAAGACCTGTTTAGTAAATCAATTAAAAAATTTAAATAATATAGCATGAGTTTATTAGATGATGTAAGTATAGTAGTTACTCCAAATGGATATAAGGCAGGAACTTTGTATGGTGTTTTACCTGTACCTACTGAGGGTAGTGAAGAAGTAACTAATGGAGGTTTTGATACAGATAGTGATTGGTCTAAAGGTACAGGGTGGACAATTAGTGGAGGTACTGCTAATAGTGATGGTACAAGTGGTTCTAATAATTTATCACAAAGTGGTATTTTAGAAGTTGAAAAACAATATAAAATAGACATAACTGTTTCTAATTATGTCTCAGGTAATGTTGAGGTTTCAGCAGGTGCAAGTCCTAGAGATACAATGACTGCAAATGGAACTTATACTTTTTATCAAACTTGCACACCATCAACAACTTTTTACATTATTGCTAATTCATTTGATGGCTCAGTAGACAATGTATCAGTAAAAGAATGGACAGCATCAGATATGGATGTTACTAGAGCAACTGCTGCTACAAGAGTAGATGAGAATGGTTTAGTAAATTATGCTGAGGTTTTAAGTAGTGAGTTAGTTACTGATGGAGATTTTCTTTTAACAGGTACACAAGCACAGAACGTAATAGGTACATATTGGACAACAGGTGCAGGTTGGACTATTGCTAGTGGTGTTGCTAGTTGTGATGGTACACAAACATCAGGAACTCAATTAACACAAACAGGATTAACATTTACTAATGCTATAACTTATAAAGTAACATATACACTTACAGTAAGTGCAGGAAATATTGATGCAAGATTACAAGGAGGTGGTGCTACAGTAACAGGTACTTCAAGAACTTCTAGTGGTACTTATACAGATTATTTAGTATCAACAGGTAATACATCATTTAGAATGAGAGGTAATACTGATTTTGTAGGTACAGTAACCAACATATCAGTAAAACAAGCAGACAGAAACAACGTACCTCGTATAGACTACACAGGAGGAGGTTGTCCACATATATTAGCAGAACCACAGAGGACTAATCTTATAACTTATAGTGAAGATTTTAGTAATCCAAGTTGGCTTAAATTAAATTCAACAGTAAATCCTAATACAAGTGTTTCTCCTGATGGAACTTTAAATGCAGATGAATTTATCCCAGACAATACAACAGCAAATATTTTTATTTACAATCAAGTTACTTTTAGTGCTTCTGATTATACTTTATCTTTTTTTATTAAATATAATGGTCGACAATACGTTCAATTGTTATTTGGAAGTACTGCAACTTTTGATTTTGCTAACTTTGATTTAATTAATCATACTGTTACATCAGGTAACGGAAGTATAGAAGATTATGGAAATGATTGGTATAAAATATCTTTGACGTCAAATCTCAGTGCTGTATCTTCTGAGGTTTATTTATGGTCTATTGATTCCGCTACATCTTTAAGGGCGTCTTCATCAACAGGAAACGGAACTGATGGTTATTATGTTTACGGAGGTCAATTAGAACAAGGCTCTTACTTAACATCATACATACCAACATCAGGAAGTACAGTTACAAGAAATCAAGATCAATTTACAAGAGATGGTATAGGTAGTTTAATTAATAGTACAGAGGGAGTGTTATTTGCAGAGATGGCTGCTCTTGATAATGATTTAACAACAAGAATGATTAGTTTGAGTGATGGTACTAATACTAACAGAATACATATGTTTTATCATTCTGTTTCAAATGAAATAGCTGTAAATTACAGAGTATCAGGTACAACAGAAGCAAGTATAGGATTTGTTGTCAGTAATATAACTAACTTTAATAAAATTGCTTTTAAGTGGAAAAGTGCAGATTTTTCTTTATGGATTAATGGAGTTGAAGTAGGTACTGATAGTAATACTACTATGCTTCCTGCTGACACTTTAAATGAATTAGCATTTGAACAAGGGGATGGAGGAAATAATTTATACGCAAAAGTAAAACAACTACAAGTATATAAGACTGCATTAGGGGGAAGTCCTTATGACGCAACACTTTCAGATGAAAGATTAGCAGCATTAACATCATTATAACATGAACATATACAAACTACAATACACAGACAAAGCAACAGGAGATGCTGACTTACTATCTAAAGGTACTTATGAAGTAGTAACTGAAGAGGGGGTAACACAAGATGTTTACAGAAATGGTACACAAGCTATAGTATATATAGGTAAGATAGTAGAGATAGCAGGAACGTATGATGATGAAGGACACGAGATTACTCCTCCTGTTTATTATGATGGAGTATTCTACGACTTAATGACTACAGAAGAATTTGACTTTGGAACTAATGAGATATTTCCAACAGATTGCGTACATTCGTTTGCAGGATATGAGAAAAATGCTGAGGGTACTGATGTAGACCCTGAAGTAGAAATAGATCAAGAATAACATTTATTTAATTTTATTATATTTGCTTAATGAGTGAACAAGAAAGCAAAGAACTTGGTGGTCTTGCCAGAACCAAAAGAGGTAAAATTAATGAAGTATATAATAACACCCCAAAAGCTAATCTACCAAAAAAATCTCATGCTAGAGAGATGGCAAAGATTAGCAGGACTTCTGTAGCATATGCTTTAGAAGGACAGCCAGTAAAAATAAAGATGGCTTTAGACTTGTTGTTTGATGAAGACCCTAGAGCTTATATAGATGCTATAGCGAAACTGCTGAACTATGCAGTACCTAAACTATCTTCTACAGAAATAAAACACGAAGGAGATAAGAAAATTGAAATCAAATTAGAAGATGGTGCTACTCTTGAAGATATTAAAAGACAACTCAAAGAAATAGAGCAAGATAGTGCTAGTGATATTGATTTTGAAGAAATAAATGAATAAAAAGCAAGAGCTTAAATATGCACTTAACAAAACTCTATGCGAGATGTCTTTCTATGAGTTTTTTAAACAAGCATGGCATATTGTAGAACCTGCTATAGAATTATCTAGTAATTGGCATCATAAATACATCTGTGATGCTCTGCAAGAAGAAGCAGAGAGGATAATTGCTAAAAAACCCAAAACAAAGGATATAATAATAAATGTACCCTTTCGTTCTACTAAATCACTTATTGTTACTGTAATGTTTCCAGTATGGTCATGGATAAAAGACCCTAAGCTAAGATTTATAACCTCATCATATTCTGCTAACCTTTCTATAGAACTTGCTACTAAGAGTAGGGATATAATATTTAGTGAGTGGTTTAAGTCAAGGTGGGGAACAATATTTCATATTAAGAAAGACCAAAACCTAAAAGAAAGATACGAGAATAACCATATGGGTATGCGAAGAGCAACATCTGTTGGTGGTACTGTAACAGGACAAGGGGGAGATTTTCTTATTGTAGATGATCCACTATCACCACAAATGGCAAACTCAGCAACAGAGAGAGATAATGCTAATGAGTGGTATAGAACAACATTTTATTCAAGACTTAACAGTCCAAAAATTGGTGTAAGAATAATTATTATGCAAAGAGTACACGAAGATGATTTAAGTGGTTTTTTGCTTGATAGAGAAACAAGACTAAACTATAATCACATATGTATACCTGCAACTATAGATGGTGATGTAAAACCAAAAAAGCTAGAAAACTTTTACGATGAAAATGGTTTGTTTTGGGAAGAAAGGTTTGGTCAAGATGTTTTAGATGACTATAAAAAGTCTTTAGGTAGTTATGGTTATGCAGGTCAGCTTATGCAAACACCAACACCCCTAGATAGTGGTATGATAAAACAAGAATGGTTTAAGATAGATAGATATAGAGAAGATGGTGTAGTAAACTTTGTAATAGACCCTGCATATACTGCAAATCAAAAAAACGACCCTTCAGCACTACTAGCATACATTTACAAAGACAATAAGTGGCAAATAGTAGATTGTACTAATGTATACAAAGAATTTCCTGACTTAGTAAAATTTATACCACAATGGGTAACTAAAAATGGCTATACAAACAAGAGCAGAATATTTGTAGAACCAAAAGCATCAGGTAAGTCTATAGTACAAACACTAATTAGAGAAACTGGTTTAAATGTTAGAGAAGATAAACCACCAACTAAAGATAAGGTAGCAAGAGTAGCAGATATTTCTGCAACACTAGAATCAGGTAGAGTAGGACTGTTACAAGGTAAGTGGAACAATGAATTTTTAGATCAATTGACTAAATTTCCATCTGCTAAACACGATGACATGGTAGACTGTCTTGTAATGGCTGTAAACAAAGAAATCTGGACAGGAAAAGGTAAAGTAGTATACTTTAGTTAAATTTTTCTGAAATTCTAAAAATTGTGTATCAATTTATGCACTTGTATGTAATTTTGCATAGATTTGAAGAAATTATAATAAAATAAGGTATGGAGTCTGAAAATAAGTACATAAATAAGGAACACGAAGCTATTGTTGAGCAATATGTACTGTATTTAAAAAAGTTGGTTTATTTTGCTACTGAAGATGCAGGTAACATGAAATTTCAGGAATATACAGAGATATTAGAGAGTGTTTTTATGTATTCTAATAATTTTTACGATACCATGACAAAAAAGAAGCATATGGTAGAAGAATTTATGTTTTTGATACCAAACATGGCTTTTTACCTTAGTGTAGGGTTTTTTACAGGATTGAAGAACAGAAATAATGCAAAAGACATAGAAATGTGCATTGATAGGTTAGCAAAGAAAACTGAGAACATAACTGGTGAGCTAACTGACATTCTGATTGACAATAAAGAGAAAATAGAAATAATAGAAGAACTAAACATAGAATCATGATAGAAATTCAAATCAAAGAAGAAAAATACGATATACCAACTGAGTGGAAGGATATTACACTTGAATATTGGTGTGGACTATATAATATTATTAAAAAGTATACTGAAACTGCTGAAGAAGAAGAAAAAGAAGAAGTTGTAGAGCCAAAGTTAGATGAGGTTAAGGTTTTACGAATGAATAGAGAAATATTTAAGTATGTTACTGGTATAAACGATGCTATGCTAAATCAATTAGATTTAGAAAGTGTAAATACTGCTGTTGGAACTATAGGACAAATGATGGAGGAATATAAACCTCAAGGTATAGATAGATTTGAATTTGATGGTGATGTGTACTTTTTTCCAAAGGAATTTCTAAAAAGAAACACTTTTGGAGATTACATAGAGTCTACACAGTTAGATGCTACTATACAAATGATGAAGCATGGTAAATTTGATGTTTTACCAGAACAAATGGCGATATTATGCAGAAAGATAGATGAAGAATACGATGATGATATTATATCCTCAAAAAGTGATAAGTTTAAGCAATTGACTATGGACATCGTTTGGGAGTTCAGTTTTTTTTTGACTATGCAAAGCGTAAAATTAACAAGGACTTTCCAAATGTTTTTGGGGAAGGAAGGGGAAGAATTGGAACAGGCAAAGGAAGAGTTTCTACAGTTGGACTCTATACCAAGTTCATAAAACCATATGGTTGGCTAAATAGCTTATATATGGTTGCAGAGAAAGGTATTTTTAGAGTAGAGGGAATGAATGATGTAGATAGTGTAAAGAATACTAATCTATATAAAGTTTTAACATATTTGAGTTGGAATACAGCGAAGAATGATTATGAGATAGCAGTAAATGATAAGATTCACAACCCAAATAAAGTAATGTAATATATATATGGCAATAACAAGATTAAAAGACATAGTAACAGTATTTGAAAACAAATGGACTTTTGGTGATAGTAAGTTTGGTTATGATGGTGAGGTAAACGAATCACATAGCACACAATATCCTCTGTTACTAATTAACCCACCACTATCTACTATGCCAGAGATATATTCTGGTAGAGAAGAATATGAGTTTGAAATAAACTTTTACAACCTATACCCACAAGCAGCACAGTCTGCAGTAACACTACAACATAGATGGGATAACCTACAAGACTTGGCTATGGAGTGGTTTGACATGGTTTTAAAGAACTATCAGGACAATATAGTAGATGTATACCTAAATGATGAGAGTATAGAGATAGAGAGGGTAAAAGAGGTTGCTAACGATAGATTAGTACAGATTAAGTTTACTTTCACTATGAGTGCATTTTCTAAATGCTTCAGACCAACCTCTACATATCCTTCTGACATTGCTAACTTAGTTACTTGGCTAAGAGCAGATAGTGGATTAACATTTGACATACCTACTAAAAAGATTTCTGCTTGGGCAGATCAATCAGGCAACACTAATAGTGTAGCACAAGCTACTAAATCTAAACAAGCACTAAGATATGGTTATGATGGTGCTAATGACAAAGCAAGAATAGAATTTAATGGCACATCTAATTATTTTGTTTCTGATGGTAACTGTCCTATTACAAGAGATTTTACAATGTTTTTTGTAGCACAAGTAAATACAGATGCTACTGAAAATGCTGATTACTTTAGTTTTGTTAATGGTAGTAAACTAATAACTTTAGGCAGCACAAATAACGAATTAAGAGTATCTTTTTCTGATGCAAGTGGTAATGGTGCTAATTTAACATTAAGTGGTTCTGACACTTCTAACTATCATATTGCTGTAGCTCACTTTCATAACAAGCATATGCATTTAGAATATAATAATACATTAAGTACTCATGTAAATGAATCTAGTTTTGACAATAATACTACTTTTAATGATGCTACATATACTATAGGTTATAAATTAACAGAAGATGCAACGCATTATTTAGATGGTAATATACAAGAGGTTATAATATACAATCATGAGCTAGATAATACTAAAATTGCTAATGTAAAATCTTACTTAAATACTAAATACAAAATATATTAATTATGGCTACAATAAATGGAAATATTTACGATTCTTTTTCCCCAATATCATTTTCTAATTCTGCTAAGTCTTTAAGTTTAAATTGGAGATCAAATTATTTAGTAAGTGCTAATGTGCCTAAAAGATACCAAGTAAGGTGGAATGGTCTAAATGAACATGAATCACCATCTAAAGCAAATGGTACTGGTGTTGCTCCAAATCAAACTGGTGATATAATTAATATGGTTTTTTATGTTTATGCAACAACAAAATTTGAAAATGGTATTTTTCCTAATAATTTAATTAATTGGGACTTAGTAGCAACAATAAAAAAATCAAGAGATATTGCTAATAAACAATATAATAGTAATGCTATTTTAGCTAATCAAAGATTTACTGTTGATATTAGCCAGATATGTCAAGACTTATTGTCTTATAGTTTAGTACCAATAAACAAAGGAACATGGCAAAGTAGTTTATGGGGAGGAATGAATGGTGGACAAACAGAACAAGATAATGTCGCAGAAGATGTAAGTCTATATAATGTAACACCAAATGGCAGTTATAGACATATAAAAGTAGTTGCAAAACCAGAAGTATTATTAAGCACAGGTTTAATTGTAGAAGCAACAGAACAAATTAATTTTGAACCTATAACTGTAATAAACTCAGTACATCAATATGAAAAAGATGAGGTGTGGTTATTTGATAGGTTTCCAATAGGTAATGGTGCAGGAGGGTTTTTAAGTTACTGTCCAAACGACAGTTCTTCTATTGCAATTTTGCCAAAACAAAAAAAATCTGTAAGAGCTGATGAAACTGCTGAATGGTTATATTTTTATATAAGAAGGGCTGCAAAAGCTGCAGGTGTTGCATACAGAGTAAATTTAAAAGTAAATACATCTGATGGTAATACTTTTTATGTAAATGATTTTAAAGATAATTTAGATTTTAATGATGTATCTACACAACAATCTAATGCTTTACAAGCAAGAGTTATTGCTGATGGAGGAGTATTTGAATCTCAGTCTTGTTTAGAAACACAACTGCAAATGTTTGATAGTTATTATGAAAAACAAAACAAAATGTGTGTTCAAAATGTTTCTGTAGATTACTTAAATAATAATGCAAAACAAGCTGATGGCACAGCATATACTGGTAATAAGATTACAGCATCAACAACTTATTACACAATAAGTTTATGGTTTACTGGTGGTAGTTTTACTGAATCAAGAATGTCTGAATATAGATGGTTTAATATAGACAGAGAAGATGAGAAACTACCTTATGATTTTGTAAGATTTCATTGGCTAAATAGAATGGGTGGTATAGATAGCTATACAGCTAAGAGAAGTGTTTTAGAAGGTATGTCTATAAACAGAAATACTATAGAAACAAAAAGTGCCGATAGAACTTGGTATCAAGATAATGATGATAGGTTTGGTACTCTAATACCAGATGCAGATTATATATCTAACACAATGAGAGGTGGTAATTTATATAAAGGTGGAAGAGAGGTTTTAAATGTAAATGCTGAAAGAAACAATAGTGTATATACAGAACCATTAAACAAAAACACAGCTAAATGGTTAGAAGAAATTATGACTTCACCAAATGTGTGGATAGAAATGGACACAGATGCTACTGCAAGAGGTAATACTGTAAACCCTTATCAAAGACCTTCTACAAAAGAATACATACCAGTTATTATAACTAATAGTGATGTTGAAACTGTTAATCAAGAAGCAGGTTTAATTAAGTTTAATTTAGAATACACTTTATCTCATAAAGTACAAACACAAAGCAACTAATGGCAGAGGTTAGACTACAATTATTAGATTATATTTATGATGGAGCTGATTTAGATTGGAACAAAAGTGTTGTTGGTGAATTAGATGTTACATCACATTCTGAGTTTCCTTTAGCACTTACTTTTACTATAGCAGACATAAAAGACATAAATGCTCGTAAAGGTAGTTTCAGTAAAACATTTAAAATACCTGCAACTAAAAATAATAACAGGTTATACAAAAGTATATATAACGCAAATAGCTATTCTGATAATAATTTATTAAATAAAAAAAATTGTAGAATATTAATTAATAATTTATACTCTATTCATGGCTTATTAGAGCTTACAAGTGTAGGTAGTAATGATAAACCACAATACTATTCATGTGTGTTTTTTGGCAACAATATTACTTGGGCATCTTTTCTTGGAGAAAATCTACTAAAAGATTTAGGAACAGATGGTGATGGTTGGGATAACATTAAAGGTACAGATACTGGTAAAGATCTAAAAGTAAATAAAACTGGCATAACATCTACTTGGGTGCAAGATAATGCTATATATAAAGATGGTAATCAAACTACTAACGACATACCTGTAGTATATCCAATAGTATCTTATGGTGATTTTAATCCATCTGGTGAAGGTCAAACAATACAATTATTAAATAGTTCATTTGAAGAAACTGGTTTTGGTGTTAATAAACTAGGTTATTATGGTTTCAATAGTAGTAGTGTAGATTATGGTAATCCAGAACCTGTCTTAGATTGGCGACCTTGCCTATGGGTATACGATGTATTTAAAGAGATATTTGCACAAGCAGGATATACTGTTTCTTCAAATTTTGTTGAAACTGCTGATTTTAAAAAACTATTATTTGCTTTACCAAATTTTAAATACAATAATGCAGGTGATAGATATTTACTATATGGTTTTGAAAGCAGATTTAGAAAAATAAGTGCTAATGATGATGCTTTAATAAAAGATGGTGTAAGTGATTATTTTAATATTAGTCAGTCTGGTAACTCAGGTATTGAATTGACACAAACTGATTTAGTAGACATTACAGATTCAGTTGGCTATACAAAAGATGATGAATTAAATGATAGTGGTCTTAGTGCAAGTGGTGTATATACTTTTCCAGAATATGGTAAGTATGATGTAGAACTAGAAAATTTTGGTTATTGGTATAATGATGTAGTTGACCCTAGTGCTTCTGATGCAGGAGTAGATATTATAACATCTTCATTTCAAATACAATTACAGACTGTTGGCGAATCAACTTGGAATACTATACAAGAAGCATTGTTAGATGATGAATTAACTATACATGATCCTACTGGTACAAATACATCGCCTAGTGAGGGTGTAAGGTATTTTCCTAATTTAACTTTTAATAGATATTTTAATAAAAACGATAAGATTAGATTAAGAATAAAAAATGTATTTAAGCATAGTGGTGGTGCAGGTACTACTTGTGGTTTTAAATTATATTTATTTGGTGCTAGTAATATTTCTGCTAATAATTCACAAACATTAACATTTGATGCTAGTTATGATGGTTTATATAATATTAAATTTAATCCTGAATTTGTTGAGTATGGACAAACATATGATTTAAAAAATGTAATAAATAAAGAATACAAGCAAATAGATTTTATTAAAGGAGTTGCTCATGCTTTTAATCTGCAGTTTACTACAGATGAACCTAGCAAAACAATATTTATAGAACCTTTTGATACTTTTTATAAATCTTTTTATGAAGCAGAAGATTGGACATACAAAGTAGATACAAGTCAAGAAACAAAAGATGTATGGATTAAAGATAGCTTTAAAAGAGATATAGTTTTTAAATACAAAACAGATAGTAAAGATTCAAAAGTAGAACAAAGAGGTAATGATTATTTTGAAAAAATATTAGATGAATATCCATATAAAGAAACACTATCAGATGAGTTTGAAAGAGGTGTAACAACATTTGAAAACCCTTTCTTTGCAGGTACTTTTAATGCTAAAGATAGAGATGTGTCTAAAACTTCTGATCCTGCTTATAATGCTTGTTTATGGCAAGAAAAAGAAGATGGTGGTTTTATATCGCCAAATGATTTAGCAAGACCAGATAAAGGTTATGATTTTCTACCTAGACTTTTATATTGGAAAAAATACTCACCAGATTTATCTAGCAATCCTGCAGCAATATGTTATAAATATGCTACTGCACAATTATTTAATAGTACATATAGTGGTATTTTTGCTCAACAAAATGCTAGTAATGTGTTGTCAGATGTATACCCACAAGCAACATCTATAAATAGAGAGGATGAAGGTAGTATGGTATTGAGTTATGGCAATGTATATGTTACTGACTATGATGATGTAAATAATACTTATTCTGATGCAGTTATTAAAGAGGGATTGTTTCAAACGTATTATTACAATTTGGTTAACATGCTAAAACAAAACCCAAGAGTAAGAAATGTAAATATTAATCTAAACATTAAAGACATAGTAAATTTAGATTTTAGAAAACTTATATATATTGATGGTGTGTATTGGAGAATAAATAAAATAAAAGATTTTAATCCCCTAACTAAATCTACAACAAAAGTAGAATTAGTAGAATGGGTAAATATTGGTGAAACTGCTGCTTATGAACCACCTTTAAATAAATATGATGGTAAATGGAATAATAACCCACCTACAGGAGGTGTTCAAAACATAACAAGAAATTAATTATGTCTACACCTAAAAACCAAATATCAAATAAAGGTATTGCTAATCAAAGTGGATTAGAAGTATATATTATTGTTACTATAGACTCTGTAGAATATCTTATGCCAATTACTATGACTGATTCTTTTGGCAATGCACATAAGGTTTTAAGAAGAAGAGAGAACGAAAAAATTGATGATTGATGAAATTTAATAATACATATAAAGAATTTACTAAAATCTCAAAACTTATCATTAAAGATTTAAGAAGTCAATTAAAAGAACAAAAACACATAGCTTCTGGTAAGCTAAGTAGAAGTTTTACTGGAGTACAAGAAAAAATAAGTGGTGATAATATAATTTTAAATATAACATCTAGTAAGGATTATTGGAGAGTTGTAAATGATCCAAATGTAGCTTTTACTGTAAACAAACAAAACATTATTAGATGGGTTAATAAAAAAGGACTAGATAGAAATTTTGCTAATGCTATATATAAAAGATTAGCTAGAGGTATATATGGTAAAGAAAAAGAAAAATACGTTTATTGGAAAGAGGGTAATACTATACAAAGAACAAACTTTGCAGGTATTGTTGCAAAAGAAAATTCACAAAAAGTAGGAGAAGAACTTGCACAATCTATCGGAGATGATGTAGCAGATATGATAAGAAAAGAACTTAGTAAAGTTAAAACAGCACAAACAACTTAATAAATTATGGCAACAAATACAGAAAAGATAGTAGTACAGGTAGTCGTTAAAGGACAAAAAGACTTACAAAATTTAGAAGGAACAACTAAAAAAGCTAGTGGTAGTGTAGGTGGTTTAGTAAAACAATATGGTTTTTTAACTTTAGGTATTGCTACTGCTGTTCAAGCATTTAGAAACATTAATAAAGTTGTAGGTAAGTCAATTAGAACATTTAGAGATTACGAGTTTCAAATGGCTAAAGTACGAGCAACTACTGGTGCAAGTAATAAAGATTTTGCACAACTATCTAAAACTGCTGAAGATTTAGGTAGGTCTACATTCTTTACTGCACAGCAAGTAGCAGAGCTACAAACTAATTTTGGTAAACTAGGTTTTTCTACAAAAGAAATTTTAAATGCACAAGATGCAACTTTACAATTAGCAACTGCAACAGATACAGATTTAGGAAGAGCAGCAATTGTAGCAGGAGCTGCTGTAAGAGGTTTTGGTTTAGATGCAGCAGAAACACAAAGAGTGGTAGATGTAATGGCTGTAGCATTTACAAGTTCTGCACTTGATATAGAAAAGTTTCAAACATCCATGACTAAAGTTGCACCTATTGCAAAATCAGCAGGTTTTTCAATAGAAGATACAACAGCTATAATGGCACAACTTACAGATGCAGGTATTGAAGCATCTATTGCAGGTACATCTTTAAGAAACATACTTCTTAAAATGCAAGACCCAAATTCTGATTTGGTAAAGTCTTTTGGTAAAACTATACATTCCTTAGATCAATTAGTTCCTGCTTTAAAAAAGTTTTCTGAAGAAGGTGGTGATTTGGCTAAAATTATGGAAGTTGTAGATTTAAGACAAGCTGCAGCTTTTGAGCAAATGATTACAAGTAAAGAAAGGACTGTAGAATTAAGAAATGAATTAAGATTAGCTTCTGGTGCTGCACAAGCAATGGCAGAAATTGTAGGTGATACTTTAGAAGGTTCTTTTAAAAGGTTAAACTCTGCTTTACAAGGTTTAATGATAAATCTTAGTGAGTCATTTATAGGTAGGTCTTTGCAAAACGTAGTTGACAGATTTGCAGGTTTAGTAAATGTAGTAAGTGATTTTATAGATATACCAGTATCAGAAACTTTAGAAAAACAAAGAGTAGAGTTAAATATATTAGTTGGAAGACTTACTGATGTTAATGTTCAAGAAGAGGAAAGAAAAAAATTACTTGGTGAAATACAAGTTAAATATCCTGATTTTCTTAAAAACTTAGATACTGAAAAAGTAACTACAACTCAATTAAGAGATAGATTAAGAGAATTAAACGTATCATTCAAAAACAGAATTTTATTACAAAGAGAAATAGAAAAAGCTAAAAAAGCAGAAGAAAAAGCTGATAAAGCTGTTAATAAAGAATATGATAAAGAAGAAAAGTTTTTAGCAAGATTAAATGAAATTAAAGAAAAATATCACATTACTTTACAAGAAGGTTTAACTTTTCAACAGCAGTATAAAACAGTAATTCAACAATTAGAATTAGAGTTTAATGGACTTGGTAGAGTTTTAGATCCTGCTAGAAGACAAGCTATAAAATTAACAAATAATTTTATAGGATTAAATAATGCACAAAAAAATGCAATAAAAAGCACTAAAGAATATGCTGATGCAGAACAAGATGTTGTAGATTTAGAAAAAGAATTAGGTTTATATGTGCCAGAAAACACAGAAGATTTAGATGAAAATTCTGATGCAAAAACAAAAAATGCTAATGCTACTACAAAATTAAATGATGTGCAAAAAGAGCTTTTATCGTATCAAGAGTATTTAATGGGTCTTGGTTTATTAGGTGAGGAAAAAGCAGCACAAGTTAGAGTTAATTTAATTAAAGAAGAAATTAAAAATTTAAAAAAATTATTAGAAGTACAAACAGGTGTAGGTATTAATAGAGAAGCTATTATTAAAAAAATAAATGAATTAGAAGGTAAATTAATAGAAGATAATCAAGAAGATAAAGAAAAAGCATTTCAAGCAGATGTAAAAAGAGCAATACTTTCTGGTCAAACAGCAGAAGAAGCTATGAAGTCTGTAGTAAGAGCACAAATTATGGAAGCTGTATCAGGTTTTATAGCATCTATATTTAAAAACGTTCCCTTCCCACTTAATTTAATATTAGCTGCAGGAGCATCTGCTGCAGTCGGGGGTTTAATAGATAAGCAATTAAGTAAATTTGAAGATGGTGGTGTGATTCAAGAATTTGCTAATGGTGGTATGGTAGAAGGTAAATCTCATGCAAATGGTGGTGAAAAGTTTGCAGTAGGTGGTAGAGTAGTAGAGTTAGAAGGTGGTGAAGCAGTTATAAATAAACGTAGTACATCTATGTTTAGAAATCAATTATCTGCAATGAATGCAGCAGGTGGTGGAGTGAAGTTTGCTGATGGTGGTTTAATGAATATGCCATCGTTTGCACAATCACAATTTAGTGCAACAAGTCAGGCAGGTATGATGGGTGCAATAGGACAAGGAGGAAGAGTAGTTGTAGTAGAATCAGATATTTCTACTGCACAGAATACTGTTTCAGTTATAGAAGCTGAAGCAACATTTTAAAATTAAACAAATGTTTGTTAATAAAAAAACAAAGTTAGAAAGATTATCTATCTGTAAAAAATGTACTTTTTACAGAAATTTTTTGATGCTTAAAAAACCAGTAATAAATTGGGGATCAAGATGTGCTAAATGCACTTGTTTCCTAGATGCAAAGACATCTCTCTCTGCAGACTGGTATGGTAAGTGTCCAGAAGGCAAATGGTAATTAAAATAACAATATGAATTTACAAGAAATAGCTAAATCTGTCGTTAAGGCAGACAGAGAGCTTATGATAAAAGCTGTTGAAGAAAACAGAGCTTACAAGGCAAATTTTAGCCAACACAAAGGACAATGCATAAACAATATGTATAGTTTGTGGCATAAATATTTTCCTACACAAAAACAAGACATAAACTGTTCATCATGTAGAAATGCAGTTGTAAAGTTCTGGAATACAATGTGTGAGGTATGGCTGACAGAAAACACTAAGAAAAAAAAGAATGTCAAAAAGACAAAATAAAGTAGATGTAGTTTTTGATTATTTAGAGTTGTTAGATATTGAAATATTTAAAAGGTTCGGTGAAACTGCTACACCTAAAGATATTTTAAAACACTTAGTAGAAAGGGGTATGGTAGAACCTAAACGACTAAGAAACTATATGATTATAGCTGACTTTGACAGAAGGTTATCTTTTAATAAAGGCAACAGAACACATACCTTTATGGACTTATCACATAAATATAAGATAAGTGAAAGTCAAGCACAAAACATAGTATATAAATACAGAAAAAAATCAAGAGCATCTGAGAATATCTCTTACTAAAAGTTTTTTCCACAAATTAGGTAGATAAAGTGTCAATTAGATTCTAATTTTGCAAGTATGAATAAGAAATGGTTTAATATACAAGGAAAAGCAACAGATGCTGTTGCAGAGGTTTACATCTTTGATGAAATAGGTGCTTATGGTATTACTGCACAAGACTTTATTTCTGAGATGAAAGAGTACAAAGATACTCCTGTTAATTTACGAATCAACTGTATTGGTGGTGATGTATTTGATGGGATGGCTATGTACAACATAATAAAAAAGAGAGAAGCAAAAACTACTGCTTATATTGAGGGTATAGCTGCAAGTATGGGTAGTGTTATTGCATTAGCTGCTGATGAAGTTGTCATGGCTGAAAATTCTCTTTTTATGATACACAATGCTTGGGGTGGTGCAATGGGTGAAGCTGAAGATATGAGAAAGACTGCATCTATCTTAGAAAAGATTAGTGGTGAAATTGCTAATATTTATGAGAGAAAAACAAGATTGTCGTTAAATAGAATTGTTGAAATGATGGATAAAGAAACTTGGTTAAATGCTAATGAAGCATATGATTTAGGTTTTATTGATCTTATTTCTGATTCTATTAAAGTAGCAGCTAAGTATGATGTTTCTAAATTCAAAAACATTACTACTGAACAAATACATAATAAATTAAATATTAACGTAAATAACAAAAAAATGACTGAAGAGTTAAAAAATTGGTTTAACAACAAAGTTGATGAAATTGTAAACTCTGTAAAAGGAGCTGACAACAAATCAGAAGATGTTGTAACTGAGGTTAATGTTATGCTTTCAGATAATGAAGAAATATCAAACAAATTATCTTCTTTTGAAGCAAGTGTAACTGACTTAAATGGAAAAATTGTTTCTTTAGAAGAAGAATTAACTTCTACTAAAGGAGAAAATGAAACTCTTTCTACTGAAATAGAAAGACTAAATGCTTTATTGAACAAAGCAGATGCTAAAGGTACTGAAGTGGTAACTGAAGGCGACCCTGCTGTAGTTGAAAATAAAACTGTTGATGCTAATGCAACTTTTTACAATGCAATGGCTGAAAGAGTAAGAGCAAAATTTAATAATTAATAATCTAAAATAAATAAAAAAATGGCAAACGTAGCTTTAAATAGTATAGCAGCAACTTATGGTGGTGCTAACTTAAACGAAATTTTTTATGAGCCAGTATTTAGAAGTGATGATTTAATGCGTAACTACAGAGTAATTCCTAATGTTAAGCATAAAATGAATGTTTACACTTCTGCTGCTCTAACAAAAATTGTAGAAAAATATGATGGTTGTTCTAATCTAAGTGGTTCACAAAACTTTAACATTGATGACAAAGTAATTACTGCAGGTAGAATGAGAGTTGCTTTAGAGCAATGTACAGATGCATTCTTTGGAACTTACATTGAAGAAATGTATAGAAATGGTGTAGATGTAATGAATATTGAAGGTACTCAATTAGCTGATGCAATTGTAAATCGTGCAGTTAAGGGTATTGGACAAGATGTAGTAAGACTAGCTTGGGGTGATGATACTTCACTAACAGGAGGTTCTGCAGTAGCAGGATATGGTAATATGGATGGATGGATGAAGTTAATGGGTGCAGATGCAACTGTATTAGCAGCTAGAACTGAATATGCAGGTGTAGAAGCAGCTCCAACAGCAGCAGATGCAATTGGTCTTTTAAGAACAATGTATGATACAGCTCCTGCAAGTTTACAACAAGTTCCTTCTTCTGACAAGAAGTTTTTTGTAACTCCAAAAATCTTTAATGCATATTTAGCAAACTTAGAAACTAATGATACTATAGGAACTTCTGACTTAGCTATTACTAACACACAAAGAGGTTATAATGCTGTTAGCTTTAGAGGTGTTGAAGTTGTAGCTATGTATGAGTGGGATACTATCTTAGCTGATACTAACCCTACAATTTTTGAAAAAGGTGGTACTAACTTTACTAATGGTGCTTGTTATGTTGCAACAGATAACTTAATAATAGGTTCTGATGTAACTGACCCAGAAGGTTCATTTAAAGTATTCTATGATGATTTAGAAGAAAAAATGTTCTTTAGAGGTTACTTCAAGTTAGGTGTACAATTCTTGTACTCTTCACTTGTACAATGGGGAATCATTGAGTAATAACAATAATGTAGATAGAGAGAGTGTAAAAGCTCTCTCTTATTTACCTTTTAATAATTTATAAAAAATAATAATAATATGGCTATAGATACAGGTTTAGGTGTTACTTGTGCAGATTTACAAGCAACAGGTGGTATTAAGCAAATTCTTCTAAGATCATGGGCTACTGGTGATGCAGTAACATATGGTGCTGCAGGTACTCATTCTATTGTAAGCATACTAGAAACTGCTGCAGATGCTAACTGGTTTGTGTATGAGTTTAAAAACGAAACTCCTGCATTAACTATAAATGCAACTAAAGAAAATGGTTCAACTGCATTTGAGTGTGGTTTATCTTTTATGTTACCAAAAATGGATGTTACAAAATTTAGTGAGCTACAAGGCTTATTAGATACTTGCATGATGGGAATCGCTATTGACACTAATGACAAAGCATTTGTTATAGGTGTTAGTGAGAAATATGCTAATGAAGATGTTCCTTCAAAAAATCAAACATTCTTGAATTTAGCAAGTATGGAAGGTGGTACTGGAGCAGCTTATTCAGATGAGAATGGTATAACAGTTAGTTTAATGGCAAGACAATTTGAATTGCCAAGAGAGTATGCAGGTACAATTACTGTAGATACTTCTGCATTAACTGCAACTACTGGAGCTTAATACTAATTAGATAAATAATAGGTATAAACTTAGGTTTTGTAAACCCTATTAATATCTTTTTTTTAATATGTGTGATTGCGACAAAAAAATTGTAGATTTATCACACTTAAAAATTTATACAATTATGGCAACATACAAAGCAAGACTATCTTCTGGTTCAACTTACAAAGGAGATTTTAAAATTACTTGGGCAACAGCGACACAAGAAGAATTGGCTTATGCTTATGAAGAAGTAGGTTTAAATAATTTAATAGAAAAAATAACAAAAACAAAAGATGAGTCAGAAAAAACAAGCAAGAAAAAGTCAAGTAAGAAAGCAGACTCAACAAAAGAGTAATACTTTTGAGTTTGGTGTTTTTGATTTAGCAGTACCACAAAGTGTAGAAGAACCACAAGATATATCAAAGGTACTTACTAAGTATATCCCTTTTGGTAACAACAATTTATTTCCACAATATTTAGCAGAGCTTAAACGTAAGTCATCTACACATAGAAGTGTACTTGCACAAAAGACTGTATTTACAAGTGGTGCTAAGTTTGTTACAAGCAATCAAGAAATAAAAGCATACATAAAAGATGTAAATGCTAATAAAGAAACTTTAAGACAAGTTTACAAGAAATTAGCTGATGACTATTACACTTTTGGAAATGCTTATGTAGAAGGCGTTTTATATGATGGTGGGGTAAACCTATACCATATAGATGCAACTACTGTTAGAATGGCTAAAAACAAGAAAGAAGTATATGTACACCCAGACTGGGCAAAGTACAATACTATGAAAGACAAAACACAGACTATACCTCTATACCCAAATGTAAAAGGTAAAAGATTTGTGATGCATTTTAAAGATTACGAACCAACATTTACTTACTATGGCTTACCTGACTATGTTGCTGCATTGGATCACATCGCAGTTGATTACGAAATCGGCAAGTGGAATCATACAAAATTCCAAAATGGTTTTCAGCCATCTGCAATCGTTGAAATCTCTGGTGATATGGGTGAAGAAGAAGCGAAAAAACTGGTTAAAGAAGCACAGAAAAAGTTTGTTGGAGAAGGAAACAATGGAAAAATAATGTTTATTGTAAAGAATGGAGATACTTCACCTGCGAATGTTTCTATTATAAAAGATGACCAAGATGGTAGTTGGTTAGATTTACAAAAGATTACTGACCAAAATATTATTACTGCACATAGATGGCAACCTGCACTTGCAGGTATTGTTAGTTCTGGTAAGATGAACAACACAGGTAGTGAGATTAGAATTGCTTATGATATGGCAATGACAACTGTAATTAAAGATACTTCTGATTTAATCTTAGATGGTATAAAAGATATACTAAATAGAGAGATGGGTTTTATCTCAGAAGAATTATTAATACAATACGAGCCACCAGTATCATTTGCTACTCAGCTTGATCCTACTAAGATACTTACTATAAATGAGCAGAGAAAAATGTTAGATGAAGATTTCCCAATGCTAGAAGAGGGTAATATGTTCTTGACAGATAGAGAACAAATTATTGTTACAAGAGATGATGACCAAGATGGTATTGGAGATAGTGAAAGCGAATTACAAGTAACTGAAGTAGAATCACAAAACGAAGAACAATAATATGGCAAACGTAAATCAATATATACCTCTAGTAAGTGCAGGAGAAGTTATCAGTAATAGCTTTACAAATGCTAATACAGACCCTGCTTTAATATCTAATAATACTATTCTGCTTACAGAACTAGCACACATAAAACCTGCTTTAGGTAAAAAGTTTTACGAAGAGTTAAAGACTCAGCATAACAATGGCACATTAACTGTTGCTAACCAAACTTTAATGGATGATTTTTTAGTAAGATGTTTAAGTTGGTTTGTAAGATTTGAAGTTATAAACGAGGTACAAAGCAATAGTAGTAGTATGGGTATTGTACACAATGTAGATGAGTTTGCTACTATAGTAGACCCTTCAGAGCTTAATTCTTATAAGCAAGACACATATAGAAAGTCTGAGATATATTTAAAAGATATGTTAGATTACATGGAAGATTCTGACCAGAATGGTTTATATCCAACCTACGAATCAGACAGACCTGCTAGAGGTTATGCTTACAAGAATCATGGTATAATAATGTATGATAGTATTTACTCACGACCTAGAACGTATAATTATAATAGTTGGAGAGATTTTTGTCCATGTGATGACTGTTAAAAGATAAAGATATGCCTTGTTACGAATGTGAAAATGGAATGTGGAGATTTGGAGAAACTGGTAGCTGTCAGTATGATTCTAAAGAATCGTGTGAAACTGCCAACAAAGACTATTACGCAAAGACATATAATGACTATCCACAATCTGCGACTAACAATGCAAAGAGAGCAATAAAGTATAAAGAAGAAAATGGTAGTTCTTGTGGTACACAGGTTGGGTGGACAAGAGCTAGGCAATTAGCAAATAGAGAAAGTTTATCAAGAGATACTATAGCTCGTATGGCATCTTTTAAAAGACATCAGCAACACAAAGATGTTCCTTATGATGAAGGTTGTGGAGGTATAATGTGGGATGCTTGGGGTGGAACAAGTGGTGTTGAGTGGGCAATAAAAAAACTTGACCAAATAGATAAAGAGAAAAATAAATTAGATGATAGGTTTAAAGATTACTTAAATAAATATGGCTGCTAACGAACACAAAAATTTAACAGATGTAAACAGACACAACCCAAAAGGTTTTGAGTCTGCAGGTAATGACACACTACTAAGTAAAACTGTTGGTAGTGGTACAGGAAACACAGATGGTAGTTTGTTATGGACAAAGAAAAACCTAATTAAAACTGATACATTTGACATACAAGGTTATGCTACATTAGGTAATTCTAACTATCACTATGGTGCAAATATGACTGATGGTCAATCACCAAATGAATACAACCAAGACTATGGTTCAGGAACTATTGGACAAACAGCTTTAGATATAGGTGATTTTTTTAAAGTAAAATCTTTTGTTATGCACAATGCTTGTAATGTAAACACTTTGTATATGTGGGCAAATGCAACAAGTGCAGCAACAATAACAGTAGCTTTATGTAAGATGACATTTGTAGCAGGAAATACTGGTGCTATTGATCCAGTACTATTAAACGAATTAACAATAACAGGACAGTCAAGTGAAGATAATTTACAAGTAACTAGGAACTTAACTCCAGAAACAAGTTTAGCAGCAGGTGATGTATTATTTGCAATGGTAAAAGCATCAACAGCAGCAACAACATATTTTAAGTTAGGTATACAAGTTGGCTATGACAATTAATAAACAAAATAAAATGAAAGATACAATTGAAGATACGATACAGGTGGGAATGGCAAATGCAGGAGCAATAGGAATATCGTTAGCACAAGTAAACGAAGTACTAACAACAATATCTTTAATTATTGCAATAGGATTCTCAATTTATAAATTTACAAAAACAAAAAAATAATATGGCAAGTACAGTAACAGCAGCAAATTTAACAGTAACTATAGTAGAATCATACACTTTGAATGGTGTGGCATATGGTAATACTGTAGAGAAAACTTTTACTTCTAAAGGTAAAGTAGACCAAAGAATTTTAAATGTAGCTACATCAGAAACTGCTTTGTTTAACTGGGAAGCAGCAGATAGTGCAGGTGTAGGTGTTGCAGCAGATTATGCTTACTTTAGAATTACTAATTTAGATGATACTAATTTTGTAACACTAAGACTATATAATGGTGCAGATAGTTTTTGGTATAAACTTGCAGCAGGAGAGAGCTTAATGCTAATGAACAATGAAATGGATGCAGCAACAGGAACTACATTTGGTGCTTTAGCAGATATAACTTCTGTATTAGCTCAAGCAGATACTGCAACTTGTGATGTAGAATTTATTGCAGTAACAGCATAGTATGGCTAAAATAGTTTTTACTTTTAGAAAGACTAAGAATAAGAAACGTAAAGGCATACATTCTAAAAATTCTAGTAAAAGTCAGAATGGTTATAAGAAACCAAAAAGAGGTCAAGGAAAATAATGACATTTAGCTACTTTAAAAAAAGTGAGTTTACTTGTAAGTGTGGTTGTAAGACTAACTTAATGGACTTAGATTTTATAGAAGATTTAGATAGAGCTAGGTCTTTTAGTAATATTAAATATAAAATAACATCAGGGTACAGGTGTCCAAATCACCCCCTGTCAATAAAAAACCCTACAAGCAGCCATATAAAAGGAATTGCTTGTGATATAGAATGTAAAGATAGCTACCAGAGAGCATTAATCTTAGGTGGTTTAGCAGAAGCAGGGTTTGTAAGAATTGGTTTGAGTAAAGAAGGTAACTTCATTCATGTAGATTCAGATCAAGATAAGGTTCAGCCAGTTATCTGGTTGTATTAATTAATAATTAAAATAAATAAAATATGGAAATGTTAAAAAAAATGTTTGACTCAAAAAAGTTTTGGTATGCAGTATCTGCAGTATTTGTACCGTTTGCAGCAGCAAAGCTAGGTCTATCAGAAGCAGAAGTAGAGAAAGTTTACTATGCGATACTTACTTTAATTCTAGGTCAGGGAATTGCTGACATCAAGAAATAATGAGTAAAATAGTAGATATGATTACTGGTAGCTTGGTTAAACAAGCTATAAGTCCAATTACTGAAATTGTTAAGTCAGTTTTAGAATTGTTTAAAGACACTAAGGGTAAGTATTCTTCTAAGAGAACAATAAGTGGGGTGTTAGTTATAGCTGCTAGTGCAGATATATCATTAAATGGCATCACATATATGAATTTGGGTTTAAGTTTTTTAGCAGTCTTACCATTACTGTTTTCAGTATTTGAAAAAAATTGTGAAAAGTGTAATTGTAATCTAAAAAAATAGTTACATTTGTGCTTCTATCAACCTTTCTGGTTGGATAATTGTTTTTAGTTTCAAGAGTGGGGTGTTAATAACATCCCATTTTTGTTTTAGAAGCACCTAATATTTTGCTTACATTTAGCAAAACTAAAAATTAAAAAACATGACAAAATTAAAAGGTAAAAGATTAAGACTTTCTGCTGAAGAAGTAGAATTAATAAATGAATCTAGGGGTGTAGATGTAGAAAACATCAATGGTAATACAGCTTTAGAGTTACATTTAAAAGAACGAGGTATAAACAAAGAAGATGTTGTTAGTGTCAAGCATTGGCAAAACATGGGTGGAGAACTAAGATTCTCTATAGTTACAAAACAAGAGTATGGTTTAGATGAAGAGCAAATATTAGACAAGATAAAAAGTCTTATAGAAGATTACTCACCAACCTACAAAAAAATAGACAGAGATTTTAATAATGATCACTTACTTGTTATCAATCCTGCCGACATACATATTGGTAAATATGCTAAAGAATTAGAAACTGGTAATGGATATGACTGTGAAACTGCTGTAGAGAGGGTTTTAGAGGGCATACAGGGACTTTTAGAGAAGTCAGCAGGTTTTGGTATAGAAAAGGTATTATTTTGCATAGGAAACGATATTTTACATATTGATAATGTATACAACCAAACTACTGCAGGTACAAGACAAGATGTAGATGGTAAGTGGTGGGAACATTTTGAGATTGCTTTGATGCTTTATGTTAAATGCATAGAAATGTTAAGGCACATAGCACCAGTAGATGTGTTACACAGTATGAGTAATCACGATTATCAGTCAGGTTTTCACTTAGCTCATGCTTTAAAGAGTTGGTTTAGAAAAGATGATTATGTACATTTTGACATTAGTGTAGCTCACAGAAAATACTACCAGTATGGTAGTAATCTAATTGGCTTAGAGCATGGTGATGGTGCTAAGATGGTTAATTTACCTCTGCTTATGGCACAAGAGCAACCTAAAATGTGGGCAGACACTAAGTATAGGTATTTTTACTTACATCATTTGCATCACAAGGTTAAGCACAAGTGGTTAGATGCTAAAGATTATGTTGGTGTTACTGTAGAATATCTCAGAAGTCCATCAGGTACAGACAGTTGGCATAGTCGTAAAGGTTTTACTGGTGTTCCTAAAGCTGTAGAGGGGTTTTTACATGAGAAAAATAGTGGTCAAGTAGCAAGAATCACACATTATTTTTAAAATATTGTTAAAAAAGTTTGGTAGTCTAATTCAATTTTATAATTTTGCTTATTATTAACTAAAAATAAATATAATGAGTAGAAATAAAAAAAACGATTCACAAAATCAAGAACCAGAAACTAAAGAAACTAGAAAAGAAGCACTAACAAGACTATTTTTAGAGAATGGTTTAGTAAAAGAAGATGTGCATAAAGACCCAAGAGGGTTTGTTATCATAACAAGATCAGGTATAGATAAAATTGTAAGCAAACAAGGAATTACTGTTGGTTATGAGATTATTAAACTTGATTTAGAAAAAGATAAAGTTAATGTTGTAATAAAAGCAGCAGCACAAATGAAGTTAAATAACAAAGAAGTTCGTAATATGATGTCATTTGGTGAGTCATCTGATGCTAATTTAATGGGTGGTGCAAAAAAGTTTCCAGTTGCTATGGCAGAGAAGAGAGCAATGTCAAGAGTTGTACTTAAGATAGCAGGGTTCTATGAGCAAGGTAAAGTATTTGGCGAAGGAGAGTTAGCCGAATAGTGAACGATGATTGGTTAGATGAGGTTCTTGATGGTAAGCCATCTGAGATAACATTATTTCAAATGGCTACCATTGAAACCAGATTACACAGGTCTGCAATACCCTTAGAAGAACAGTCGTATATCATAAACAATTTAGCAAACTTTACAGAACAAGAAGCTGATGATATTATTTTAGATATATTACAAAACCAAGTACCTTCAGACCCTAAAGACCAATACAAATTAATGGCTAGAAACGGAATGTTTGATGACAAAGAAATATAAATTTTCACATATTAGGGAAGCTCATAATGAGTTTGAAGCATTTTTAAGAATTAAAGGAATGTCTACAAGACAGTTTTCTTTTTTACTTGATGTAAGTGAGGTAACTGCTAGAAGATATATACTTGACACAACATTGCTTAGATACTATCACATGAATATTATTGCTACACACTTTAATATGAGTGTAAAAGATGTAATAGATATAATAGAATACGATTTAAAATAAAAAAACATGAACGAAGAAAACAAAACAAAATTAAAATTTAGTCATTACTTTCATAAAGTAATAATTAATGAATTAGTAAAGAAATTTAATGTTGCCGAAGATGAAATATTTTTAGGATCAAGAAGGAAAAACTTTATACAAGCTAAACGTATGTATATTTTTGTTCTTAAAACAATATTTGATTTAACACTACATGAGATTGGAGATATAACAAATCTGCATCATGCATCTGTGCTGTATCACTACAGACAGGTAGAGTTTTACCAAAAAATCTATGTGCTTGATTCAGAACTGTATAAGAAAATTTTAAGTAGAATAGAAAGTGTAACCTTAGATGAAAAGATTGATGCTCTGGAAAAACAAAACAGAGTAAACAATTTAGAATTAACCAAATTATATAACCAAAAAAAACGTAGAAATGACAAAAGAGAAAAATTATTTGCCTAGTAGTATTAAAGAAATTAAAACTAAATATGGCTCTATGCTTGTAGCTAACTTTAAAATGGAAGAGCTTAAAGCAATAGAAAACAAAGGGTGGTGTTCACTTGTAATATGTGAGAGAAAAGAACCTTCTGAGAAGGGTGCTACTCACTATGCATATGATAATACATATGAGCCACCTAAACAAGAAACAGTAGACAATACTGAAACTAAAGATGACTTACCATTTTAAATAATATAGAGAGGGAAGGTTGGCAATTTTGCCTTAAATGATATTAAATGTTTTTGCCTTCTCTCTCTTTTTTTTAATGACAAAAATTATATACATAGAAGATTTACAATGTTTATATTGTAATGATATTGTAGAAGCAAATGGAGAATTATTTTGTTGTGATAGCTGTTATGATGAATGGCATGAAGAAAATAAAGATTATAAATGGGATGATGAAAAACAAATTTATGTTATAAAATGAAACAGAAACCAACATACTATGCTATTATATCTGCTGAGGTTAGATATGATAAAAATTTATCAGCTAATGCGAAACTGCTGTATGGTGAGATAACTTGTCTTACTAATGAGAATGGTTTTTGCTTTGCAACTAATAAATATTTTGCTGATCTATATGACAAGAGTAAAGTAACTATTTCTAAGTGGATAAGCGAATTAGTCGCAAGTGGTTATTTATCAACTAGTTACACATATAAGGAGGGTAGTAAAGAAATTGATAAG
>Ga0213868_10000930_pt1 | contig 28458 bp, 21 predicted proteins | sample PICome_9_FD_160087 | JGI IMG/M metagenome (GOLD analysis project Ga0213868, IMG submission 160087) | Coastal seawater microbial communities near Pivers Island, North Carolina, United States - PICO127 | ecosystem: Environmental > Aquatic > Marine > Coastal | place: USA: North Carolina... | reverse complement strand
TTCGTGAATCTAAAAGAGTTTTTGCTAATAGAAATGGTAACGGCGACTGGAAGAAAGACTTTGAACAAGATGTTATGGATGCAAAATTTGCTGGTTTAGCGACTGGTAAAGGTTGGGATACAGATTACACTAAGTCATTAATGGAAAAAGTTAATGTACAAGCAGGTGTAGAAGTATCTTCAGCTAACTTTGAACAGTTAGTATCAACATCAATTGAAAGAGATATTCAAAATGAATTAGTCTTAGCACCTCTATTTAGAGAAATTGCTATGACTTCTGCTAACATGATTATCCCAGTATTACCAGACGCTGGTTATGCTGAGTTCACTTCATCACAGACAGCTGGTGGAAGTGCACCAAAAGGAAACTTAGAAGCTAGAGGTGCCGCTATAGGTGCTAATGACGGTGTTGACTTAACAGAAATTACACTATCAACTAAAAAGCTTATTTCACAATCTTACTTAGGTAACGAGACTGAAGAAGATGCAATCATGCCAATTCTCCCTTTAATTAGAGAGTCAATGGTAAGAGCACATGCAAGAGGTATCGAGAACGCTATCTTAGCAGGTGACAATGCTGAAGGTGTATATGGTACATCAGCAGCTTCATTTGAAGGTTTGATTGAACATGCTAAAAACGGAGACGGTAGTTCTGAATACAATACTGGAGACGTTGGTGGAGGTTCAGGTGGAATCTTTGCAGCAGGCGATGCTTTAACTGCAGCAGACCTATTAGGTCTAAGAAAGAATATGGGCAAATATGGTGTTAATCCATCAGAAGTTGTTTATCTTGTTTCACAAGAAGGTTACTACAACCTACTTGAAGATGCAGAGTTCCAAGACGCTAACCTAGTTGGCGACATGGCTACTAAACTAAGTGGTGAAATCGGACAAGTATTTGGCTCAAGAGTCATTTTATGTGATGAATTTGCTACTAAAGCAGCGACAAAAACAGGTGCTATCGCAGTATACCCAAGAAACTTTGTAATGCCTAGATTAAGAGGCGTAACAATAGAATCTGACTACGAAGTAGCAAACCAAAGAAGAGTACTAGTAGCTTCACAAAGATTAGGCTTTGCCCAATTAATTGAGAACGCTCACTGTGTACACGGATGGAAATACGCAGCAGCTAGTTAATAGCTAATTACAGGTTTTCGGTGGGTTTCCTTAAAACCCACCCTTTTTAACTATGGCAGACTTAATAACAGTAAATGAATACAAAGACGCAGAAGGCCTTCGAGGGGAGAAGGATGACGACCGTCTTACAGTTATAGTACCTCAGGTATCTGATTTAGTTAAGAAGTATTGCGGAACAAGTTTCGTAGATTTTTATAGTACAGACAAAGTTGAAACTTTTACAATTGAAGATAACTTTACTAACACCATAATTGTGAGTGAAAGTCCTATAGTTTCTGTAACAAAAGTAGAAGAAAGACAAAACTATTCAGATAGTTATACAGAACTTACTATACCTAAATACGAGTACTATGTTGATGAAGAAGCCGATGCAATCATTAGAACTAATGCAGGTGGTAATCAGATATATTGGGCAAGAGGTGTAGGTGCTGTAAAAATTACATATAAAGCAGGATATGCTTCAACACCAAGAGATTTACAGTTAGCTTTATTTGATTTAGTTAACTACTACATAAAAGATGAACATAAGGAAAGAAGAGCATTAGGCGGAGCTATCCAACAGAATCAAGGAACAGCTGGAATTAGAAACAGTACAGATTTTCCAGACCACATAAAAAGGGTACTTGATTTATATAAAGTTGTTATTTAATGTCTAGTAAACTTAGAACCAAGTTACTAAGCCAGTTACAAGCAAAAAATAATCCTAATACTGGAGGATTTTTTGATAATGGAAAGCTTTCTGTTGAAAAGAGAGTATGGAATAATGTATATTTTAAAGCATTATCCAGTGCTGCTGCTAAGTCAGGAATGACTATAATAGCAGGACCAACTAAGCCTCAAATGACAGATGCAGATTGGGCACAAATGCAAAATCATATTCTAAAATTTGTACAGGCGAAAAAGAACTCTTATATAATTTGGATGTGGAAAAGTACAAAACAAACTCCAACTGAGCTAACTTTATTTTACAAAAGAAATAATAAAGCACTAGTTAGAAATCCAGACCCTAAAGGTGTTGCTGCTTTTATAAGTAATAACAGAGACATAAATGGCATAGCAGTAAGAATGGTTTCAGATGCTTGTGTTGATTTTTTTAAACAAAGAAAGTTTAAATCAACAGCAGCTAAAGATTTAACTCTTTTAACAGCTAAAAAGACTGGAGCAACTGCAAAAGGTCAGATAGAAGAACATGGAATGAGGGGAGAAGACGAGTTCAGTGATAAGTATAGTCAACTAGGTCGAGGAAAGTTCCCCCAAAGACAAAGAGGAAGACAAGCTCAAATTACAAAAGACCTCAAAGGTGGTGGAATGACATCAAGTGGGGCAAGAGGTACTAGGATAGAGCAAAGGATAGTAAAAACACTTGCAAATAATATGCAAGAGGAAGCTAAAAATCCTATCTACTACGGACAATTTTTCAAACTAGCAATGGCAAAGTGGAGAGATATGTTCAATTATGATAGTAGTATCATATATGATGAAAAAACCTCTAAATATTTAAAAAGAACTTTAGTAATGCAAAGTTCAATGGTTCCAAAATCAGACTCTTTTAATCCAGGAGAGTATGATAAAGCGATAACAGCGGACTGGAGATTGTTTCTAAAAAATGCTACATATTTCAGAAACGAAGCTCAAAGATTACTACCTGGAAGTATGACTGCCAAACAAATAGATGATTTATTTTCAGACAGTCCACCAGTTAGTAAGAGATTAACAGCAGCAGCTAATAAACAAATAGTACAAGGATTATTTACACAATTTACTAATCCTGATATGAGATTAAAAGTAAACAAAGCTTTGTTAAGATTTGGAACTAAAACTGGTTCTTCGAGAACTTCTAAAGCAAAGATGAAAGGTTCAAAAAGCAGAACTACAGGAAGAACTGCTAAAGCACCAGCAGGAGCAGCAGTAGCAGCTGGAGCAAGAAAGTTAAGAACAGAACAGAAGGCAGGAAGAAACCCAATGGCACTAAAAGCTTTATTGAACGAAATGTTACCTCAAATAGTAGCACAAAATATGACATCTCCTGCTCTACAGTATAGAACAGGAAGATTTGCAAACTCGGTAAGAGTAGATAATATAACACAAGGGCCAAGAGGCGGTAATACAATGATTGAAGCAACTTATAGGAATAATCCTTATGAAACATTTGCTCCAGGAGGAAAAATGTATACTACTCAAAGAAACCCTGAAAAATTAATTAGAAAGTCAATTAGACAAGTAGCCACCTCAATAGTTGGAGCAAGATTTGGGATAAGTATACAATAATGGAAACAGCACTAGCAAGGAAACATACCACGCGTCGCAGAGCCATTGTTGAAGCCCTAGCTTTAAAACTAGAAGGAATAAATGGTAGCTCTTCTTGTAGAACTTCAGTCGCAGGTGTAGAAAGACGACTCAAGTTTTGGGACGAAGTGAATGAATTTCCTACAATACATGTAGGAGCAGGTACTGAAACACGCGAATATGATGGCGGTGGTTTCAGATTTAGATTTTTAAGAATAACAGTCCGATGTTATGTTTCAGATGACAATGATGTCATAGAAGCACTCGAAGAATTGTTAGAAGACGTTGAAACGGTAATAGAGGATAACGACCCACTAACATACTATGATTCAACAGGAACATCTCATAATACAGTACAGACAACAATCGGTACTGTAGATACAGATGAAGGCGTATTGGAACCCCTAGGTGTAGGAGAAATCACCTTAGAGATTCGATATTAATTAGGAGAAAAGAATGGCATTTTTCTTTAGTAGAGATACCAAAGTATTTATGGAATGGTCAGAAGATAGCACTACAGCTAATACAGCTCTGTATGAGATACCTGTATTAGATGGGTTTTCTTTTAGCCAAGGCACAAATACTTCAGAGGTAACATTGAGTGAAGCAGCAGATTCAGCAGGATACAGTAAGAGAGGCAGAGCAATGTTTACTGACTCTTTCGCGCCGGCTGAATGGAGCTTTAGTACTTATATGAGACCTACAAAGTCAGGTAGTGCAGCAGCTTATGCTAGTGGAGAACACTCCGCATCAGCAGCTCATTTTGCAGTAGAAGGCCCATTATGGGCAGCTCTAAGTGCAAAAGACTATGACAAAGCATGTGGAGGAGACTTCACAGCAGGAACAGGTACCGGCGGACTAGCTTTTGATTTTGCAAATTCCAATAACGTACAAATAGGAACATTTAATATGTTCTTCGTACTAGGAGCTTCAAAAGACACAGGAGGCAATTACGCAACAGGTACAGAAGGTGTTACAATTTACAAACTAGCAGATTGTTCAGTAGGTTCTGCATCAATTGATTTTGATATAGAAGGTATTGCTCAGATTGCATGGTCTGGAAATGGTAAGTCAATAGAAGAAGTAGAAGCTTTAGACTTAACTACTTCAAATGCAGACGCACCAAAAGGGTTAATTGCTGAAGGAGTTGGTACAACAACTAACTTTATTAGAAATAAATTAACAGATTTATCTATAACTTATGATGCTTCAGCATCTACAGGTTCACTAGGTGCTTTAGGCTCAAGTGACCAAGCTTATAGTATAACGTTAACAGGTGGAAATATAACAATTGAGAATAATCTCACATATTTAACACCAGAAACACTAGGTACAGTAAACCTACCAATAGGTCATATAACAGGAACTAGAAGTGTCTCAGGTAACTTTACTTGTTATCTAAACTCAGACGCTAATAGCTCTTTAGACTTATTCGAGAAATTACAAGAATCAAGAGGAGTTATTACTAACGCTTTTGATTTGGCTTTCGGAATTGGAGGTTCAACAGCAAATACTCCTAGAGTAGTTGTTGATGTACCAAAAGCACACTTAGAGTTACCCGCTCATAGTTTTGAAGATGTAGTATCAGTAGACGTGGCTTTCCACGGCTTAGCTACAGATTTATCATCAGCAACAGCAGCAGATGCAACTAACGAAGTTAAAGTAACATACAAAGTAGCATAATAAAACTCGGGAGGGGTCATTCCCTCCCACTTTTTAGGACAAAAAATGACAGAACAAAAAGAAGTAAAAACACAACCCGTTTCGCTTAAGAGTTTACTAACTCCAAGCAAGACAGTATCAATTGATTATCCAGGTTATGACGGCCTTTCAGTTGAATTAACATATTTAAGTAGAGAAGAATTAATTAAACTTAGAAACAAATGTATGAAACAAAAGTTTAATAAAAAGACAAGAGCTTTTGAAGATTCACTCGATGAAGAACTATTTTTAGTAGAATACGTTAGCTCAATTATAAAAGGATGGACAGGTTTAAAATATAGCTACTTAGAAGAGTTTCTATTGGTAGATGTAAGTGGACAAAGCCCCGAAGAAGAACTTGAATACACAGCAGAAAATGCTGAGTTATTGATGAAAAATTCAGGCGATTTTGACCAATGGGTAACTGATACTGTAGGCGATTTGGAAAATTTTACGCAAAGCAAGTAAGATATATACTTGCACTTATAAAGAAAAGCTATAAAGATACAGGTTTAGATATTGAAAAATATTTAGCTGTCTGTGACCAGTTAGGCGAAGAGCCTGACCCAGATAAAATGCCTGTAAATAGAAGTATCTTTCCCTTGGAAGTTCAGGAAGCATTTCATTTACATGATATGCTCTCCGACCGTTGGGATGGTATGAATGGCTTTTACCTCGGAAAAGACTACTCAGCCTTAGAAACTTATTTAAACGTTTTAGATATAGAAGACCGAAAACAGTCTTTATATTTCTTAAAACACATTGAATATTATAATTCAGAAAAGATTAACGCATCCATAAAAGCGAAAAGAGATGCAGAAGAGCGTAAAGCTAAAATGAAAAGATAATTATGGCAAAAAGAGTAAAAGGCGCAACTATTACCTTTGAAGTTACCGATGACGGTACTCTTAAACAGGTAGGGCAAAGAGCCAAAGGCGCTAAAAAAGGATTAGATGGAGTCAGTAAATCTGCGGGTGATGCTCGTAGAAATATGCAGGCTATGTCTGGTCGTACCGAGTCTAGTACTAAAGGATTTGCTCGTATGCAACAAGGTACGGGTGGTCTTGTTCAAACTTACGCAATTCTCGCTTCAACACTATTTGCCGTAGGTGCAGCTTTCCGTGCACTTGAAAACGCAGCAAATATTCAAAATCAAATCAAAGGCTTCCAACAACTAGCAGCTATTACTGGTACATCTATGCTTAGTACAACAGCAGCTGTAAGAGAAGCTACAGGTGGTCTATTAGAATTTCAGGCTGCCGCTCAACAAGTTGCTATCGCAACTGCAGCAGGATTTTCCAGAGACCAAATCGTTGGATTAGCAGAAGGAGCTAAGTTAGCTTCTGTTGCTCTAGGTCGAGATATGACAGACTCTTACAACAGATTGATTCGTGGTGTGACAAAAGCCGAACCCGAACTACTCGATGAATTAGGTATCATTCTTAGACTAGACATTGCTACTAGAAAATTTGCAGCAACTCAAGGTCTTGTCGCAGAAAAACTTACAATCGCACAAAGAAGAATGGCTGTATACAATGAAGTACAGCAACAGTTAGACGAAAACTTTGGTGCTTTTGGAGATGATGCAGACAATTACTTAAATGCTTTCACTAGATTTGCAACAACTATATCTGATATTGCAAAAGATGTTGGTGGATTTGTTACTAGAGTCCTTGAACCTGTAGTAGCTTTCTTAGATAGAAGTAGTGGAGTTTTAGGAGTTATACTTAGTGTACTTGCATTTAATATGTTAAAACAAGTCGTTCCTGCAGCAAATGACATGACAGGTGCATTTACTAGATTTGGCCAAAGAGCAAAAGATAAATTAACAGAATATGATGTACAAATTGAAAAAACTTCAGCAAAAATAAAGAAAGCAGGAAAGAAGACAATAACAGTAGAAAACTCTGTATCAGCTGCTTTTAAGAAAGATTTGAAAAAAAGAGGAGTTGCTGATAAATTCTTCAATATGAGAAGGTTTCAAGACCAAAAAGCTCACATTACAAAATACATAAAACAGTTACCGAAAAAAACAGCAGCAGAAAAAGCTACTGCTAAAAGAATAGAATTAATGTACAGAGCTGCTTATAAAAAGATTGAAATGGCTCAAAAACAAAATTTAACAAAAGCAGGTTTAAGTTTGAAAAAAGTTGGATTACAAATTGAGAGATTTGTAGCACTACCTGCACAAAAAGCAGCACAAATGGTCGCACTTATAGGAAAGGCAGCAATGGCAGCCGCACCTGCAGTAAGAGTACTAGGCGTAGCAGCAAGTGCCTTAATGGGCTTCTTAATGGCATTTATGACTTTAGACTTTATTTTTGAAATATTTTCAAAAGGGTATCGAGATACAAAAGAAGCTCTAGCAGGATTAAAGGACCAAAATAAAAAGTTACAAGACCAAACAGAAGAGACTGCGAATGTACTTCAAGGCTTATTTAAACAACACGAAAAAGCAATGGAAGACGGAAAAATAGCAGCTTATGAAGCAGCAGCTGCTTTTAAATTTATGGGTAATGCTCTTGCAGGAATAGGCGACCCAAAAGCGATGGAAAAAACTTTTGATGAAATAAATAAACAAGTTCAAAAAGCAAGAAACGGATTATTTAACTTTGGAAGAGCAGAAGCTCAAGGAAAGAATAACGCAAGTCAGTATTTAATAAATCAAGTTCTTACAGGATTAACAGACCCAAATGCACAAGCAAAAATACAAGATAAATTAAAAAGTATGCTAAGTGATGTAGAAACGAAATATGGGTCTGGTGGTAATCAGTTTACAGCAGGTAGCGTCATAACAATCGCAAGTGAACAAGAACGATTTAATGAATCATTTGAACAATCTATAAAATTGATGAAAGAATCAGATACTAGACAACAAGGTATTGCATCTTTAACAAGTCTTTTTGAAAGCTTTAATGACTCATTATTTATAAATTCAGGACTTATAACAGAAACAGCAGGTGGAACTATAATGATGACTGATGCAGGGTTGAAGTTTGTAGACTTCTTAAAGGAATCGACCTCAGAATCTCTTAAAGCAGGACAAGGAATCCTTGGATTAGAAGAGGCTTCAAAAAATTTAAGACAAACTATTGACCAGTTATTACCAAAACCAACAATGTTTAGTAATTTTGTAAGCGGATTTGCACAAATCTCAAAAGAAATAAACGAAAGTAATAACGATTATAGTAACTTTGCTATGACAATGGCAGATGGTACAGAATATAAATTAAGAGCTGGATTAATACAACTACTTGAAACACAACTAGGATTAACAAATGAGGCAGCTAATGCACTAGTCAACCAAAAAGAAATACTTACCGAAGTATTTGAAAAAACAGACGCTTTAATAAAAGGAGAAAAATCCTATCTTTCAATACTTGACTCACAAAAGAAAAGACTAATGTTCTTTGACACTTCTATTAACAGAAGAAGAGCTGGATTGCTTGAAATACAAAAAGTAGATGCACAAAGAATGAGAGCACAAGGTGAGCTTAATGCAACACAAGAAATATACAATAAACTAAATGGTGACCTTACAAAAGAAATGGAAGCAACTTTAGATTCTCAACGCTCACAAGTAGAAGCCTTAGAAGCACAACAAGCTGTATTAGAAGGAAACTTAAATATTGCAAAAGCATTTGCAGCAGAGATATTAAAAGCAGCAGATGCAGCAGGTACAACTGCACTAAAAGATGCCCTCATAGGAGACAAGTCTAATAATGAAATCAGAGAAAAACTAGCAAAAGATTTACAGAGCGCCGGAGCAGGATTTATAGCAGGTAAAGGTATGGAATTAATTGGTGCTGGATTTAGTAAAATAATGCCTCAAAAAGTAAAAGACTTATTTGGTGTTGGTAAAATTTCAAAAGAAGCACAAGAAATCAAAGATGTACACAAGGGACATGTTGATGGACTAGCATCCGTATTAACTCAGCATGTTACAGGCATGGCCCAAGTAATGGGTACAAAAGCACCTGGGCCTATTACAGACCAAAGCGGAAGTACTGGTGGAACAGGAACTAGTGCTACAGATGATGCGAAAAAGAAAACAGATGAAAAAACAGGACAAACAATTGGTGGAGAAATAGAAGACCTTGTAACAAAAACAACAAATAAAGGCGATACAGGATTCTCAGCAATGTTCGGAGATATGGGTGGAATATTTGATGTTTTCTTAGGAGACTTAAAAGGAATATTTAAAGGGGAAAATGGATTATTTGGAGAAGGCGGACTATTTGCAAATTTAAAAGCAGGTCTATTCGGTGGAGATGGTGCAGGAAAAGGTATATTTGGTAACTTTATGCAGAATCTTACAGGAGAAGGCGGCGGATTTATGAAAGCTATCACAGGAGCCATTGGCGGTGGTGGTAGTGGCGGACTTCTTGGAGGTTTAATGGGCGGCGGCGGTGGCGGTCTGCTCGGAGGACTTCTTGGCGGTGGAAAAAGTGGAATTATGGGACTCCTAAAACCGTTACTAGGAATGATACCAGGTATTGGCCCATTATTATCTATATTACCATTCGCAAAAGGCGGTGTTATCGGAAATAAATTAGTAGGATTAGCACAAGGTGGAGTAATGCCAAGATATGCAAAAGGTGGAGTTGCAACACAACCTACTTATTTAGTTGGAGAAGGAAAACAAAACGAAGCAGTAGTACCATTACCAGACAATAGAAGTATACCAGTAGATTTTGGTGGAAAAGGAATGGGCAATAATAATAACGTATCTATTAGTGTTAACATGGCGGAGGGTACTTCAGATACTAAGTCAGACGCAGAAGATGGAAAACAACTAGGAGCGGCTATTAACGCAGCAGTACTAAACGAAATAGAAAGGCAACAACGCCCAGGCGGAATGTTGGCAACAGGATAAAATATGGCAATAGGATTTGATGTAGGCGGCACACTCGGAGTAGTGGCACCAGATAAAGGATTTAGCAGAAATAATGAACCAAGAGTTTACCTTGCAGAGTTTGGTGATGGCTATGAACAAAGACTTGTAAAAGGTATTAATAATATTAAGCAATCGTTTAATGTAAGTTTTGCAAGTAGACCAAAGGATGAAATAGATGACATAGTAGCTTTCTTTGAAAGTAAAAAAGGAGCAACTGCATTTAACTTTGTATTCTCAGATACAAATGCGGGGAGTAATGAAGAAACAGTAAAAGTAGTTTGTGAAAAGTGGGACCAAACTTGGTCATACGATGATTTTTACAACTTATCAGCAACATTTAGAAGAATATACGAGGCATAATGACAGATAAACTATTGGTAAAAGATTTACAAAAACTTGACCCAGGCTCAGAACTGGTACATCTTTATGAATTAGAGTATGAGAAAGGAGAATTTATATACTTTCATAGTGGATTAGACGATGATTTAAGTACTCTACAAATGAGAGATTATGATACTCCAGCTACAATTAGAACTTATGTTGCACTTCCTATGGAATCAGATGGATTTGAAACAAAAAATGACGGTGCTATAGCAAGACCCAATGTGCTTATTGCAAATGTAAATACAGTATTCAGTAATGCAGTTGGAACACTTGATTATAATGATTTTCTTGGACTAAAATTCATTCGTAGAACAACTCTGAAAAAGTACTTATATGGAGAAAGTGGAGACTCAAATCCACCTACAGAATTCCCTAGACAAGTTTGGAATATGGATAGAATTAAAGCAAGAAGTAAAACATCTGTTTCCATAGAACTTGTTGCTCCATTTGATATGCAAACAGTACAAATTCCAGCAAGAAAAATATATTCAGATAGATGTTCATTTAAATATCAAGGTGCAAGTCCAGGATTAGATAGATGGAAGAAAGACCAAAGCGGATGTAAGTGGCATTTAGAAGGTCATATTTACGGTGTAAATGGAATCAAATATACTGTTTTTGCAAATTTAGATGATGAATATGTTGTTCCAAGTTCTGTAAGTTTTGCTTCTTATAGTAGTGGAACAGTAAATCAAAATGAATATTATAAAACCACAAAAACTAGTACGAGATTTAATGCTAATGGTAGCACGAGTTCTGTAACTATAAATAATTATTGGCAAGCTACAAACACAAGCAATAACCCGGGTACTCCTACAGATAGTAATACTAACTTTAAAAGAGTAAGAATATACTCTACATACAATCACGGTACAGAATACTTTACTTACGTTGATGATAGAGATAATGACTATGTAGTATTTACAGACAATGTTTCTAGTTCAGAAACATATAATAAAGCATTATTATGGAAAACTACAAGACCTAGTGAGAGCCAGGCACCAAAGTACTCAAAATACTGGCAAAAAGGGGATTTATGTAGTAAAACTACTACAGGATGTAAGTTAAGATTCGGATTTATACCACAAAATGCAGCTAGTACTACAACAACAGGTAAGACAACAACAAATTCAAATGTTGTATTACCTTTTGGAGGTTTTCCAGCAGCAAGGTCGTTTAGATGATGGATGCTATATTTCAGCATGCTGCTGAATGTGCGCCGCGTGAGTGTTGTGGACTTGTTATACAAGATGGGAGCGACAAACGATATATTCCCATGAAAAATATTTCCGAAAATAAAAATGAATTTGAAATGGACGCATTAACTTTCGCAACATATCAGGCGATTTCAAAAATTTTATATGTAGTCCATAGTCACTATGACGAAGATTGTCGTCCAAGTGACCATGATATTAATAACTGTAACGCCGTTGGCATACCATACTTTATCGTATCGTATCCCGACAAAGATTATACAATTTTAGAGCCAAAATGACAAGAACAATAATATTAAAAGGACAAATGGGTAAACTATTTGGAGAAAAACATAGACTGAATGTGCAAACAATTCAAGAGGCTATGCACGCAATAGACACGATGAAAGGTGGACTTCGCAGATATATCATGGAGTCTATGGATTTAGGTATACATTTTACTGTACAAAAAGGAACCGAAGTAAAAGCTATGGCAAAAGAAAATTTAGATGATTTTATTGGACAAGAAGAAATAGGACATTTTTTAGATGACGAGGATATAATTATTACTCCAGTACCTGCAGGAGCTTTTATTGGTAAAGCTTTTAAAGCTTTATTTAAAATAGTAGTAGGTGCATTACTTATTTATGCAGCTATCGTAACAGGGGGAGCAATGATGTACGTACTAGGAGCTGTGGGAGCAATGTTGGCACTACAAGGTATTATTGAACTGATAATGCCAGATGCAGATGGAAGTGACCAACCCGAAAAATCATCTTTATTTAACGGTCCAGTAAACACAACAAAAACAGGAGTGCCAGTACCTATGGCATATGGACGAGTAGAAGCAGGTGGAGTTGTAACAAACTTCGGATTTACAAAAACAAGAGTACAAAGCGCAAGTGGTTATAGTAAGACCGGCTTTGAATATAACTGGAACGTATAATGGGTTGGTTATCAGATATGAGTGCTGCAGTGCAGAAAGCAGTAGAAAACGAAAGACAAAACGAAGAAAGAAGTTCGACTTCTTCTGTAACTACCAGTACGTCTGGAGACAGTAGAGCTTTAACTTATCATCAAACTGCTGTAATTTATGACGCATTATCCGAAGGCCCTATTGAAGGATTAGTAGACCAAGGTGCAAGTATTAAACTTGGAGGTAACAAAGCCTATAATTACGGAGATAAAGACATAGTAGCAATTTTAGATTCTACAGATGTGAGTTATGTTGCCTCTACTGGAGTTATTACAGACCATAATAATCCTTCATTTATAGACTCAGCAAATACTGCGCAAGGCAGTAGGGATATACTTGTATTTGGCGGAGCTAAAAGAGGAACAATTAATACAGCAGTAGGGAATACTATTGTTTCAGGAGCTTCAGGACTTACTTTCGCCTCTACAGATGTAGTTCTAGACGGTACAAAACGATTAAATCCACAAATTAGAATCACAGGTGCAGGGCCAGACGGTCAAGATTTTTCCGCTAGAATTACAGAATTTATTAATACTTCTGCGGTTCGAGTTAACTTAGCACCTTCAACAGACACAACTAATGCAGTGTGTAAATTAGACTATGTTGGAACAGTAACAAGCTATAATTCTGCACAAAATAAAGTAACTATAACAGCAGGTGGAATAGATACAAGTAATACACAAGCAACTCTCAGTACACCTGTAAGAACAGTTAACCAAGCACCTCTAGCTAAATATGATAACTTTTTATGGGCATTTAGAGCAGGAGAAAGAGAGCAAAGTTATTTACCAACACCGCATGGAATAGGTAGTGCTTCTGTGCCTTTTCAAGTTTCTAATGGAACCTTAGAAACTGTACCAAATACAGGATATCCTACATGGACAGAACTTGAGAGAAACTTAGGAAAAACAGACAAGCCTGCTTATGATGGTAGTGCAAGAAATTATGCAGCTTCAGGCTCAGGAGGTATGGGAGTTTCAGACCCAAGTGAAGTAGATTTACTTAGACTTACGTTTAATTTTCCACAAGGTTTAAATGCTTACAAAGGTGAAAGTAATAAAAAAGTATCTGCAGGAGCGTTATTTAGAGTTACCTTAATATATGAAAGAAATGGAACAGAACACTCAGTAATTTTAAATGGTCAAAGTTCTTATTCAGGAGTAGATAGAAAGTATGGTATTAATCCTGGAGGAAGCGGACATAACGGGGGATACTCAGGAGCTATAGTTGCCTCAACAAAAAGAAACTTTAACTACATTATGGAGTTTGATATAAGTAAGTATCAACCTTATGATGCATATACTGTAAAAGTAGAAAGAATTAGTGAAGTAAATGGTGTGGCTGGAGGATGGCAATATACATCAACAGCTACACTAAAAACTATTGAAAATGTTATATTAGATAAATTAAGTTTTCCATATACAGCATATGCAGGTGTTATAGTTGATGCAAAAGACTTTCAATCTATACCAAAAAGAAGTTACGAAATACGCGGACTAAAAGTAAAAGTTCCTACTAATTACTTTCCTAAAGACGAAAAAACGTCTGCAGGAATAAGAAGAACTTCAGCAGCTTACACAAGAAATGTAACAACAGGAGCAGATACTTCAGCATATACAGATTGGGATGGTAATTTTAGAGGAGATAAGAAAACATTTAGTCCCTCTCATATAAATTATGATACTGTATATACAAGTAATCCAGTTTGGGTATTTTTAGATATCATGACTAATCCACGTTATGGATTAGGACAACATGTTGACCCTAATTTTGACTTTTCAGGAATTGATAAGTATACTTTATTTGCCTTAGCAAAATATTGTGATGAACTAGTGCCAGATGGAAAAGGAGGTACAGAACCTCGTTTTGAATGTAATATATACATATCAAAAGGTACAAATGCACTGAAGATACTAAAAGATTTCTGTACCACAATGAGAAGTATGTTAATATGGTGGAATGGACAAGTAAGTCTAGGCGCCAATATACAAAAAGGTGCAGTATATACTTTTACAAAATCAAATGTAATTAATGGAGAATTCTCATATGCAGGAACAGCAAATAGATTCAGAAATAATCAAATAGTAGTAACTTATAATAACCCAGAAAAAGGGTATAAGCAAGATGTAGTGCTTGTAGAAGATAATAACGACATTGCTAAAACAGGAAAAATTAAAACAAAAAATGTTACAGCTTTTGGTTGTACTTCAAAAGGCCAAGCTATAAGATATGGAAAATGGCACTTAGCAAGTGAACTAACAGAAAAAGAAGTATGTAACTTTACAACAGGAATAAATGGCGGTATGCTTAGACCTGGAGATGTTATTAATGTACAAGACCCAGATATAACAGACGTAGTTGCTAGTGGTAGAGTTACAACAACATCTTCTTCTACAACAACAGTAATTAAAACTGACCGAGACATAAGCGGATTTTTAAATGAAAACGATAACTTTGATTTACATTTAATATATCCAAAAGGTGGCGCATACTTATCACAACAAAGTGCAACTATAAATTCTACAAATTATAGACAAGGAGATTTAGTACTATTAGATGAAGCAGGTGCAGCTATTGACACAAATGCAAAATCAATAAACTGTAAAGATGATGCAGGTGCTCAAGTACAATTATTATGGTCAGAAGAAGCTAGAGTTGAGACTAAAGCGGTATCTTCTTTTAACGCTTCTTCAATAACAGTAAGTTCAGCATTTTCAGAGGCTCCTGAAGGAGAAGTCATCTACACAGTATCAGGACAAAAAGAAGACGGTACAGATGTAACAGGAAGCTTAAAAACGTACATGGTGTCTTCAATAAAAGAAGATTTCAAAGAGATGCACTATAATATTAGTGCTGTAGAATATAACGCTACAAAATTTGACGAAGTTGATAGAGGATATATTATTCCAGATATTCCTGATGTAATGAGACCTCCAAAAGATTCAGATTTAGTTCCTGCTCCTCAAGAAGTTTACTTAGAACTAATTAATAGCAAAGAAGATGATATAGAAAGTGCTGGTGGTAATGATATATTAGTAGAGTGGCAACATCCAACAAATGGACTAACAGATGCAAATGGAGACGCAGTAGATGATGTTTATGAACACATTGCAGCGTATGAAATAGCACATAATGCAAAAATAAGTGATGTACCAGACAAGTTTATAAGAGAAGTTATATCAGGAAATAATACAACAAGTTTTAGAATAGAAAGTGTAGGTCAAACAGGAGAAGTTATAGTTAGAGTTAGAACTATAAATAATATAGGAGTTACTTCTTCTTGGACACAAAGAATATTAGAAATTAATGAAGATAAATTAAAACCTCAATCAGTACCTGCCGTTGGTTTTGGATTAAATGGTGGTATAATGCGTGGAGGTATTTTAACTTGTCCTATTAATATAAATAGTGCAAATGGTACTGTAACTTTTGCTTCAGATACTTATACATTTACTTCACCTAATCAATCTGCAGATGCTATAGATATTGTTTCAGGTAATACTGCTATGACTACCCAGGCAGACTTTAATAATCTAGCAAATGGAGAAACGGGATATTTATATTTAGACTATGATGGAAGTTTGTCTAGAGGTGCAACACGAACAGATTTATTACAACCTGTTGTTGATGTAGTAGAAACAACAACAACTAATGCAGACGGAGTACAAAACTTTTTCCAATACGGAAAGAGATTAGGAGAATCAAATGAAGACTTTGTACAAGCTTCAGGCACCGTATCTGTTGCTGCCAACTCAGTAGAGGTAACAGGCAGTAGTACTACTTTTGATGTTTCATCTACAGGCTTTGAGCCTGGAGATGTTATAATTATAGGAGATGCAGGTACAACTAGATTTATTACTACAGTAGGTTATATTGAAAGTAACACTTCATTAAGCTTGACAAATTCTCCAACAAGAGCCTATAGTGGTGCAAATGTATTTAGACAAGGTTTAAGAACCTCAAATGCAAATGATTCTATACTTGCATCTGTAACAAATACGGGCGGAGTATTTTCACTAATTAATTTTTCTAGTGGTAATAGAGGTGCCGATGCTTTTACAGTTAATGGAACAAATGAAAATCATAACTTCCCTTCAAATGCAGCAGGACTTGTTTCAGATTTTTCAAGTTTTACAAACTCTTACACAGTTAATAAAGGTACAATAAATTATAGTTTTGCAAGTTCAGGTTCAACACCAAGTACTTTTGGTTTAACATTATCAAATTCAGGATGTGTTGCAATAGTAAACTCTAGTTCAGGAGCAATAACAGTTACAGCAATGTCTGCAGATACAGCTTCTATAACAGTTACAATTACAGATAGAGAAACAAATGAAACAATTGGGACAAGAGTTATTTCACTCGGTAAAAGTATACCAGGAGCTGCAGGAGCGGGTACAGACTCAAGAACAGTTAATTTAACAGCAAGTGATTATTCAATTGTATACGGACCTGATGGTACAAATCCAAGCCCTAGTAGTACAATTGTATTAACAGCGACTGCTCAAAATTTCACTAGTCCATATTTTAGATTTACAGGAGATGGTATAAGTGATGAAGGAACGTTTACAGCAAACGGCTCAAATACAACCACAGATACAATTAATTTTAGTGTTCCTTCAAGTATAAATACTACTCCACAAACAATTAAGGTTGGTGTATCAGAAGCAAACCAAACAGAACTTGCATTTGATACAATCACACTTACCTCACTACAACAAGGAAGCCAAGGTACAGATGGTGCCCCAGCATATACAGCTATACTAACTAATGAAGCACATACCTTCCCTGCATCAAATACTGGTGTAGTAAGTAGTTTTGCAAATTCAGGTACAAAAATAGAAGTGTATAAAGGAGCAACACAACTTACTCCAGTAGCAAATAATACTACACCTTCTACGAATCAGTACGCAGTTACAACAAGCGCAACAAATATTACACCAGGAACATTTCAGTTATTCGATTCAGGAAATAAAAATATTACAGTTGGAAATCACAGTGGTGTTGCAAATGGTATAGACCTTTCAGAAATAGAGTATAGTATTGATATAGAAGATACAGTAACTCTTACAAAAGCACAGACATTTACAAAATCAAAAGAAGGAGACGATGGACAAGACGGTAGTGATGGTAAAAAAGTACAGGAACTAATTATATATTATCCAGTAACTTTTAATGGAAGTTTTATCTCTCCTCCAGGTGTTCCAACTACAGGAACATATAATTTTGGTACTGGAACACTCGCAAGTATACCAGCAGGATGGCAACAAGCCATACCAACAAGTACAAATCCAGGATTCTTTTACTTTACTTCAGAAGCTCTTGCAACAGAAAGTTCAACAACTAATGTATCGGGAAGCCTAACTTGGTCTACACCAGGAAATAGCAATAACCCAGCAAATCAAATAGAGTTTATATTTCAAAGAAGTGCGACTCAACCAACTACGCCTTCTATAACAAACTACCCTACTCTACCTAGTAATTGGTATGATGACATAGGAGATGTACCTTCAGGAAGTGACCCAGTTTGGGTTTCTAAAGGAACGACAGTTTTTGATTTTAGCTCTAGTTTTAGATATAGAACTACATGGCAAGCTGCAACAAGAATAGAAGGGTCAGATGGCACAGACGGTAATAATACAGCAACTCTAACACTTTATAAAAGAAGTACTAGTGGAAGTTCTGCACCAGCAGTACCGAATGGAAATGTAACATATACATTCTCTAGTTCTTCAGTAACAAACACAGCAGACTTAGATGGATGGTCATTAAATGAAGTACCAACAGGTACAGCTCAATATTTATGGAGTTGTTCTGCAACTGCAACCTCAAACACAGCAACAGATGTTGTTGCAACAGGAGAATGGTCAACACCAGCAGTACAGTCAGAAGCACAACAACCAAGAGTAGAGCGTGTAACTGTATATTATGATGCTTGGGCATATGGTACTTTACCAAGCGTTCCAACTGCAACAGGATTTAACTTTACTTCAAAAACTTTATCAGGACTTACGTCTGGATGGTCACAAACTTTAGGAGTGGTTCCTTTTGCTTTTGCAACCTTTGTAATAAAAGAAGCTACTTTTGATAGTACAACAGGTTTAACAATTACTTCAGGCCCTGTTAGACCAGCAGGTGGTAAGTGGGAACTCTTTGACCCAGATAGTATAGATTTTACTATAGATGATAGTAATAATAAAATTAAATTTAGACCCGATAATTCTATATCTTACAAAGAAGCTGTTATTACTGATAAATACAGAAATGATGAAATCGGTATAAGTAAAGTAAACGGACAAATTAGACTTACAAATACAGGAGCAACTACTGATGTTGGTATAGCAAAAGGAGATGTTGGACTTGGTGCTGTAGATAATGTACAACAATTTTCTGAAAGTAATATACCTGAAAAAATAAACAATGAACAATTAAATCTTTTCCAAGATGGAACTTCTTTAAAAATAAAATTTGGAAGTACAACAATTTCAAATGGTAGTACTGGAGGTTTAACCCAAAATTTAGTAGGATTAAGTGGAGTATCAAACAATGCAAATGAAACAGCATTAACAGGTAATAATTTATTTATTGACGGTACTAACAATGGTGCTATAAAAAATAGTGGAATTAGTATGAACGCTAATGGCTCATTATCAGGAGCAGGCTCAGGTGCAGTAGCAGCTAATGCTATAGGAGCTGTACAAACTTCTTTAGCTAATGCACCAGAAGGGATAAAAAATGCTTCACTAAATCTTTTCCAAGATGGAACACAACTGAAAATAAAATTTGGAAGTACAACAATCACAAATGGTAGCACGGGTGCTCTTGACCAAGGCCTTGTAGGATTAAGTGGTGTAGCAAATAATGCTGACAGAACAGCTGATAATACTGCTGCAGGATTTGCTAACCAAGGAAACTTAGCTACTCGTGATGATGTAAGAGCAGGAACACATATTAAAGATTCAGGCGGTACTGTACTAGGAAATGATGATATTAAAAACTCATCACTTGATGTAGATATTTCTGGAACAAGTATGAGGTTAAAAATAGGTTCAACTGTAACTTCAACAGTAGCAGCAACTCAAGGATTTGTAGGATTAAGTGGAGTATCAAACAACGCAAACAAAACTTCATTCTCAGGAAATGCGTTACTTATAGACAATGTATCACAAGGAAATGTTAAAAACTCAGGCATAACACTTGCAGCAAATGGAGTTCTATCAGGAGCCGGTTCTTCAAGTCAGGTAAATATAGGAAGTATTGCTTCAACACCATTTAATACATCAGGAGATGTAGATACAGGAGAAACAATAGCAGTAGGAAGTAAAATAACAATCGATAGAGATAACGAAAGGATACTAATAGAAGACTAATGACAAAGAGAGTAGCCCTAGGTAAACTAGCAACAGTACATACAGTAAGTCAGCGTGCTTCTACAAGTGCGACAGGATATTATAACGTTACAAATGCAGAAGCAATAAGAGTGGGAGCTTACATTAGTATAGATGGAACTAATAACATTGCGGGTACAAATGCAAGAGTAACTCATAAAAATCAATCTGGAAATGGAGGCACTTGGGATATAGTTTTAAGTCATAATATAAGTACTCAGTATTTACCTGTAAACGGCACTTTTTATGCAGATTATAATGAATACGGACTAAAAGTTGCAAAACAAAATGCAAACGTAGACCAAGTAGGACAGAAAGATTTACTTTTTGACAGTAGAAGCGATAGAAGAGGCGTTATTTATGCACAAGGATTTCAGTCTAGTGCAAGTGCAGAAGTAAATTTCAAAAGAGGAGATGATTTTTTAAACTACATTCCTTTAATTACTCATGACGAAAAGAAACAAGGTTTTAGAACAGTACATCAGCAAATAGGCTCTCTAAGCACATTTGCAAATAATAGTATAGCAGAACAGATAGCTACAAGAGAAGATTCAATTCAACCTATTCGAGCAGCTTCTTTCTATACAGGACAAGGCCCTTGGATAGAAGTCGGAACTTCAAATGTAGCAAGACAATCATTAAATTTATGTGAAGATTTATCTTTTAAAGTTTTAAGATTACCTTGCGCTTATGGCTATATGAATCAGCTTTATTATGCAGACGGGGCTAATTATCAACATGCATATACTCCTACAAAAGGAAAGAAAAGAGTAATATCAGGAAAGTTTACAAATAGCACAGCAGGTTTTTCTAATGCTGGAGGGCTTTATGTATCAAGACCTGGGTATGATGTTGATTCTTGTGAGATAGATGATTTAATACTAGGTACAGATAATGGAGTGGCAGGAATAGCGTATAGAGGAGATGACCAAAAATTAGCTACTAACTATGCTGATGTAATAGGAACAAGTGCTGCAATTCCTTCAATAACTAGTACACTTACTACTACAGGTTCTAATCAAACTCAAACATTATCTTTTTACAATCCATATGCAATAGCACCAACTCCATTAGTTTCGTCACCTACTTCTTCAGTAACTTATACTTCTTCATCAGATAATTTATTTACAAGCTACAGTTTTACACTAGAATCAGCGGCAACGGTAAAATTCAGTTTAGAACCAAGAGTACATTCATTGGCAATTTTTTAATCATGGCAAATAGAGCAGTAATAGGAAAAAGAACAACACCAACTACAATTAGTGATGGAACAACTACTGTAAATGTATTGCAAGTAGAATATGATTATATACATTCAGGCGGTTACTACAGAATAAAAGCAGTACTAAGATTAGCAAATGCAGTAAGTTTTAATTCTTCTGCAAATTTAACACTAACAATGCCAGATGGCACTACATATGTAGAAGATGATTGGACATATCAAGGTACAGGTTCTTATCAAACTTACTTTGGTTCACAGGCTTCGCCACCAGGAGGAGTATCCGCACCTTTAGTAAGATTAAATGACTATGGAGAGACAGCATACTCTAATACTCCAATTGTTATTGGAGCAGAGGGAGGACGAGGAGCTTTTGTATCTGGGATAGATACTTCTAGTGGAAGTGGTACATCAGCAAGTCCGTACGCGGGAGCAAATGTAATCGGAGTAGATGAAGGAACATTAGAAAGCACTACGTTTGATTCAGGGGGTCATATTGGCGGAGGACTCTCAGTATATGAAGTACATCAAGGAATACTGCAAACAAGTAATAATAGTTATTGGAATGGAAACAGAGGACATGCTGGAGTAAATATAACTCATAACTGGGGGAAGAATCATGATGTTTTAACGTCTACAACAGTTCCTGCATATGCTTTAAGATTTTCTAGAGGAAGTTATGGTAATCAATATCAAGAACCTGCTCATAGAAGTATGGCAATGCGTCCAAGAGTAAAACAAGAATATGCGGGAAGAGACTATGTACTAGAAGTGACTACTTCACATAGCTTTGGACAATATGCACAATTTACAGACCCTGGAATATATGGAGGAAGCTCAGAAAACTACTATAATGTAGAAAAAGACAACTGGATTCAAGTAGATATAAAATTAGGTTTTGATTTACAAAATCAAAATGCAAATAGCACAGGGGCTGTAGGAGTTCAAGATAATGGCTACTATGTCAGGGTAGACACACCACAAACTATTCCTGCAAGTTATAATGCCTCAACTACAGTGAACAACCTTGAGTTTAGTCGACAAGGGTCAACTCAAGGAGACATTGTATCTTTTAGAGCAAAGATGGGATTAAACTTTACGCCTGGTGCTGGTTCAGGTGGGAGAAGCGATTTTAAATTCATAGTTACTTTTAGAAATACATCAGGTACAACTTATGGAGTTGATGTAGTGGGAGGCGTTTGGTATGGTTCATTTATTCCCTCATTACTAACAGGACAAAATTCTAAAACCACACCAGATGCAATTGTTGCTTATACTCCTTGGAAAGAGGAAAGCAGAATGATAAATGCTTATGCAAGTAATAGTATAACTCTAAAACATTATCAACTAGCTGCAAATACCGCAGCAAGTAATAATAATGTAATTTCAATAGAAGCTATTAATAAAACATATAGCAAACAATATAATTATTATGGGGGATTTACAGAAACAACAATAGGGTATGATGAGGATATTTATTATGCCTTAATTATATTTCACGAAGAAAACTTTAAAAATGGAGAAAGTTTATGAAAACATGGAACGTATTTTACGACTCAAACAAATTTATTCACTGGACAGTAGATAATGGAATTACTCCTGGTATAATCCAGGAACAAGCAGAGTTAGGACTTAGTCATATAACTGTGCAACAAGACGATGTACTAGATGCAAATAGATACTATGTAAATGAGGATGAAGATGGAGTTATTTTAAAATCAACTTTTACTCCTACAATTAGTACATACTCTCCTGCACTAGAAACTCCATTGTCTATTACAGGAATACCAACAGGAACTCAAGTATGGATAGATAATGTTTTAAAAACAACAATGTCTGACACAACATTAAATTTAACATTCAACGACCCAGGACAATTTGAGATAATATTTAAAAAAGTAGGCTACTTTGATTATGGATTCGAAGTAGTAACAGCGAGGGCATCATGACAGATATAACAATTACAACAACAGATACTGCAAATGAAAAAAGACAAAAGTATTATACTGACGCAATAGAACAACTAGATAAACTATACCACGATATTGATTCTGGCAAGTTTGGTGACTCAGCAAAAACTGGACAATTTTATTTAGCTAGGAAAGCCGTAAAGGACAAATTCCCAAACTCCTAGGTCAAGCACATACCCCTCAAAAATAGTTCTTGACATAACCTGCATTTTTTGATATAATTTAGCATATAGGAGTACAATATGGCAGCAGGAAAATATGATATAGTTATCGACCAGGGAGCAGATTTTGCCCTGGAGCTCGAACTTGCCCAAGATGGTGAAGTCATCGCCTTAGGTAATCATACTGCAACTGCTCAACTAAGACCTACTCCTACCTCAACAACTCTCACAGCAACATTTACGTGTACAATTACAAGTGCCTCACAAGGCAAACTAAAAATGGTTTTACCATATACAGTTACACGTGATATACCTGCTGGAAAGTACTATTATGATTTAGAATTATTCAACTCAACAGCTTCAAGCATGACTAGATTAATCGAGGGTGTAGCAAGAGTTACACCAAATGTAACAAGATAATGGCAACAACGATAACTATTACTCCTAATAATACAAGTATTAATGCCACTGCTCAAAGTACAACTCTAACAATATCTAATGCAGTAGCTGGTTCAGCTGAAGATGCCGCAGGAATTACTTTTGCAAATCCTGTAGGCACTCTAGCAAGTGAAACAACCGTAGAAGGTGCACTTAACTTTTTAGCGAATCAATTCTTTGTCTCAACAACAGCTCCTACCTCAAGTACAACGGACTTGGCAGAAGGAGATTTATATTATGATACTGATGATAATCAGTTAAAGATTTACCGTGAAACATCAACTGGAAACTTTGAATTTGTCCCTATAATGATAGGTAATAGTTCAGCGGACTCAGACACGGTAGACGCAGGGAGCTTTTAATAGCTCGATAGGAAATAATCATGGCACAAACCATTAAAATCAAAAGAAGTAGCTCCTCCGCTGCTCCTTCCTCTCTAGGTGCTGGTGAATTAGCATATTCGTCTAATTCTAAGAAGCTCTTTGTAGGACACCCAAGTTCAGCAGCAGTAACAACAATCGGAGGAGATTTATATGTTGCAATGCTTGACCACTCAGCAGGTACTCTTACAGCAAGTTCAGCTATATTAGTAGGTTCAGACAGTAAAATTGACCAGTTAAAAACTGGGTCTACAGTAATTACTGGAGCTAATAATACTATAGCAACTGCAGCTTCGGCATTAACTTTAAAAACAACAACAAGCGGAAATATAGCAATTACATCGGCTGGAGCATTAGGTTTAAATGCGGCAGGTACAGTAACAGTTACTCATGGAGGCACTTTATCTTTAGCCTCACAGTCTAACTCTATTACTATCTTAGACGACAATGCAGCAGCATTAGACATAAATGAAGGCGGTACTTCTTATATTAAATTAATCACTACAAATGGTAGTGAAGAAATAGAACTAGGCAAAAATGTAGACCTAAATGGTACTTTAGATGTATCTAGTTCTGCAACAGTTAATTCTTTAAGTTCTAATGGAGCTATAACAGCTGCAGGTAATTTAGTAATTAATACAGACAAATTCACAGTAGCAAGTGGTACAGGTAATACATTAGTAGCAGGTACTTTAGATGTAACTGGAAACTCCACATTAACAGGTAACTTAGAAGTTGATGGTTCAACTCAATTAGATGGAAATGTTACTTTAGGTAATGCTGGTGGAGACACAATAACAGTTACTGGTACATCAACCTTTACACAGTCAGCAGATTTTGACGGTGGAATAACGGTTGCAGGTTCACAAACAGTTGATATGGGTGGAAATAGAGTTACTAATATTGGTACTCCCTCACAAGCAACTGATGCAGTAACAAAAGCATATGTAGATGGTGTAAAACAAGCACTAGATATAAAAGATTCAGTAAGAGTTGGTTCACAAAGTAATTTAAATACAACTTATAATAACGGTACTAGTGGTGTAGGTGCTACACTTACAGCGAGTGGTAACGGTGCAATTTCTGTAGATAGTACTAATTTAACTTCTGGAGATAGAGTACTTGTAAAAGCACAAACAGACCCAAAACAAAATGGTATATACTCTGTAACAACAGTAGGTGACGTTTCAAATCCATTCGTTCTTACAAGAACAACTGATGCAGATAGTGCAGCAGAAGTCACAGGCGGTATGTTTACATTCGTTGAAGAAGGAAGTGATGCAGACGCAGGTTTTGTACTTTCAAATATCACTGGCTCAGCATCTATCGGTACTGATAATATAACAATGACTCAGTTCTCAGGAGCTGGTAGTGTTACTGCAGGAAATGGTTTATCAAAATCAGGAAACACACTTGCTGTCAATGTAGATGACGTAACAATAGAACTTAATTCAGATACAGCAAGACTAAAAGGAGTAAGCGCATTACCAGAAGGTGTACTATTATATGGTGCAAATGGTGGTAGCTCTTTTGCTTCTTTATCAATCGGAACATATGATTCAACAAATTCAGTAGGACAAATTCTACAAGTTGGAGCAAACGGAACAATAGCATGGAGTAATAACATAGATGGAGGCACATTCTAAGAATGGCTCAAGTTATTAAACCAAAAAGGTCGGAGACAACAAACTCAGTGCCACAGACAAGTGATTTACAAACTCATGAAATTGCTATGAATGTGGCTGACCAAAGGATTTATACAAAGAAAGCTGACGGCACAGTAGTTATACTAGCTAGTCATGTCGATGGAGCGTTAACAACAGACGACCTCGTAGCTTTCTCTATAGCATTAGGATAATATTATGGCATCAGCATTTAAGACAGCAACAGGAAACGACGTAGGAACAAGTTTATCAACAGTATATACATGCCCTAGCTCAACAACAACAACCATTATAGGTTTATACTTATGTAATGTTGGTGGTGCAGATATAAATGCTACTGCTCAATTTTATGATGCAAGTACAAGTAATCACATTAGTATAGTTCATGGAATAGAAATACCAGCAGGCTCAACACTCGCACCAATCGGTGGAGATGCAAAAGTAGTATTAGAAGCTGGTGATGCAATTAAAGTACAGTCAAACACGGCAAGCTCGATAGACGTAGTTCTATCTTATTTGGAGCAAACATAAAATGCCACTAATCGGTAAATTTTTAGTACAACAAGACTCAATAGGAAATAATAGTGTAGTAGCATCAAAGATAGCTGCAAATGCTATTAGTGCCTCTGAAATAGCAGTAAACGCTGTAGGTACTGCCGAAGTAGCAACAAATGCTATTGGAGCAGCTCAACTACAAGCAACAGCCGTTACAGGCGTAGGGGATAATTCAGTAACAAACGCAGGTATCGCTGCAAACTCAGTAGATTCAAGTGAGTTAGTAAGTGGTTCTATTGACACTATTCATCTTGGAACAGGACAAGTTACAACAGCCAAAATAGCTGCTAACGCTGTCACTTCCAACGAGATAGCTGCAAACTCAGTAGACACTTCAGAGATAGCAACAAATGCAATCGAGACATTACAGATAGCTGATAATGCTATAACTACGGTTAAGATTGCTGAGAATCAAATAACAACAGCGAGGATTGCCCAAAATGCAGTTACTGCTCATCATATTGCTGATGGGAGTATTACTTCAACACAACTTGGTGCAAACTCAGTAGACTCTAGTGAACTAGTAACAGGTAGTATTGATGGTTACCATTTAGGAGACTTACAAGTTACAACATCTAAAATAGCAACAAATAATATTACTTCAGCAAAAATAGCTGGTGATAATGTTACTTCAAGTGAAATACACAAGAACGCAAAATCAATTCAAGAATTTGGAACTTATGAATATGATGTAACGGTTGTTACAAAAACTTCCGCACACGGAGACTATGGAAATGGTAGCACTCTAGGATATAAGTTCGAAGGCAAAGAGTCTCCAGTATTAGTATTACAACCTGGGAATAGCTATAAATTTAAGCAAGATGATTCGTCAAATGCCAATCATCCTTTCAGATTTTATTTAGAAGCCAATAAAACAACGGCTTATACCACAGGAGTTACAACTAGCGGAACAGCAGGAAGTTCAGGTGCATACACAGAAATTGCTGTTACAAGTACTACTCCTCAAATATTGTATTACCAATGTTCAGCACATGGTAATATGGGTTGGAAAGCAGTAGTAAATAGTTCCAATGTAGGAATTAATAGTGTAAGTTCTGCACAAATAGCTGCAAACTCAATTGATAGTTCTGAACTTGTATCAGGTAGTATTGATACTATACATATTGGAGCTTCACAAGTAACAGAAGCAAAAATAGGTACAGGAGCAGTAACTGGTGGAAAAATAGGAGCAGATGCAGTAAATGGCTCAAAAATCGCAGATGACTCAATAGATTCAGAACATTTAGTAGACGGCAGTATAGATACCGCACATATAGGCGACTTACAAGTAACAGGCGCTAAAATTGCCGCCAACACAATAGCTTTAGCCAATATTGCAGATAACGCAGTAGATGGGACTAAGATAGCACAAAATTCAATCGTTGCAAGACACATACCTACAGCAACAATAACAGCAGACCACTTAGGAGCTAATTCAGTAGATTCAGCAGAATTAGTAACAGGTAGTATAGATACTATACACTTAGGAAACAACTCAATTACTGCTGCAAAGATAGGTACAGGTGTTATAGATGTAACACACATAGCTGAAAACTCAATAGATAGTTCAGAAATAGCATCAGGTAGTATTGACACAATACATATCGCAGCTAACCAAGTTACTTCAGCAAAAATTGCAACAGACCAAATACTAGCAAGACACATCAATGGTGGTGCTGTAGGTTCAAGCGAACTAGCATCTAATTCAGTAGACAGCGCAGAATTAATCTCTGGCTCTATTGATGCAATACATATAGCAGGTAATGCTGTAACAGGAGCAAAGATAGCCGCAAATGCTGTTACTAACAGTGAAATATCAGCAAATGCAGTATCAGCTTCTGAACTTAAATCAGATGCATTAGGTGGTCAAACATTCACAGGAAACGTTACACTTTCAGGAAACTTAACAGTAAACGGTACAACAACGACTGTAAGCTCTACTACAACTACAATCGCTGATACACTCATAGAATTAGGTACAGGAACTACAGGTTCTCCAAACGGAGACGCTGGTATAGTAATTGAAAGAGGAGATTCAAATAACGCATTTATAGGTTATGATGAAAGTGAAGATAAATTCACAGTAGGTACTGGTACATTTACTGGTGGC
>Ga0213868_10000929_pt1 | contig 28475 bp, 26 predicted proteins | sample PICome_9_FD_160087 | JGI IMG/M metagenome (GOLD analysis project Ga0213868, IMG submission 160087) | Coastal seawater microbial communities near Pivers Island, North Carolina, United States - PICO127 | ecosystem: Environmental > Aquatic > Marine > Coastal | place: USA: North Carolina... | reverse complement strand
CTGCGCGACACCGCACAAAGCGCCTATGACGACAGCAAGGCCCTGATCGCGCTCTGGCATGGCAAGGGCCGTGCCAGCTATGCCATCACGCCCCGCTTCTCGCCCACCTCGACGCCCGATCAGCTGACCGCGCTCGGCGCACTGTGGGCAGAGCACCCAGATTGCCTGATGCAAACCCATCTGAGCGAACAAACCGACGAGATCGCATGGGTGCGTGACCTATACCCGACGGCCCGTGATTATCTGGACACCTACGAGGCCCATGGGCTGATCGGTGAGCGTGCGCTTTTCGGCCATGCCATCCACCTGGAGAACCGCGAGATTGACCGTATCGCCGAGACCGGTGCCGCCGTGGTACATTGCCCGACTTCCAACACCTTTATCGGGTCGGGACTGTTTGATCTGGCAGGGCTGCGCGCGCGGCAAATCCCCATCGGGCTGGCCACGGACACCGGCGGCGGGTCTTCCTTTTCAATGCTGCGCACCATGGCCGCCGCCTATGAGATCGGGCAACTGCGGGGCACCGCGCTGCATGCGGCGGAACTAATGTGGCTGGCAACCGCCGGATCGGCGCGGTCCTTGCATTTGCAGGACAAGATCGGCCAGCTGAAATCAGGCTTTGAGGCGGATATTACCGTGCTCAACCTCGCCTCCACCCCGGCGATTGCCCAGCGCGTCCAAAAGGCCGAAAACCCCTGGGACAGCCTTTTCGCCACCATCATGATGGGAGACGACCGTGCCATCGCCGATGTCTGGATCGCGGGCGCGCAGCAGGGCAAACTGCCCCCTGCGCCTTGATCCCACGCCCCGTTGATTACTGCGCCAGGGCGCGCGCCATGCTGTTCTGCCGCGCGATCTGTGCGCCCAGATCAATGGTCTGCACATGGCCGTCGCGCACGACCTGACGCCCCTCAACAAACAGATCACGCACCGTTCTGGGCCCCGCCAGCAACAGCGCGGCCGGATCCCAGCTGCCCGCCGCTTCGATCCCGCTCACGTCCCAGATGGCGATATCGGCGCGTTTGCCTACGGCCAGCCGCCCGCAATCGGGCCGTCCCAGCACATCGGCCCCCCCGCGCGTCGCGATTTCCAGCGCCTCTCGCCCGCTCATCGCATCGGCCCCAAAGGCCACGCGCTGCAACAGCAATGCCATGCGCGCCTCTGCCACCAGATTGCCCGCGTCATTGCTGGCGGATCCGTCCACCCCAAGGCCCAGAGGCACACCCGCGTCCCGCATCGCCCGCACCGGGGCAATCCCCGAACCCAAGCGGCAATTCGAACAGGGGCAATGGGCAACCCCGGTGCGCGTCTGGGCAAACAAGGCGATCTCGGACGCATCCAGTTTGACGCAATGCGCATGCCAGACATCCGGGCCAACCCAGCCAAGGTCCTGTGCATATTGCCCGGGCCTGCACCCGAAAGTGGCCAGACTATAGGCGATATCCTCTTCGTTTTCCGCCAGATGGGTGTGCAGCATCACCCCTTTGTCGCGGGCCAGCACAGCCGCCTCTCGCATCAGGTCGGTGCTGACTGAAAATGGCGAACAGGGCGCTATGCCCACACGGCACATCGACCCTTCGGCGGGGTCGTGAAACCCGTCTACCACGCGAATGCAATCGGCAAGGATCGCGGCCTCATCCTCAACCAGATGGTCCGGCGGCAGGCCGCCCGCACTCTCTCCGATGCTCATCGCGCCGCGGGTGGGGTGAAACCGCAAACCCAGTTCAGCCGCCGCATGGATTGTATCCTCCAGCCGCGCGCCATTTGGATAGAGGTACAGGTGATCAGAACTCAGCGTACATCCCGAAAGCGCCAGCTCCGCCAGCCCCACCTGCGCCGAGACATGAAAATGATCGGGCGTCATCCGCGCCCAGATCGGATACAGCGACTGCAACCAGCCAAACAAAAGCGCATCCTGCCCCGCAGGCACAGCCCGCGTCAGCGACTGGTACAAATGGTGATGGGTGTTTACCAGACCCGGTGTGATCACGCAGCCCTGCGCCTGCACGACCTCGCCAGTGCTGTGCAGGCCGGTTCCGATCTGCGTGATGACACCGCTGGCGATACGGATGTCACAATCGGCCAGCTCGCGGCGTTGATCATCCATCGTAACAACGGTCTGGGCATTTTTGATAAGAAGTTCAGACATAGGACCACTTAAATTCGGGGCCCATCTCAATGGATCGTCAGCAAGCAGGCGGAAAATGGGTCAGAACCTGCTGTGGGCTCAGGGTATCCGCCGAAACCGCCAAGCGTCAATACGCCTTGAGGATCTCAAGCGCCTGCGCGTGGATCTGCGGGTTCGCAGCGGCAAGCGCGCGGCCCCCATGATGGGCAGGCCCCCCCTGCCAATCGGTCACGATCCCGCCCGCGGCCTGCACCACGGCAATCGGGGCCTGAATGTCATAGGCCGCCAGACCCGCCTCGATCACCAGATCGACCTGCCCCAGGGCAAGCAGCGCATAGGCATAACAATCCATCCCATAGCGGGTCAGCTTGGCCTGCCGGGCCACCATGTGGAACCCATCGCTGTCTGCTGTCTCTCCGACTTCGGGAAAGGTGGTGAAAACGATGGCCTGTGACAGATCCCGCGCAGACATCGTCTTGAGCGACATCTGCCCATGCGGACCCGTCAACGACGCAGCCGTCGGCGTACCTTCGAAACGTTCGCCCGTGTAGGGCTGATCAATCAACCCATAAAACGGCCCCGCCGCATCCGACACGGCGATCAAGACGCCCCATGTGGGCGTTCCGCTGATGAACCCCCGCGTGCCGTCGATCGGGTCCAACACCCAAGTCAGCCCCGATGTGCCTGCTTTCGCACCAAACTCTTCGCCCAGGATCGCATCATGAGGGCGTTCGCGCGCCAGGATTTCCCGCATGGCCCGTTCCGCCGCGCGGTCCGCCTCCGTTACCGGATCAAAACCCTGTGCCAGCTTATTGTCCGCCTGCAAGGATGCCGTACGGAAATAGGGCAGAATAACCCTGCGCGCGGCATCAGCCAAAAGCTGTGCCACGCGCTGCACGTCCGGGTCAAAATTGGTATCGGGCATCAAGGATCAGTCTACTTTGCAAAATGGCGGCCTATTGCAGGCTCTATGCCACATCGCTTAGCACGCGTGCCAGTTCAAACAGACGCCGGCGCTGGTCCTCGGGAATGGTGTAATAGGAACGGATCAGTTCCATGGCTTCCTTGTCGGCCATGACATCTTGCGGGATATCCTTGGTCGAGGTTGCCTTGGCTTCCTCTGCCGTCTTCAGCCCCTCAAAGAAAAAGGACACATGAACGCCCAAAGCTTCGGAAATATCCCAAAGGCGCGATGCGCTGACCCTGTTGGCCCCGGTTTCATATTTCTGGATCTGCTGGAATTTGATTCCGACCATTTCCGCCAGTTTTTGCTGCGTCATTCCAGTCAGCCAGCGGCGTTGTCGAATTCTTTGCCCAACATGAACGTCTACACTATGCGGCATTATCCCTCTTTTCTCATATTGGACCAAAGGCGCAAAACTTTTGGCTTTTGAAATCCATTACTTCAACTGAAATATCAAAACCACAAAAACCCGTATCGCCTTACGATATATTGAAAAACTGCCTAGAGGTATTTGCTTGAAATCAAATACAATGCAATTTTCCGGCCTGCGGTATTCGATTTTCCCCGACTCCCATCCTTATGGTATTGCTATTAGCGCATATAATTTAGCGACCGTCTAGATAGCATTCTGCATGTTTTAAGTTGAAAGTTAATTCGATAAACAACCTAGAGCGGATTCGCGCCTATTTTTTTGAATTCAACCCTGCCGAAAGCGTCTCTGCACAAGAATCGATCAAAGCCTGCGTGCCCAAAACCACGCCTCACCCCATCCGGTAACCTGCAAATGCCCGCCTTCGGTCAGCCCGCCTTGAGTCGCGCCATAGGTGCCCCGGAAAATGCGGTGCGCAAAAGATGGACAAGGTGGTCGCGCACCTGATCTTTACCATCCTGCGCGCCGTACAGATTGATCTGCTGCACTCTGAGCGCGGGCAATGCCCCGCCGTGATCCACAACCTCCAGATAGGGGGGCTGCGTGCCCTCGATCATAGCATGTACCGCCAGATCCGCGCTGACCGCAGCCTCGATCGCCCGATCACTATCGGTGTCGACGCTCATTTCCCATGCCATACCATCTGCATCAAGGTCCTCGACGATCTGCGCGCGAAACACACAATAACGGCAAAAGGCCAGTTGCAGGGGCCGTTGACGCCACGCAGTGCCCCCAGGTGCGCCGACCCAGACCAGCGGTTTGACCGCCAGGACCTCTCCGCCCTGATCAACGCCCGCCTCTGTGGTCACGATGACATCGCGTTCCCCCTTGGCAAATTGCTCCTTCAGCCGCCGGGTATAGGACGCCTCAAGCTGCACCTTCACTCTTGGAAATGCCGCGTGAAATTGCTTCAGCACCTGCGGCACTGCCGGATAGACCACATCATGCGGCACGCCCAGCGTGATCACCCCCTCAAAGGCCTGATCCGTCAGCTTTGTGATCACCTCATCATTCAGGGCCACCATCCGGCGGGCATAGGCCAACACTTGTTCGCCGGAAGCTGTCAGTGCGATTGTCCTCCCGCTGCGGTCAAGCAAGGGCAGCCCCAGCATGTCCTCCAGCCGCTTGAGCTGCATCGACACCGCAGATTGCGTCAGATGCAAAAAACCGGCGGCGCGGGTCACACCGCCCGAATCTGCCACGGCCACAAAGGACCGCAAGGTCGTGATGTCGAGATTTCTCATATATCATTATCCGTGATGGATGGCTAAATAAACATTCATTTTCATTATTCATCGCAAACCACGATATATCAAGTATCAAAATACAAAATCAAAACACATCACAAAGTTTGAAGGTGCCACATGTTCTCCCAGACCCTCTCCCGCCCCTATATCCTTTCTGCCCGCCCTTCCTGGCGGCAGCCCCTGTCCTGGCTCATGGCCTCTGTCGATGCGTGGCGCAGCCGTCGCCAGCTTGAATCCCTTGATGCGCATCTGTTGCACGACATTGGCATCAGCAAAATCGCCGCCCACGCCGAAGCGAAACGCCCAATCTGGGACGTTCCGGCACATTGGTTGCAATAAAGCGCAATTCTGCGGCATCCGGTCGCATCAAGGTTCTTGAAATAGAGCCAAGTAGTTCCGATATTTGCGTCAATACCGTGCTAGACTGGCGTGGTAAGAAAACCCTTTTAGCCAATTGGAGGTCAATTAATGGCTGACGTGAATACAATCCGGACCACAGCCGGAGCCCGCGCCGCCGATATAGATGCGGGGCTACGCGCCCACATGAACAAAGTTTACGGCACCATGTCCGTAGGCATGCTGATCACTTTCGCCGCGGCATGGGCCATTTCCGGCCTGTCGGTCACAACAGACCCAACAGGTGCCGCCGCACAATTGGGGCCTGACAAATACCTGACAGACCTCGGCTATGCGCTGTACGCCTCGCCGCTGAAATGGGTCGTCATGTTTGCACCTTTGGCCTTTGTCTTTGGCTTTGGTGCCGCGATCAACAAGATGTCGGCTGCCACTGCGCAGACCGTGTTCTACCTTTTTGCAGCCGTTATGGGTGTGTCCATCAGCTCGATCTTCCTGGTCTTCACCAGCTATTCGATTGCGCAGATCTTCCTGATCACCTCCATCGCTTTCGCGGGTCTGTCGCTCTACGGGTATACGACCCAGAAAGACATCTCCGGTTGGGGCAGCTTCCTGATCATGGGTGTGATTGGTCTGGTCGTGGCCTCCATCGTCAACATCTTCTTGGGCTCCCCTGCCCTGATGTTCGCGATCTCTGCCATCGGCGTTCTGATCTTTGCAGGTCTTACAGCCTATGACACCCAGCGTATCAAGACCGAGTATGTGGCCCACGCGCATCACGGCGATACCGAATGGCTGGGCAAAGCCGCCATCATGGGCGCGCTGAGCCTCTATCTGAACTTCATCAACATGTTCATGATGTTGCTGCAGCTCTTCGGCAACCGCGAATAACACCGCTACAGTCAAAGCAATTCAAACCCGCCAGGTCCCCGACCTGGCGGGTTTTTCTTTGCCCAATGCCGCGCCTTTGGCCTGGCAAAACTCGCCAGCCAATTGGCCACCGCCCCGGTCCCCATGCGACATGGCATGTGGCGCATGAGATCTATCAGCAGGTCCAAGAAACGGTTCAGAAATGCAAAAAGCCGCGCAGGAAGCGCGGCCTTGCAGTCACCTAAAAGGCTGATCTTACTTGATCTTGCCTTCTTTGTACTCAACGTGCTTACGCGCAACGGGATCATACTTTTTGATCACCATCTTCTCGGTCATGGTACGCGCGTTTTTCTTTGTTACGTAAAAGTGGCCTGTGCCCGCGGACGAGTTCAGACGGATCTTGATCGTGGTTGGCTTTGCCATCTTGTCTTCTCCTGCTACACCGCCACTGCTGTCAGGGGATGCGTGAATTCTGAACCGGCTTTTACCGGTATGCTGCACCGAGTCAACAGCAAAAGGGCCGCAAATGTTTGCGTAACACCCATAAAGCTGTCGCCGTCGGATCGGCTGAGGTGTTCTTATCACGTTCATCGCAAAAGGGCAGGAGATTCGACCCTTTGCCCCAGTTTTATTACATTGGGAAAAGGTCAAAATGCGCGGAAAGCCTATAAGCCGGATTCTGTCCAAGGCCGGGATAGATCCCGACCTCTGGATGACCATTCCTCTGACCGCCGCGTTGCCACGACGGCTATAGCTGCCAACCCGGACCTGCTGGGGCAAAAGCAGCCCCGTCTTGCGACACGCGGTCCCTATTTGGCATTGCTCCCGGTGGGGCTTGCCGTGCCGTCCCTGTTGCCAGGAACGCGGTGGGCTCTTACCCCACCGTTTCACCCTTACCTTGGCTGGTTTCGGTTGCCCGACCCGGTCCAAGGCGGTTTGTTTTCTGTGGCGCTTTCCGTCGGGTTACCCCGCCCGGGCGTTACCCGGCACCGCTACTCTTCGGAGTCCGGACTTTCCTCCCCATGCATACACCGCAGCGTATGTCACAAAGCGGTCATCCAGCCTTCCGCGCGAAGGTTGTGTTAGCGCCTCAAAGCAACTGCCGTCAATGGTGCTGATGGTGCACTAAGGTATTTGGAGCCAAAAAGAGGCAGCAGATGCGCCTCATGGCGACGGCAGTTGAAAATCTTCGGGCTGTAGGGGGCCGCTGCGCCAGGGACCACAGCGCAGGCGCAGGGCGGCAAGCAGCACCTCGAAGGGCACATCAGCGTTGAAACCCGCATGCTTTGCCGCTTTGCCCAAGCTGTCCGGGGTCAGCATGTCGAAGGGCACGGGCCGGATCTGTGCTGCCAGTCCTTGGCGGGCCAGTCTTGCCCAGTCGAAATGCGGGCCGGGATCGGATTTGCGCCCCGGGGCCAGATCAGAATGGCCAATGATGCCGGAGGCCGGGATCGACCAACGTTTCATGATGCCCCGCAGCAGATGTTCAAGGGCGGCCATCTGCGGTTCTGCAAAGGGGTGCGTGCCGAGATTGTCCAATTCGATGCCGATGGAGCGCGAGTTCAGATCGTCCAGGCCCAGCCAGGAGCCTTGGCCAGCGTGCCAGGCCCGTTGGTCTTCGGCCACCATGCGGGTGATGTGACCGCCGTTGGAAATCAGGTAATGGGCGGAGACTTCGGCAGCTGGATCGCACAGCCTTGCTATGGCCGCCGCCGCACTGTCCATGGCCGTATAATGGATCACCACGAAACGCGGTGACAGCCCGTTCCTGCGGGGTCCGCAGTTGGATGAGGGGCACTCTGTGATGGAAGGGTGGCCGGGCACAGGTTAGCCCTGCTGGGCAGCCCGCCGGAAGGGGGTTGGATCCCAGCTGCAGGCAAAGCCATCGCCGTCAGGGTCCATGCCTTTGCGGTCACGTTCCGGGCCGCCACTGCTGAGAAACGCAATCTGCGCCTGCTCTGGCGTTGCGAATTCGGCGCAGGCCCGCTGAAACTTTGCCTGTTTGTTCAGGCCGATGCGGCGGTAGACCTGTGTGCCGGGCGCATGAGAGGTTTGCAGGGCATAGGCCACGATATTGGGGCCCCCGTCGACCCGGTCTGGCAGGGCTTGGGGTTGGACCACCTGATATTGGGCGCGGTTGGCGGCAAGCCGTGCGGCATCGCTTTCGATGCTGCGCTGGCCGGACACCGCGTCAAAGTTGTTTTCATTGGAAATCCCTGCGGCATTCAGCACCGGTGGTGCCGGGTTGGAGGGGCTTGCATCCAGCGGTGCCACACCTGAATTGGTTGTGGCGTCATTGCCCAACCCGTTGCTGGCTCCGCTGCGGGTTGCGGCCAGAACGCGAGCGGTCTCTGCCGCTGTCGCCTCGGCTGAGCCATCAAGCGGGGTGGATGCGACCTGTGAGGGGGCAGGCACACCCGACAATGCGGCTTCGCGTGCGCGTTGCTCTGCTGTGAACTGATCACCAAAGCCCACACCCTTGCCTGAATCCGGCACAGCAGGCTGGCAAGCGGCAAGCGCCGCTACAGCGACGAGAACGAAAGAAACACGTGTCATCATGGAACCTGCTTTGTCTTTTTGACTGCTTTGTTGCGCAAAGATTACCACCATTTTTCCGGCTTGGCTACAAAGCCTGCCGCACGTTCAAGCGCATAGGCGGATGACAGCAGGTCCGCCTCTTCCCATGGGCGGCCGATCAACTGCAGCCCCAGGGGCAGGCCCTGGCGGTCGGTGCCCGTGGGCACCGCGATCCCCGGCAGACCGGCAAGGTTCACCGTCACGGTGAAGACGTCGTTCAGGTACATCGCCACCGGATCGGCATCCGTCATTTCGCCCAGGCCAAAGGCCGCAGAGGGGGTGGCAGGTGTCAGGATGCTGTCGATGCCCTGTGCGAATACATCTTCAAAGTCTTTCTTGATCAGCGTCCGCACCCGGCGTGCGCGGTTGTAATAGGCGTCATAGAAACCCGCTGACAACACATAGGTCCCGATCATCACCCGGCGCTGCACTTCGGGGCCAAAGCCTTCGGCGCGGGTCTTTTCGTACATTTCGGTGATGCCGTCGCCATGCTCCAGCTTGGCCCGGTGGCCATAGCGCACCCCGTCATAGCGCGCCAAGTTCGAGGAAGCCTCGGCCGGGGCGATCACGTAATAGGCAGGCAGGGCGTATTTGGTATGGGGCAACGAGATGTCGACGATCTCGGCACCGGCGTCCTTCATCATCGCGATGCCGTCCTGCCACAGCGCTTCGATCTCGTCAGGCATGCCGTCCATGCGGTATTCCTTGGGGATGCCGATTTTCTTGCCGCGCACATCGCCGGTCAGGGCCGCTTCAAAATTCGGCACCGCCAGATCGGCCGAGGTGGAATCCTTGGGATCATGGCCACACATGGCCTCCAGCATGATCGCCGCATCCCGCACGCTTTTGGTCATCGGGCCCGCCTGATCCAGCGATGAGGCAAATGCCACAACCCCCCAGCGTGAACAGCGGCCGTAGGTGGGTTTGATCCCCACGGTACCGGTAAACGCCGCAGGTTGGCGGATGGAGCCGCCCGTGTCCGTGCCGGTGGCCGCAAGACAAAGGTCAGCCGCAACAGCCGAAGCCGATCCACCAGAGGATCCCCCCGGCGTCAGCGCCGCATCATCATTGCCGCGCCGCCATGGGTTCACCGCATTGCCATAGACAGAGGTTTCATTGGACGATCCCATGGCAAATTCATCCATGTTCAGCTTGCCCAGCATCACGGCACCATTGTCGAACAGGTTCTGGGTGATCGTGCTTTCATATTCCGGCAAGAACCCTTGCAGAATGCGCGACCCCGCCTGTGACGGCACGCCCTTGGTGCAGAACAGATCCTTGATACCGATCGGCAAACCGCACATCGCGGGCGCATCGCCCTTGGCAATCCGCGCATCGGCAGCGGCGGCCTGTTCCATCGCAATCTCGGGCGTGTGGTGCACAAAGGCGTTCAGCGCCCCTGCCCCTTCAATCGCCCCCAGACAGGCTTCGGTCAGGGCCTTGGATGTTGTTTCGCCGTTGCGCAGCGCATCGCGGGCCTGTGCAAGGCCAAGTTTGTTCAGATCAGTCATCATTCCACCACTTTCGGCACTGCAAAGAAGCCCTCGCGCGCATCCGGCGCGTTTTTCAGAATCTTGTCCTGCTGATCCCCATCCGTCACCACATCGGCACGACGCTTGAGCCGCTGAGGCGTCACAGAGGTCATCGGTTCAACCCCCTCGACATCCACTTCGCTCAATTGCTCGATAAAGCCCAAGATACCGTTGAACTCCTGTGCAAGCACAGGCAGCGCCTCGGGGTCTACTTTGATCCGGGCCAGTTTGGCCACGCGTGCGGCGGTGGTTTCATCAATTGACAAGGGAAGGTTCCCCTTATGCGACCTAATGGGTTTTGTGCCGTTTACCGCCCCGCGCCCCGCCTCGCAAGGGTGCAGGCGGCCGGACTGCCCGGCTTTTGCCAATACCTTCGCCCGGACGCTTGGTTTTGGGGCAAAGGGCAACAATCATGACTACCGCTTTGGCCACAAGACGCTAGACTTCCTCCAGAACCAAGGGAGAGATACGTATGAATATCATCTGGCTGGGCCACGGCTCATTCCGCATCGAAATCGAAGATCAGGTTGTTCTGGTTGACCCATGGCTGACCGGCAATCCGATGCTGGCCGCAGACCAGCACGCCGCAGCCATTGCGGGTGCCACGCAAATTCTTGTCACCCATGCCCATTTTGACCATATCGCCGATGTCGTCGACATCTCTGGGAAAACCGGCGCGCCGGTGTCGGGCATGTATGAATTGGCCAATTATCTAAAGGCCCAAGGGGCCACCGAAGGGGCAGGCTTTAACATCGGCGGCACGATCCCGCTGGGCGACAAGGTTACCGCCAGCATGGTGCCTGCATCCCATTCATCGACCACTGCGATCAACGACCTGCCCGTGGATATGGGACAGGAAAGCGGATTTATCCTGCGCGGTGAGGGGCATACTGTTTATATTTCGGGCGACACGGGCATCATGGCCGACATGGACTGGATCGGTGATTACTACAAACCCGACATCGGCATCATGTCGGCAGGAGGGCATTTCACCATGGGCATGGCCGAGGCCGCCTATGCCGCCAAACGCTATTTCAACTTCAAGACCCTGATCCCCTGCCACTACCGCACCTTCCCGCTGCTCGAACAATCAGCCAAAGTGTTGGCCGACGGCCTGCCGGGTGTGAATGTCGTCGAACCCCAGGTGATGCAGCCCATCACCCTTTGATCTATTGCGGCACCCAGTCGCCATCCAGGGCGGCGCGTTTGTACCTGATGCATCCGCGCTGCCCGTCAAAATAGATGTCAGAACCATAATAGCCGCTCGATTTGGCCCAATCGGTCTTGAATGATGTACAGACCTCGAACGCCGTCTCGCCGGTCCTGGCAAAGAGATACTCCGCCTCTTGGGTAGGCGCAGGTGCGGCAGGCATCTGCGCCATGCCTGAACAGCCCTTTTGCACCCTCTCTTGCCCGTCAACCGTGCAGGCGTAATAGCGGCCCAATTCGTGCAGATGATCCCCGCGCGCCCGGTCTTCCTTTTCCATCCGCGCATATCCCGGCCCGCCTGCCACCAGCAAACCACCCACCACGGCCACCGCCACAAGACAGATCAGAATGCCCAGATACAGCTTGTTCATGCGGTGTCACCCTTGCGGATATCGCCAAGGTAATAGCCGAAAATCAGCCCCGTCACGATCGCCACGATCCCCGCCTTCAACAAGAAGGTCAGCGTCAGCGCGCCCATCAGCAGCGCATTGATCACCACGATCAGATCCGCCAGCAGGATCACCGAGGTGACCAATAGCGCAAGATACGTCAGCCAGCGCCGGATCGCAGAGCGGTATTGCGCAGGGTCAGCCGCCAAGGCCCGCTGGTCGCGCACCGTCAGCCACAAGAACAAGGGGACGACAACGATCAGCACCGAAATCGACGACCGCAAATCACCGGCGTAGCCATACAGGTCCTCGCCCATCATCCGCTCGATCAGCACAAAGAATATCTGGATCAGAAAACCCGCCCCAAAGGCCATCAGGCCAAAGGTCAGCGTGTAGAAAAAGAAATCCCGCGCCGACACCGTCGATTGCGGCTTTGGGATGGGCGGCGAAAACGGCGTTTCCGACCAGGCGTTCAGCGCATCCTTAACCTCGGGCCCGCTCCAGCCAGAGGCACCCAGCGCCTGCGCGATCTCCTCCCGGCTGCGCCCCGCGACCAGCGCATCGCGGGTAAACCGCGACAATTCCTTACTCACAGCCATCTGCGTTATCCTTTCTCTTCTGGGCAAAAAACGCCTTCAGCATCGTCTCAGAGGCCTGCGCATTGATCCCGTCGAACACGTCGGGCACATGATGGCATTGCGCATGGGCAAAGACCCGCGCGCCCTGCGCCACCCCGCCGGATTTGGGGTCCGCCGCGCCGTAATACAGTTTGGCCAGACGCGCGGCGGCAATTGCTGCGGCACACATCGCGCAAGGCTCAAGCGTCACATATAGCGCATGCCCCACCAAACGCTCCGATCCGACGGCGGCACAGGCCGCGCGGATCGCCAGCATCTCGGCATGGGCGGTCGGATCATGCAATTCGCGCGTCCGGTTGCCCGCCTGCGCGACCACCTCACCACCCGGCCCCACGACCACGGCCCCCACAGGCACCTCGCCGCGCGCGCCTGCCGCTTGCGCCTGTGCCAGCGCCTGATCCATGAAAGAGCGAAATACCATCCGATCACTTGGCCGCAAAAGCGGCTCTTTCGCAAGGCCGTCAAAGAGGCTAAGGCAGGAGCATGACACAAAAACCATCCTCAGACACACCCTCGGGTGACCGTATCGCCAAAGTTCTCGCCCGCGCCGGCGTTGCCTCGCGCCGCGAAGCCGAACGCATGATCGAAGCAGGCCGCGTCAGCGTGAACGGCAAGCAGATCATGTCCCCCGCCCTGAACGTGTCCGATAATGACAAGATCACTGTGGATGGAAAGCCGATATCAGAGCCAGAACCGCCCCGCATGTGGCTTTATCACAAGCCCATCGGCCTCGTTGCGACCGACCGCGATGAAAAAGGGCGCGAAACCATCTATGAAAAACTGCCCGAGGACATGCCGCGCGTGATGTCCGTGGGCCGTCTGGACATCAATTCCGAAGGGCTGCTGCTGCTGACCAATGACGGCGGCATCAAGCGGCGTCTGGAACTGCCCAGCACCGGCTGGCTGCGCCGCTACCGCGTGCGCGTAAACGGCCGCCCCTCGGACGACGCGCTTGAGCCGCTGCGCAAGGGCATCACCGTTGAGGGCGAGCATTTCCAGCCGATGATCGTCACGCTGGACCGCCAGCAAGGGGCCAATGCATGGCTCACCGTTGGCCTGCGCGAAGGCAAGAACCGCGAAATCAGACGCGCCATGGAAGCGGTGAACCTGTCGGTCAACCGATTGATTCGCATCAGCTATGGCCCCTTCCAACTGGGCGATCTGAAGCCCGGAGAGGTCGAAGAGCTGCGCCGCAAGGTCGTGCGCGACCAATTGGGCCTTGAGCTGGAAGACGACACCGGCACAGCGGTCAAAAAGCCCAAGACCGTGCAACGCACCTCTCGCAAGCGCCCCGCCAAGCCCAACCGCCAAGCCCAACCGCTAAGCAGCGGCAAACCCCAGACTGCGCTGTCGCGCGAAAAATTCCCCCTCAATTGCGGGTTCACAAAAGCGCGCCACACACCTAACTGATGATTTGGAAAGGGAATTGGGCCATATCACCAGCCATCATGGCAGCATGCGAAATCTGATGAAAACAATGGCACCGCCGCTGCCAGTTGGGCGAAAACCATATCGCACGGCTGTTGCATCACGGGTCTCTGGCGCCAAAGGCCGCGAGTACCTATGTTGTTTTCGAAAGAGGTAGCATGGCCCGATTGTTCCTAATCCTGATAATTTTGGCGGCAAGCGTTGCTATTGCTGCTGTTTTATACTCAATCTGGACGGTAATTGTGGAAACAAGCGCACGTCACTTGCGGCCCGCGACGGGCACAACGGGGGAAACAGAAATGGCATCAAACGGCATTAAAAAAGCCGCCTATATCGCTCTTATCGTTGTGCTTTTCGGCGTAGCCTCTGGCTGGCTGGGGGGGATGTAGAAATGGCCCAACGCTTTGGTGGCAAATACAGCCCCGACGGCACAGACGCCAAGACGCCAAGGTCCGCGCGCCGCGCCGAAGTCATTCCCGCAGGCGGACGCACCAATGTGATGTTCATTCCCGCCTTGGTTCTGGTCGCGACAACCGTGACCGATGGTGCCGCCGCCATGACGCTGGGGCTGGCCGGTGCCGCCGTATGGACCCTGTCGGCATGGCTCCTGCGCGAAGGTTTGCTGGCCCAGGCCGCCTTTGAGGCCCGCAAGGTCGCCCGACGCCCCGCCCTGCCGCGCAAGATATTTGCTGCCGTCGGGGCCGGTCTGGGCACCGCCCTGGCCGTCACAGCCCACCTGTCCACCCCCGGCGACATCCTTGCCCCGCTGCTCTTTGGCCTCTGCGTCACAGGCTTGCATCTGGTGGCCTTTGGCATCGACCCGCTGAAATCCAAAGGCATGGAAGGCATCGACACCTTTCAACAAGACCGCGTGGCCCGCGTGGTGGATGAGGCCGAAAAATACCTTTCCGCCATGACCGACGCGCTGCGCCGCGCTGGCGACCGGCAGGCCACCGCCAAGCTGGAGGACTTTCAGCAAGCCGCCCGCACCTTGATCCGCACGGTAGAGGAAGACCCCCGTGATCTGACCGCTGCCCGCAAATACCTTGGCGTTTATTTACGCGGTGCCCGCGATGCCAGCGTGAAATTCGCCGACATCTACAGCCGCACCCAAGACCCCGATGCCCGCGATCACTATCTCGCGCTGCTGCAGGATCTGGAACAAAACTTTGCCGCCCGCACCCAAAAATCGCTGCTGGATGACCGCAGCGACCTGACCATCGAAATCGACGTGCTGCGCGAGCGGCTCGCGCGTGAAGGGGTGCGTCTGGACTGACGCCTCCTCTGTACAATATCACTTTAAGGGATACATCCAAATGTCTGACACAGTTCGCGAAAAAGCCAACCAATCTCTTGCCATGGTCGAAGAGGTCACCGCCGTGATCCTGCCGGAACCCGCCGACGCCAATGCCATCGTCCCGCTGGAAAAAGCCGACAAGCCATTGGGCGATGAGATCAAGCGCCGCATGGCTGAGATCGACATGGATGACACCCAGTCCATCGTCTCATTCGGCTCTGCCGCACAGGCCGAATTGCAGGAAATCAGCCAAGCCATGCTCGCCGATGTCCGCAACAAGGACGTAGGCCCCGCAGGCGACAGCCTGCGCGACATCGTCAGCACGATCCGGGGCTTTTCCGTCTCGGAAATGGATGTGCGCCGCGAACGCAGCTGGTGGGAAAAACTGCTGGGACGCGCCGCCCCTTTCGCGAAATTCACCGCACAGTTCGAAAAGGTCCAGGGCCAGATCGACCGGATCACCGACAACCTGCTGTCGCATGAACACACCCTGCTCAAGGACATCAAGTCGCTTGATATGCTCTATGAAAAAACGCTGCAGTTCTATGACGAACTGGCGCTCTATATCTCCGCCGGAGAGGCCAAACTGTCCGAGCTCGACAGCACCACGATCCCGGCCAAGGAACAGGATGTCCAGAAAGCCGCCGAGAATGACGCCGTTCTTGTCGCCCAGGAACTGCGCGACATGCGCGCCGCCCGCGATGATCTGGAACGCCGGGTGCATGATCTGAAACTGACCCGTCAGGTCACCATGCAATCCCTGCCCTCCATCCGCTTGGTGCAGGAAAACGACAAATCTCTGGTTACCAAGATCAATTCAACCCTCGTGAACACCGTGCCGCTGTGGGAAACGCAGCTGGCACAGGCCGTGACCATCCAGCGCTCCGTTGAGGCGGCCGTGGCAGTGCGCGAAGCCAATGATCTGACCAACGAACTGCTGACCTCAAACGCCAAGAACCTGCGCGAAAGCAACAAGGTCATCCGCCAGGAGATGGAGCGCGGCGTCTTTGACATCGAAGCGGTCAAACAGGCCAATGCCGATCTGATCGGTACCATCGAGGAAAGCCTGCAAATCGCCGACGAAGGCAAAGCGAAACGCGCCGCCGCCGAAAAGGACCTCAAGGAAATGGAGCATAAGCTGCGCGAAACGCTGGCTGCGGCCAAGGCCAAAAAGACTGGTCTGGGTGAAACCGCCTCCGGTGCCGTGCCGGGCTGATCTGACCATGCGCGGCATCAGCCCCAAGAAACTCTGGCGCAGCGGCGCGGTGGCAGCATTGGTGCTGACACTGGCCGGCTGCGCCGGTCTCTTGGGACAGGGTGCCCCCTTGTCCAAACCCGTGGCGCGCCCTGCGCCGGACAGCGTGCAAAAGCCCCATGTCGCGCAACCCACCTCGATCAAAAGCGCGATGCTGCGTCAGTATCTGGCACAGGTCTATCAGGCCCAGTCCAGCCAGGGGTTGCTGCGTCAGGACGGCGGCGGGGCTGACACCCCCTATACCGCCGACATGCTGGCCAGAAATTTTGAACAGATCGCCTTTTTCAACGAATATGACAGCGATTTCACGGGCCGTGGCGGTGCCAGCCCGCTGCGTCGCTGGGCCGGCCCCGTCCGCATGACGCTGGTCTTTGGCGAAGGCATAGCCGCCTCTCAGCGCCAGAGCGTCAGTAATGACGTCACCCGCTATGCGCGCCGCCTGGCACGGGCCACAGGCCATCCCATCGCCACCGCCGATGCCCCCAACTTCCTGGTGATCGTCGCCTCCGAAGACGACCGGGACGCTGCATTGTCACAAGCAGCGGCACGTATCCCCGGCATTTCTGACACATCCCTTGCGGCCCTGCGCAACATGCGCAAAGACACCTATTGCGCCGTGGCCGCCTATGCCACCGGTCCCGACCCGAACACCTATACTGCCGCCGTTGCCGTCATCCGGGCCGAAAATCCCGATCTGCTCTTGCTGTCGTGCATCCACGAGGAACTGGCCCAGGGGCTCGGCCTTGCCAATGACAGCCCTACCGCGCGGCCTTCGATCTTTAACGACGACGATGAATTCGCCCTGCTCACCACACATGACGAACTCTTGCTCAAAATGCTCTATGATCCACGGTTGCACCCCGGCATGTCCGCCCGAGAGGCCGAACCGATCACCCGGATCATAGCCCGCGAACTGACCGGTGCCGCCTTGTGAACACCGCCAACTTCTTGACGTAAAGGATTAAAACCTATGGGTATTTTCGATTTTCTCTCTGGCGAATTCATTGATGTGATCCACTGGGTCGATGACAGCCGCGATACGATGGTCTGGCGGTTTGAACGTGAGGGGCATGAAATCAAATATGGTGCCAAACTGACAGTCCGCGAAGGCCAGGCAGCCGTCTTTGTCCATGAGGGGCAATTGGCAGATGTCTTTACCCCCGGCCTCTATATGCTTGAAACCAACAACATGCCGATCATGACCACCCTGCAACACTGGGATCACGGCTTTCGCAGCCCTTTCAAGTCAGAGATCTATTTTGTCAACACAACCCGTTTCAACGATCTGAAATGGGGCACCAAGAACCCGATCATCGCCCGCGATCCCGAATTCGGCCCCGTCCGCCTGCGCGCCTTTGGCACCTATTCCGTGCGGGTCAGCGATCCGGCCCGTTTCCTGACCGAAATCGTCGGCACCGACGGCGAATTCACCATGGACGAGATCAGCTACCAAATCCGCAACATCATCGTTCAGGAATTCTCGCGCACCATCGCCCGCTCGCAGATCCCGGTGCTGGACATGGCCGCCAACACCCGCGAATTGGGCAAACTGGTCTCCAAGGAAATTGCCGCCCAGATCGCGGAATACGGTCTGGCGATGCCTGAACTCTACATTGAGAACATCTCGCTCCCTCCCGCCGTCGAAGACGTGCTGGACAAGCGTTCTTCCATGGGCGTGATCGGAAACCTCAACGAATACATGCAGTTTCAGGCCGCCGAGGCCCTGGGCCGCGATGGCAGCGGTGCCGCGGCACTTCAGACAGGTCTGGGGGCGGGGCTGGGCATGCAAATCGGCCAGCACGCCGCAGCACAGGCCGGCCCCTGGGGGCCAAAGCCACAAACAGCAGCAGCACCCGCCGCACCCGCCGCCGCGGTGCCGCCCCCGCCGCCCCCCGTTGAACATGTCTGGCACATCGCGGTGGACGGCAAAACCACCGGTCCTTTCTCCAAGGCGTCGATGGGCCGCATGGCAGCGGACGGCACCCTGACCCGCAGCAGCTTTGTCTGGACCCCCGGTCTGGACGGCTGGCAAAAGGCCGAGGACGTGATGGAGCTGGCACAGCTCTTTACCGTCCTGCCGCCGCCCCCACCGGGCAGCTAACCCCCGCAGCACCCCCTGTCACAGCCTGCCACGGCAGATGTGACAGGGCGCGGCGATCCACGCCCCCCAGCGCGCAGGCCTGCTGCACCGACAGCGCTGGCAGCGCGCGCCAATCAACGCTATGTCTCAACCATGTCCGACAGCCCGATCCCACCAGCCCCCCAGTCAGAGCATCGCTTCCCCTGCGACGCCTGCGGCTCTGACCTGCGCTATGCGCCCGAGGCCGGTCAACTGGTTTGCGATCATTGCGGCAACAGCGCCCCGATCGAGGGCACGGGCCTGCACCTGAACCCCATCGCAGAACTGGACCTTGCCAAGGGCCTGCGCGCAGACCTGCCCGCCACCGAGATGGAGGAAACCCGGACCACCTCTTGCCCCAATTGCGCGGCCGAAGTGGCCTTTGACGCAGGCAAACACGCCACCGAATGCCCTTTTTGCGCGACCCCCGTTGTGGTGGACACAGGCACCAACCGGCATATCAAACCCCGCGCGGTCCTGCCCTTTGCCCTGACCGAAGACAGCGCCCGCGACGCGGTAAAAGACTGGCTGGGCAGCCTGTGGTTCGCCCCCAACGGCGTGCAGGACTACGCCCGCAAGGGCCGCCGCATGCAGGGCATCTATGTTCCCTATTGGACCTATGACGCCGATACCCGCTCCAGCTATTCCGGCGAACGTGGCACGGTCTATTACGTTACCGAAACCGTAATCCGCGATGGCAAACGCGAACAGGTCCAGGTTGCGAAAATACGCTGGCGGCCCGCCTCTGGCCGCGTGGCCCGTTTCTTTGACGATGTGCTGGTGCTGGCCTCGACCTCGCTGCCCAAGAAATACACCGACGCGCTTGAACCTTGGGATCTGTCGGCACTTGAACCCTATGCGCCCGAATACCTCGCCGGTTTCCGCGCCGAGGCCTATGCCGTCTCGCTTGAGGACGGCTTTGCCGAGGCGCGCAGCTATATGGACCGCATCATCGAACGGGATGTGAAATTTGACATCGGCGGCGACCGCCAGCGCGTGCACAGCATCGACACCCGGCTTTCGGGCCTGACCTTCAAACATATCCTTTTGCCGGTGTGGCTGGCGGCCTATAAATACCGGGGCAAGACCTACCGCTTCGTGGTCAACGGCCGCACCGGCCGGGTTCAGGGCGAACGCCCCTATTCCGCAATCAAAATCACCATCGCGGTGATCCTCGGCGTGATTGCCGCCGGGGTCATCGGCTATCTGGCAGCCCAACAATGACCCAATATGATACCCTCGACGACATCCTGAACGCGCGCTATTCCTGCCGCGGCTTTCGCCCCGATCCGGTCCCCGATGACACCATCACCCGCATCATCGACGCCGCCCGCAAGGTCCCTTCGTGGTGCAACGCCCAGCCCTGGCAGGTGACCCTCACCAAGGGGGCCGCGACACAGTCCTTCCGCCAAATGATGACACAGCTGGCCAGCACCGGCACCACACCCGCACCCGACCTGGCATGGCCCAGCAGCTATTCAGGCGCCTATGCAGACCGCAGACGAACCTGCGGCTTTCAGCTCTATGATGCGGTCGGCATCGAAAAATCCGATCGCGCGGGCCGTGCCGCGCAAATGCTGCGCAATTACGCGCTGTTTGATGCGCCCCATGTGGCGATCATCCATTCCCCCGCTGAACTGGGCCCATATGGTGCCATGGACACGGGCGGCTTTGTCACCGCCTTTACACTGGCCGCCACGGCCCTGGGCGTGGCCACCATCGCCCAGGCCGCCATTGCCGCCTATGCGCCCCAGGTCCGCGATCACCTTGGCATCGCCCCGGACCGCCTGATCCTCTGCGCCATTTCCTTCGGCTATGCCGATGCGGATCATCCCGCCAACCAGTTCCGCACCGAACGCGCCAGCGCGGCTGACATCATCGACTGGAAAGTCTGATGCGCGCGCTGCTGCAACGGGTCACCCAGGCCTCCGTCACCGTCGAGGGTCAGACCATCGGGGCCATCGGTCCGGGCCTGCTGATCCTGATCTGCGCCATGCCAAATGACACCGAGGCCACGGCCCAGGCCCTGGCACAGAAAATCGCCAAACTGCGGCTGTTCAAGGACGAGGCGGGCAAAATGAACCTCAGCCTGAGCCAGACTGGCGGCGCGGCCCTGGTGGTCAGCCAGTTCACCCTCGCAGCAGATACATCGCGCGGCACCCGGCCAGGGTTTTCTTATGCTGCGAAACCCGATCAGGCCAATGCGCTATACCTGCATTTCGCAGCCCAGCTTGCCGCCCTCGGCATCCCCACCGAACGTGGCCAATTCGGCGCGGACATGTCCGTGGCCCTGACCAACGACGGCCCCGTCACGCTCTGGCTCGACACCGAAAGCTGACCACCACGCATACCCTTTGGTTTCGGAGCCGCCCTTGCCTGGGCACAGACGGACGAAAGGGGCATTCTTTGCCAAGAAAAATCGCGGAGGGACCCGCTCTTGCGGGAAACCGCTATTTTACTTGGCAAAGAATGAGCTTTTTGTCAGGCAGGGACCAGACAAGGGCGGCTCTGAGACCATTTGGTTTTGGAAAGTCCCGCAGCCCACCGCACCCAGCCCAGCGCACCAGACCCAGGCCAGCCTACGCACCCGCCTCACGGCTCCCGAAACGCCTCTTTCGACTTGTACAGCGGCTTGAGCAGATATTGCAGAACCGTCTTGGTGCCCGTGTGCAGCTCGACAGAGGCCTGCATCCCCGGCCTGATTTGCAAGGATGCCTGACGTTCGGTCAGATGCGCCGTGTCGACCTGAAGGGTGACCTTGTAATGCGGGTTGCCGCTTGGATCACGGGCGCGCTCATCCTTGAACGTATCGGCCGAAATCAACGTAACCTTCCCCTTGAGCGTGCCGTAGATCGTATAGTCATAGGCCGACAGTTTGACCGTCGCCTCCTGCCCCGGAAGCACGCCCGCGATGTCCTTGGGCTGGACCCGTGCCTCGACAAACAGCTCTTCATCCAGCGGGATGATCTGCAGAATTTCCTCGCCGGGCCGCACGACCCCGCCGATGGTGGTCACCGACAGCGTGTTCACAATGCCGCGCATCGGGCTGGTCAGGACAGTGCGGTTCAGCTGGTCGGTGCTGGCCTTCAGGTTCTGGCGCAGCGTCGCCAACTCCTTGAGCACATCGGAATATTCCTGTGCGCGGTCCAGCTCTGTCTGGGTGGTGATCTCGTCAAACCTGATGCGGGCATCGGCATAGGCCTTGCGGGCCCTTGTGGCCTCGATCATCGACACGATCTTGCGGTCCAGCAGATCGTTCATCAAATCGCGCTCCCGCTTGGCCTCGGTCAGAACCCTTTGCGCCCCATCGGACCGGGACACGAAATCAGACTGGCGCGCCTTCAACAGGGCGCGTTCTGATTCCACGATATTCGCAGTCCGCTCGGCCCATTCATCAGGCACGGTAAAATCAAACTGCCCCGCCAGCTCCGCTTCCAGCCGCAGCCGCCTGATCTCAAAGGATGAAATCTGGTCCTGCAGATCATCCACCGACGACTGGAACTGCGTGCCATGCAGCCGCGCCAGAACATCGCCGCGCTCCACCACATCGCCTTCGGCCACCGCCAACTCGGCCAGGATGCCGCCCTCAAGGTTCTGGATGATCTGGGGCCGCGAGGATGAAATCATCTCGCCCTCGGCCCGCACGATCTCATCCACCCAGGCAAAGGCCGCCCAGAGCAAGAACACAAAGACACTGGCGGCACACAGCCAGATGACAGCCGAAGGACCCTTCATCTGCCGGCCCATCTGCGCATCCAATTGAGTGGGATTGGCGTAGGTCATGCCGCGCTCCCTTTCCGGCTGGCAATATGGCTCAGCACTTTGTCCTTGGGCCCGTCAATCGTCATGCGGCCATTTTGCAGAACCAGCGTCCTGTCTGTCAGCGCAAGGATCGGCGCGCGGTGCGTCGCGATGATCGCCGTGCGCCCTTCCATCCATGTCTTCAACCGGCTGACCAAAGTCGCCTCCAGCGTCTGGTCCAGGGCTGCTGTCGGCTCATCCAGCAGGCAAATCTTGGGGTCCTGCAGCCACAGACGCGCCCAACCGATGGATTGGCGCTGACCAATCGACAGCCCTGCGCCATTGTCCTTGATCTCCAGGTCCAGCCCCTTGTGGTGTTCTTTCACAAATGGTCCCAGCCCGGCAAAATCCAGCGCTTCGTTCAGCCGCGCATCATCGCGTTCCAGCATGGTCAGGTTCAGGTTGTCGCGCAAACTGCCTGCGAACAGACGCACATCCTGTCCCAGATAGCCGATCAACCGGCGCAGATCGCGCGGCTCGATCTGGCTCATCTCGGTGCCATCAATCATCACCCGGCCCGTCTCGGGCGCATAAAGGCCGCTAAGCAGCTTCAACAGGGATGACTTGCCAGACCCATTGGCTCCCAGCACCGCCACCTTCTGCCCCGGCAGGATCGCCATGCCCTTGATGTCCAGCGTCGGCGCGCCGTCGTCCTCATAGCGAAAGGTCACATCGCGCAGCTCGTAATGGCCCTTCAATGTCTCGCGGCGCAGGTAGCTGCGGCTGGCATCCGCATCCTGCGGCACCTGCGCAATCGCTTCCAGCCCGTCCAGCGCCGATTTCACATTTCCCCAGCGCGCCATGGTACCCGCAAGCTGGGTCAGCGGGGCCAATGTCCGTCCGGTCAAGATGCCCACCGCAATGATTGACCCAACCGTGAACTGCCCGGAAAACACCAGATAGGTGCCCACGATCACCGCGACCACATAGGTGCCCTGCTGCACCCCCTGCGACCAGAAGGTCAGCGATGACGCCAGCTTGCGCTGCTCTGACGACTTCATGGATTGCAGCGTGTTCAGCTCTTGCCACAACCGGATCACCCGGTCCTCGCCCCGCTGGGTCTTGAGCGTATCCAGCTCGAAAATCGTCTCATGCAACAAACGCGACGCCTTGGCCGATGCGCCCTGGGTCTCTTGCGTCAGCCGGATCATCTTCTTTTGCAGCAAGAACCCCGGGACCACCATCAAGATGCCCCCCAGAACCAGAACCCAGACCACATTGCCCGCAATGCTGGCCACCAGGAACAAAAACACAAAGATGAACGGAATATCCGCGATCGTCCCGATGGTGGACGCGGTGAAAAACTCGCGCACCGATCCAAATTCGCGCATCGCCGAAAAGACCTGGTTGGGCGCTTGTCCCTTGGCATCCGAACGCATGCCCAGGATCCGTCCCATCAAGATTTCCAGCACGGATATCTCGATCTGCCGGCCTGCGCTGTCCATCAGGCGCGCGCGGGCGATCTTTAAAAACGCCTCCATCAGCAATGCCAGCCCCGCACCGGCGGCCAACACCCAAAGCGTGGCCTCCGATTGATGCGGGATCACCCGATCATAGACCTGCAAGGAAAACAGCGCCACCGCCACAGCCAGCAGATTGGCCACAAAAGAGCCCAGCGCCACCTCGGCCAATTGACGCCGGAAGCGGTCAAATTGCCCCCAGAACCAATGCGGTGCCGTCGTTTCGGTCTTGTGGGTCTCTGCGACTTTGGCCAGTGACGCCTCTGCGCGCACCAACAGCCCGGCAAAATACGGTGTGAAATCCGTGATCGGCACAAAGGCGCGGTTGTCTGTGCAGGTGGTGTCGAAAATAATCAGATCACCGCGCAGCTGCCCCAGCACCAACAAAACCTGGCCAGAGGTCATATAGGCCAAGGCAGGCCAAAGATCCGCACTCAGCGCATCAACCCGCGCCGTCTGGGCCAAAAGCCCCTGCGCGCGCAGACCATGCGCAATCGCTGCGGCTTCTTCTTGTTCTGCGGCACCTTCGCGGGTGGCAGCGCCGATGGCCTCAAACAGATCACGCTGGACCGCCGAAACCCCCAATAGACTGGCATAGGTCGCCGCCAATGTGGCCCGAACGCCGATCCGGGTTTCGAATTCACTGACTTTAGGGGTCTGGACAGCAGCAGGCGGCGCGGCTGTGTTATCAGCAGCAAGCCGCCCCTTGTTGCCGTTGGTGATTGTCAGCGTGAAGGGGCGTTTGGGGCTCAAATCTCATCCCCATCCGCAAGCACACCCAAAAGGCGTGCCATCTCAACCTGCAGCTGGACGGTTTCGAATTTCAACGAGACCTCGCTGAGCTGCTGGCGGGAAAAGGTTTCATAAACCCCGACCACATCCATCACCTGGCGCTGGCCTGCATCATATTGGGCCTGAAACAGGTCCAGATTGGCCTTGGCCCGCTGGGTCAGGGCCTGCGCCTCTATTGCCTGACGGGATTTGGCGGCGATCTGGCTTTCCAGCTTGCGCAATTTGCGGTTGGTGTCTTCCGTGGTCTGGGACACCCGGCGGTCCGCGGTTTCCTTGGTGGCCTCAATCGCCTTGAGTGAGGCACCGGTGCCCAGCCCCAACAGGTTCTCCGCCCTGACCCGCAGCCCCAGATTGCTCTCCTCGCCAACCGTGCCGCCTGCTGAAAGGCCCGGCAATTGTCTGGCTCTTTCGACCTTGGCCGATGCCAGGTCGCGCGCCTTCTCGGCCTCTGCCAGGACCACATCCAGCGGCTTGGCAGCCCCCGCAGAGATCGACAAGGCCGGCACGCCGCGCAAATCACCCAGCGGCTGGATCGACATCGCATTCAGCTCGGCAAGCGATGTGCTGGCCCGTTCGGTCTGGGCCGCGCGCTCCGCCTTGATCTCGGCCAGCTTCTGACGCAGGACATTCAGGTCCGACTGGTCAGACACCCCGCCCTGCACGCGCTCCGACATCACATATTCAAATCGCCCCATATCGCGCAAAGACACGTCGGTCAGCGCGACTTTCTCGCGGGCCTCTGCCGCCCGGACATATAGTTCAAGCGCGGTCTGGACGCGGTCATTGGTATCGAGGGCCAGGTTGACGGCCGCCACTTCGACGTCCGCGATGGCAAATTCACGTTCACCTTTCAGGCGGCCATTGTCGAACAGCACCTGATCCACAACAAGGTTCGCCACCAGCGACCCAAGCGACGTCAGACTGACATCGGGGCCGATCTTGGGCAGCCAATTCTTGCTTGCCGCCTCCGACCGCAGCCGCGCAGAGCGCAGTTCAGCCTCGGCCGTGCGTGAATTGGCGGCCAGCACCGATGCCGCAACTGTCTCGAAACTGCTGCCCTGCGGCAGCGCAGACCGACGGGTCATCAGCTCTTGGATGGTCGCAATGTCGGCATTCACCTGCGCGTCATAGTCATCCGTATTCCACGCCGTGGGCGTGGCCGTCTTGAACCGGGCCACAAAATCGCCTGCCGCCAGGTCTTGGCTGAAATCCGACATGCAGCCGGACAGCGCCGCTGTTGCTGTCAATACGCCGACTGCCTTTTTTACACCTTGCAACATGTCCTGCCCTTAGCGTGCCGCTTATTTTTGGGGGCGCGGGTCATTTGCCGCCCGCGCCTCTCAGTCACTTGCTCAGGTCGTCACGTTAATGTCGTCATCGACAACAATCGTGCCCTCACTGCCCAGCGTATAGATGTCAAAGATCTGGCCATCGCGCACTGTTGATCCACTGGCGCGCGCACCGATGATCGACACGCTGTCATCCGACCCGCCAGAAATCTGCACCTCGTTTGAATTCTGCGACAAGGCCAGCAGCGACGCCTCCGTCAGCGTCAGCTGGGCCTCTTCGGCAAAGCTCAGGTCGATGGATTCAATGTTGTAATTGCCCAATCCCGGATTATCCAACACCACCGAAGAGCTTGTCGTCTCATCATCCAGCACCACGTAAGTGCCCGACAGGTTACCCGCATCATCCGTGGCCGTGACCACCAGGTGCGACCCATCCGGCACATCCGAGCTAAAGCGGAAATCCGTTTCATCGTCAAAGAACCGCTTGGTGGCCTGCACCTCAGAGATGCTGCCGTTCCCATCCACCCGGTAAACCGCCTGATCATCCAGGCTGGTCTCTGTGGTGATGCCGCGGATCCCGTCCGTGTCACGGGTATAAGAGGCCACAACAGGCCCTTCGACAACAGAAGTGTCAATCGCCAGCGTATCGCTAATCGTATCGACGTTGCCGTACATGTCTGTCGCGTTTACCGTGATCTGGGCATCATATTCGCCAATCCGGATCGCCGAAGGCGGAATGGTCACACTCCAGTTCCCGCGCGAATCGACATCGGCCAGATGCCGTGTCCCGTCAAAGATCACTTCAACATTTGACCCGATCTCGACCTTGCCGCCCAGATCAATGCCGGTCGCGGCTTCGGCCACGTTGACCGTATCATCCGCACCGCCCGCGCCATCGCGGATCGTCAGCGGCTTCACTTCGGTATCCACATAGACAACGTCGGACACCGTGTCGGTATTGCCCGCCAGATCGGTCGCCTGCACAGAGATGTTCGCGGTATAGGTGCCGGGGTTCACCTGGCTTGGCAGATATTTCGCGCTCCAGGTGCCGTCACTGTTGATGTCTGCCTCGACGCGAACACCATTCAGGGACACAATCACCTCGGTGGATCCCACCTCGGTCGTGCCGGTGATGATCACCCCACCGTCACTGGTGCGGTCCGCACCGCTGATCACGCCATCGCCCTCGATGATCTCTTCGCGCACATCCAGATTGTCGACGCGGGTATCGACACGCACCGTATCGGTTTCGCGCAGGGCATTGCCGGCCGCGTCGACGGTCGTTGCCGTGATGCTGGCGGTATAGACACCTGGTGCGACTTCGGTGCTCAGGAAATTGGCCTGCCACTGTCCGTTTCCATTGGCCGTGACGTTCTTGGACACCCCTTGCAGGTTGACTGTGACATCGGCAAAGGGATTGGCCGTGCCGGTGATCGCAACCCCGTCACGCGCTTCGGCAGCGTTGATGATATCGTCGGTTTCGATCGGATCCGCATCAATGGTCAGGATACCGCCATCGCGGTTGATCTCAACATCGCGAGTGATCGTTTCGACGTTGCCCGCCTTGTCTGTGGCCGTGGCCGTCATGACTGCGGTCTGATTGCCCTGCGGGATCTCTGACGCCGCAAAGGTCACGGTCCAGGCCCCTGTTGACGATACATTTGCCGCGTGACTTGCCGACCCAAGGCTCACCATCACGGTTGAGCCGGGCTCTGTCGTGCCGGTCATCACCAGATCCAGCTTGCCTTCTTCGGCGTTGATTATGCCATCAGCACCACCCGTGGTCCCGGTAAAGCCAAAGTCACGCACCAGCGTGTCGATATCGACCATGCCGCGCCCGGTGCTGACATTGCCCCGCGCATCTGTCGCAATCGCCGTCACCTCGGCCTCGCGCTCTCCTGTGGGGACCTCGCTCATGGCGAAATTGGCGGACCAATTGCCCTGCGCATCAACTGTCGCTTGATGTACGCCCGTGCCAAAACGCACTTCGACCGTCGATCCGGCCTGCGCCGTCCCCGTCAGGGTCACACCGTCCTCGCGTTCCACGGCATTGACGATGCCGTCGGTCTCGACGCTGTCCGTGGCGATGCTGACCTCGGCCACCGTGTCGACGACCAAAGTATCAACCAAGGTCGTGGTATTGCCCAGCGCGTCACCACTGACGATGGTGAACTCAGACGTATATTCGCCACTTTGCAAGGAACCGGCATCCCAGCTCAGCGACCAGCTGCCGTCTTCGGCAACGGTTGTCGATTGTTCGATACCCGCGATCTTCGCCATAAGCGACGCACCAGGCTCGCCGCGACCGGTGATGGTCACGCCCTTGGCAAAGCTTTCCGCGTTGAAGAAATCATTCACCGAACCGGTGCCGCTGTCGATCTCGATCAGCGGACCGGTGGTGTCGATCAGATAGCCCGGACCGTCCAGAATGATATCGCCGCCGCTGGTCGTCACCGTCACAACCGCCTCATAAAGACCGTCGGGCGGGAAATTATCTCCCTCGAAGATCGCCTTGAAGGTGCCGTCTGTGCCGATGGTGGTCTCAACCGTCTTGCCGCCCATCACAACAACAACCTTGTCACCGGGCAAACCGCCCCCTGTGATGGTCAAGGAATGGGGGGCAGATCCGTCGCCGCCGATTGTGGCGCTGGTCTCTGCGTCGTTGACATATGGGGGGACCGTCGAATCGCCCGAGG
>Ga0213868_10000928_pt1 | contig 28489 bp, 13 predicted proteins | sample PICome_9_FD_160087 | JGI IMG/M metagenome (GOLD analysis project Ga0213868, IMG submission 160087) | Coastal seawater microbial communities near Pivers Island, North Carolina, United States - PICO127 | ecosystem: Environmental > Aquatic > Marine > Coastal | place: USA: North Carolina... | reverse complement strand
GTATGTACAGTGAACCTTTCATTAAAATAAATATGATTTAAAGCAACACTTTCGATGAAGTGTCGACGAATGTATAAAGTGACTGTGTTTAAAATAAGGCCATGAATAAGGCCGTCAAGGCGATGACGAGAACTTTCGTCATCGGCGTCGTCGTCGACCCGGGCGAGGCGGTTGTAGCGACCGCCACCTCCAACGATTCGTACAAGTACGTCACGTAAGTATCTGTCGACATGTCTTTGCAACCGCTGAAGATGTAGCACTCGCCCAAGTCGGCTGATTCTGGTTCCCAAGCGAAGTGTGTGCAGTGCGCTCCCAGTTGCGCGCTAACGTCAGCTCCGCCCGGGATGCGGTTGTTCGTGCAGAATCGCTCGCACGTCAATAAGGAGCAAAGACCAATTTCTCCTTTGGGTCCAGTCCCGACGTTATCTTTGTCACACGTTTTGACGTATGGATTAGAGTCCTTCTCGCATCTCACGTCAGCACAGCCGCCGTTTGCCTTTGTAATTTGGCATTGCGGGTCGTAAAGATACGTGTTATACGTGTCGGAGTGCGCGGCTTCGCATCCGTCAAAAACGTAACATTCACCTTCGGCCTCTTCAAAAGCCCAGTGCGTGCACACGAAACCTGTGTACTCCGCGCATTTTTGCATGCACTGCATTTCCGTGCATTTGCCACCGTCACCGGTGACATCGGCATCACAAACCTTGTCGTGTTGGTTCGTCGGAGACTTGGCGCACCTCGTAAGCGGACAGCCGCCTTTAGCGTAGTTCTTGTTGCATATGTCATCCAACTTGTACACATTATACGTATCCTCACCCGGACTTTCGCAACCTTCAAAGCAGTAACACTCTTGCTCAGCGAGTTCGAAAGCCCAATGCGACGATGTGATCTCAGTCAAGGCGCGACACTGTGCTTCACACTCCACGGAAGTGCAGGCACCGCCTGCGCCGGTGACGTCTGAATCGCATATTTTTCTATACAAATCGGCTCCACTGGCATCTGTTGCCTTTGCACATCTTTGGTTCTCACAACCTCCTGCAGCGTATCCGAGATCGCATCCAGTAGCCATCGCGTAGGTTGTGTACGTATCTGGAAGAAGATTGTTGCACCCCGAAAAGACGTAACATTCACCTCTGCCCTCGACGGAGGATTCCGGTTCGTAGGCCCAGTGGGTGCACGCGCTGGCGATGTAACCTCCTCCATCTGATTCGCCTGCTACGCAATAAGCTTCACACTGCGCTTGAGAGCAAAGTCCACCGGCATCAGCGCCGCCGATTCCTCCATTGTTCCCGTTATCTTTATCGCAAACTTTATTAAATGGATTTGAGTCTTTGTCACAGCGAGCGTCTGGGCAGCCACCGAGTGCTAAAGACTTAGTGCATCCACTTGCGAGATCGCGAAGAATTGAGCGCTGCGGATACGATTGCTTATAAAGCGTGTGATCATCGTCGAATTTTTCGCCAACGCAACCCTTGAAAAGCGTGCATTCGGAGTCAACTGTATCGTACGCAAAGTAGGTGCACCAGTTTTGCGATTGAACTGCGTTTCCAAAACCATCGTACGATGCGCATTTCTTAGCGCACTCGTCAAGAGTACAGGTTGTTCCCGCACCTTGATCACAAACAACTGCGGAAGTGGTTACTGAATCATCGCATATGCGATTCGGGCACCCGGTCATGCCATTTGCGTTGTAGTCACGCTCACACGTCGGATCTACGAGCGTGTAAAGATTGGATCCCGTACTGTCTGCCTCGCCAGAACACGTAGAGAAGAAGTGACACGCTTGCGACGTGGGGTTGTAGGTGTAGTACTTGCAAGTAAAAGCACCGACGTAATTTTTGCATTGAGTCTCACAAGTTGCCGCATCGGCGACAGCTGCGGGAGCAGCAGCGTTAACGTTGTCAGCGGTTGAGCACGTTCGGTCATTGCATCCGTTTGGAAAATCGGTGGATAAAGGTCGTTCACACGTCAAGTCTTTCATGGTATACTGCGTGTATTCGTTGTCCCAATTTTGGACGGTGCATTCCGTGAAGAGGTAACACTCCGCTTCGATGGTATCCCATGCATAATGAGTGCAAGTCGAACCAGCCAAGGGGGTGCCAGCTGAAAATGCGCTGGAAGTGCACTTCGCGTGGCACTCGTCGCGCGAACAAGATGAGCTCGTCGCCGCGTCAGAAGTAAACACGCAGACTTTTTCGTTATCATCCACACCCGTATCGCATCTCGTGTTCAAGCATTCAACACCCTTAGCTCTATCTTCCATAGTTAATTCGCATAACGGGACAGAATTATCAACAGCGGGACACGTCAAGTCTGTGCCCGTGACAACCGTAGCCCCCGCGGCGGCGGTGCAAGTCGAGTCTGCTTTGAAGAGCCTCGCCTCTACTTTTTCGCCAACTACAAGCATATAAACATCGCCGTCGGTTCCTTTGTAGAAGGTCAAACCTTCTGGTTGAGACATGTCGCAGATGTGACCGGCATACTTCTCATTCTTTGTAGCGGTTGCGCCGGTTATCGTCATTCTATGAATACCTCTGTGCTCCACCGGCGCCTTGACGACGACGAAAATTTCGTCTGTGGCGTCGCCAGATTTCGTCACAGCGCCCAGGGACTGCCATCCGTAATCATCTCTCAAAGTGTTCGTTAACGTTGTCACTGCTTTTGTTGCAACGTTGACGCTATGAATAGCAACGGGAGTTTGCTCTTGCGCGACAATAAATGTCTCCGAGTTCTTCAAGTACGCCACCCCTTCGAATCCTTTGTTGTTGCTCGCCGCCGTCGTCAAACCGTCTGAAGCCACCACAATGTTCGAGATCGTTCCATCGGCATTTAAGGTCATAGTTCTCACAAGAGCAGGATTTTCATCCGTAATAGCGAATTTACGCGATCCCATGGCCGCAATGCCCTCTGGATCTTCGATGCCCGTGCCGAGAGTTGTGAGCGCCCACTCTTGAATTTTCGTATAAGTGCTGTCGAGTTCGTACACTTTCGCGTCACCGTTGTTGACAGCAAAAAAGTGACCGGTTTCCGGATCGTACGCGATCCCGGAGAGATCGCTTTCAGCTGCAGTCATATCATCTTTGTTCACCAACGTAAAGCACGACAGATTCGGTACGGTGAACCCTTCCGCCCCGAGAGTAGCCGCTTCCGCAAATATTCCTTGCTGGAAAAGTGCAACTTGGGAGAAAAAGAATGCCAATGCGACGAGGAGCATACTTCGCGAGGATGAAAAAATTGACTTCATCGCGTTCGATGACGTTGCACGAAACAACGAAACAGCAAAGCTTCTTTGCGCTGAACGCGTTCTTCCCTTTCGAGTATTCGTGCGTTATTCACGAACGCGCGAGAGTTATACAGAGATATTCCGGCGTGAAGTACTTCACTTTGAAAAGAGGATATTTCCAAACGTAAAGGAATAATTTTGGAATAATCCCTCCACTTTTTCGGTCTCTTTTTCCGACGACGAAAAGTGGTTCTCGGAATGTGTTTTCACCCTCTTAAGATCGAGCGAACGCGCGCACACTTTCGCTCGCGCGATTTCGTCGTCGGCAAATCTTCATCGCGAACGTCCGCTGAATCGCGTTTCCTTTCCGAGAACTTATTCTTTGTCTCGTATTTTCTTCTTTTAATTCTTTTCGCGTTGCATTTTTAACACATGGAGAATCCAAAAGGCGTTTCGTATTTTATTAAAAAAGAGCTTCCTCAATTAAATTTTGCCCTCATTTTTCTCTGTCTTTTTGTTCTTTTTTGCGAAAAATACTGAAGGAATATTCGAAACACATGCGCGCATAAATAAAAAAAAAGAATATTATGTTTAAGAAGAAGAACACCCAATCCCCGATCGCTGCGACGCTCGCGTGCGGAGTATTAATCGCAGCCGGGTCGTCCCCGCTCGCGATGGTCCACGGCGCGTCGTCGTACGAAACGTACAAGGCGTCGGATTTTCCTTCGATTGCGCACACGAATTCAGTGGGGAAAGCGGTGAGTGCACATCCGTTACACACGCCGTTAGGTATTCGCGGGTTTAATCCGTTCTTAGAAAAGAGCGAAATCATCAACGACGCGAGTTTGGAAGGCACGGACTGCGTGGGGAGACCGACGCACGCGACTTGTGCGGATTACCCCGCCATCGCTTCTGGTTTGACCATGGGTCACTACGATAAGGACGGTTCTGTCGTCTTCTACGGCATATCGGACAGAGGACCGAACCAAGACTGTGGGGACCTCTCGGACGCGCACCTGGAGACGGGCGCGGTGAAAACGGCTTTAGTTGGCAGCTCTCCTGCACCTGCGGATGGTTTAGGATCGGGAAAAGGCTTCCCAGTTCCAAAGTTCGCGCCGACCATCGCGACGCTGACGTTGAGTGGAGACAGGGCGAACGTCGTGAACACGTGCTATCTCAAGAGGACAGATTTGTCCCCAATCACCGGCGTTTCGACAAACGTCGCCGACGACGCCCCGCGGGACGCCTGGTGTCAAACAACGCTCGCATACGATGAAGGAGGACAGGATGCGGAAGATTTGCAAGCGATTCCGGGTACGAATCCACCTCTCGGTGTCATTGTTGACGAATACAACCCTTCCGTATCTATCGTCAACATCGACTGGGAATCTCCATCCTGCGGAGTTATTCTGGCGAGATACGTTCCGGAAGACACGGTGACCACTACGGAAGGCGCTGGCTATCCGATTAAGAAAATTCTACCGAAATCATGGAGCCAACGAAGAAAGAACCGTGGCCTCGAGAACGTCGCCGTTTCTCCAGACGGGAAAACAGTCATCGCTATCATGCAGTCTGCAATGGATGTCAAGGACGCCACTTACTTCAACGAAACAGCCGCTTTCGATACGAGAGACGCCGAGTTTGTAGTCGCCGCCGTGTTGAATATCACCGATCCCGTCGACGCGAAACTCGTCTCTCAAAAATATTACCCAATCGACACGGACTGGCGAGCTGCTAGTGGGCTCGATAAAGTGAAAATGTCCGCCGCGTGGTGGATGACCACCGACTACGGGGTTGGCGAGAACAAGGAAGTTCTCATAATGTTGGAAAGAGACACCAGCGTTCGTCTTTACATGACGGACTTCGAAGCTGCAACACCAGTCGATGAAGCCGTGTGGCCCGCTGCATTTTTGCACACGCTCACGACCAAAGCCGCCGTCACGGAGAGAACTGGCATCCAATTTGCGAAAAAGCAACTCATTCTCGATACCGCGACGCTCGAAGGCTACGGCGATATGACCGGCGCGACGACCAAAGTCGAAGGATTCGCGGTCGTGAACGATTGCGCAATCGTCATGGCAAACGACAACGATTTCGGTCTCGAAGGAAATACCGCCACATCTCTCGTCGTCGCGCAACTCGGCAAGTGTCTCAAGGCAATCGCCGAAGACATGGGGTACACGTACACTCCGCCGGTACCCACGGTCTCGCCGGCGTCTTCGCTCAAGTCGTCTCTCGTCGGCGTCGCGACTGCGTTTGCCGTCGTTTTTGCTGCCTTGTTGTAAGAAGCCCAGGCATCGAGCAAAATTCTCTTCGAGAACTTATTACGAAAATGATTTTAAGTTACTTACGGTTTAGCGCTAAATGTGTCAATTTGGATGACTACATGGATGTCAATGGCGCGGCCATCGATGTATGACGTACGTATTTATTAATACCAATAATTTAACACCAATATTTTACTAACTGCACCATCGCCTTCAGAAAAAACTCAATCTCGCGCACTATTACAAGTAAAATCAAAACGCGTCGTCGTAAACCACCAACAGTAGTACTCTCGCTCTCCTCGTAACACAGAGAAAGGCACGATCAACAACATGTCGTCTAAAAAAGAAGACGAAATCCACTCCGCAAACTTCCTCGCGCAGTTAAAAAAGCTCGACTGTTCCCAAGCGAGCATCGAACAGTTGTCGTTTTGGTGCCAATTCCACGCGAAAAAAGCATCGGTTTTAACACCCATTTGGACGGAGTCTTTGAGAAATTCGAGTAACAATCAAAACGTGTTAGCGCACGTATACTTAGCCTCGGACGTGATTCAAAACTCGAGGAAGAAAAACAAAGGCGAGGAGTGGATGAAAAGCTGGAAATCGGTGATGGAAAATTCAGTGAAATTCGTGTGGGAGAAGTGCAAAAACGAAGCGAAGATACGCGCGAGCGTGAAGAGAATGATGGACGTGTGGGAGGAGAGGAGAGTGTTCGGGTCGAGGGTAAAACCGAAAACGTGGATTGCAAGCAGTGATGATGACGCTGAAGAAGAAGACATGCAAAAGACGAACAAACGGAAGAATGAGATGGACACGGGGGTCGCCGCCTCGAAGAAGAGTACGACGAGTGTTAGTAAGAAACAGAAAGCGGACACGCCGCCGCCGCCGCTGAGGCAATCGCACGACATAAAAGAAATGAAAGCGAACTATTTGGAAGGCGAGGACGCGCTGTTGGCGGAAGCGTTGCACGAGATGGAAAAATGCGAGAGAGACCTCGCCGAGGCGGAGAAGGTGTACGAAGAGGACGTGTCGGGGGATTTACTCAATTTATTGGACGCCGGCAAGGCGAACGAGCCGATGGAGAATCTGTATAAAACGCCGACGGAACAGTTGACGGCGTTGCAAAAATGCGAGAACGCGTGGGCAAAGAAACGCGCGGCGGTTGAAAAGATGTTTAAAGCAAACGCGACGTTGACGAAACGTCTGGCGATATTGAACAAGACGTGCGAGGAAAGAGAAAAGGAAAACAAAGAAAGAGAGAAGTGGTTGAGCAAATCACCAACCGTCGCGGTGCAAATAAGCACGGCGAGAATGAAAGCTTCGAAACGAAACGCGGCGTACGTAGCGACTGGCCTTGATGATGGTAAGAAGAACTCAGAAGAGTTAGACAATCGAGAAGAGTTTGTAATCCCGGAGCCGGTAGACATGGACAAAAGCGACGGTGAAGGAGAGGAAGGCGAAGAAGATCCGGAAGAGTACGAACCGTGATTTAGTTTTGAGAGATGAAGAAGAGCGTTTTTTAGCCCATAGAATAAATAGAAAAGAGAGAGGTTTCGTGTACAAGGTACCGATGTAAGTATTTGTTTTCGTACGAAGACGTGTTGACTTAAAAAGGGGATACAGAAGAGACTCCCACCACACATTTTCACCGCACTCTATAAAATAAATGTCAAACTACCCGCAACCAAACTACGGCTACTCCAACCAAGGTTTAACCTCTCGGAGCGGAGGCCAGCCGTCCACTTCTGCGTCTACTTCTACCGACCAAGTCGCGGTACAACTCGGCCACCCGGCGTTGGAATACGAAGACGGCGTTTCCAATTTGCGACAGAAAGTAAAACTTTTGAAACGAATGTCCAATTCGATTCAAGAGGAAACGAGCGTCAGAGGCAAACTGATCGATTCGTTATCGGATGGATTCGATTCCGCGACTGTAAATTTGAAGAAAGCGAAGAAAGAGTTGGAGAAGGTGTACAAACAAGCGAAAGCGGGGCACTTGTTAGCGCTGATGTTTTTTGCAGTCGGGTTGTTCTTGTTCCTGTACATGGTGTACAAAGCGAACAGATTCGTGCGTTGGTTTTTACCAAAGGGAAAGCGAGAGTAGATTTTCGATGATAGCATCTTTAGCGAAGAAGTGTAATTGTACAGTACGATAGCGAACAGTATTAGGTGCTCGTTCACGAATGCATCGCGGATGGTAACTATTTCCCGCTCTTTTCTACTCTAAACTCGTACTCGACGTCTGTTACGGAAACGCTCTCGCCGCCTTTCTCGCAATACTCGTACCAGTCTTCGTCCAAGTGGACGTCCTCGAAAACGGTGCCCGCTTTGGAGGTAACGGTGACTCCGCCGGAACCGCTACTTTCGCTAAACTTATCAAACCCGGTGATATCTACGCCTCTGCATTCGAACCCTCGGATTGGAACGAACCGACCGTCCTCGCTTTCGGGTATCGAGGCTTCCTTCTTAAACACATTTTTGACTTCATCTAAAACCACGATGGAGGATTGTTTCATTTGACCTTCGAATTTCACCGTGAAATGTGCCTCGCCTCGAGAGTTTTCCAGCTCGTTCACGTTTTGTGGGTCCACCGTGACGTTTTCGCGCTCTTCAAAACCGACCGGGTCTTTGATGTTCACGTGGAAAGGGAGGGATAAAGGGAATTGGATTTCCCGGACGTTTTCGAGCGTCGCTTTGATGTACAAGACGAGGAGAACCATTCTTCTTTGTCTTCTTCTTCTTCTTCTTTTACGCGACGGACGAACTGCTCAAAAGTTATCCCGAGAGGAGGTTTACGTGAGAGGTTCTGTCTCTCGTCGTCGTCGTCGAGCGTTAATGCAATGAAGCAGAGCAGGAATGAGGTGATGGCAATGTGCACGAATTAGTAGTATGTTCGGCGAGGGGATTTTTTGACAATACTAGTGCAATACCGACGAAAACATCTTCATTTAGTGTAGCATTCCCTGCCTCGAAACTCGATCCTTTTCCTCTCGCGAAATAGTGCAATGCCGCAAAACTCGCTTTACTCGGAGGATGCGGGCACGTTCTCCTCGTACGCGAATCCAAAGTACGCGCCCATTAAAATCATGCTCACACCGGATAAATGGAACGCTAAGCGAGGACTGGACGAATCCGCGAGCGCAGCTAGCGGCGTACCCATGACGTAGCCTAAATCTCGCCAGAATCGATTGGCGCCTAACGTGGCGGATTCTTCGCTCGCGTCGCGAGAGTGGTCCAGAGCCGCCGGCGCTAAGACCGGGTAGACGGCGCCGGTGGACAAACCTAAAGTCACCGCGCCGAAGTGCAGCAGTCCTGGATACGTCACACCACCAACTCGCGCCCAACTTGCGATGATTAGCGAAAGTCCACCGCCGATTAAGCCCCATCGAATGGGCGTTGCGCGCGTGTTTTGATCCGAGTGTTGGCCGAAATAAAACTGGGCAATGCCTTTGCTGAAGGAATACAATCCAGAGAAGAGATCTCTTTGTTCGCCGCTCAAACCGAGCTCGTCGCGCATCCAGATTGGAAATAAACCCCAAGCTAAGCCAGTTTCGACGTTGCAACAAAATGATGCGAGAGCGACGAGACGAAGGTTTGGGTTTCGTATCGTGTACGCAAACGTGTCCGAGAACGAATACGTAGTAGTCGGTTGTCCTTCTTCTCCTCCTCCTCCTGCTCCTCCTCGGGGTCCTCCGGAAACTGCGAATGAAGAAGATGCACCACGTTCCCCTCGTTGTAAGAAACTCGCCGTTCCAGATTCCTCCTCTTCCTCGTCCGCGTTGAAGCTCTCATCGTCGTTGAGGTCACCTCCTCCCGGAGTTTCCAGTTCCATCACCGCCGGCAACGCCACTCTTCCGCTATTATTATTATTATTACTATTATTACTATTATTACCTGCATTAATACTACCGCCACTCGCCTGCCTACCCCTTAAAACCCCCGTTTCTCTCCCGAATATGCATATTACGACCAAGCCTAGCACCGCTAAGACGAAAACAGCCGTACTCGGTCGTTCTACGTAACCTTCGCAGTTGCACATCCCGCTACACGCTTCCACCCAATCGTCGCCGGCGCCACATTTACCTTCTGGATTTGCCCGTATGCACGCCTCCGTGCGCATACTCTTCGCTCTATACGCCTCTTCCCAGTGACACTTCGCCCTACTTTCCTCTAAAAGGGCATACATCATCGCAAAAAATGCCACGCTCGTGTACCCGACCGTCTCGCACATCCCGCTCGCGAATCCTCTTCTCGTCGGCCCGCTCACATCAACGCTCGTCATAATCGCCATCGTCCATCCAATTCCTTGACCGACGCCTAAAAAAAACCCAGAAGCTACGATTCTGTTCCATTTCTGCGCCTCGCTTTCGTTCTCGGTCCTCGTCGTCACCGCCGACATCGCCAACATCGGCGCCGCCACCGAAAACATCCACCCGACGATCCCGACTCTTTTCCTTCCGAATCGATTCGCCAGCGACCCCGAAAACAAGTTCGCCGTCGCTTTCGCGATTGCAAACGGAACTAAAAACATCGTCTTATCGCTCGTTTTCGTTTGCTGAAATTCTCTTCCCGCGGCGTCCAACGCGGAAAGTTTGTGCACTTGCACACACGCCCCCAAGAGGAACACCAAGAGTAACGAGACCAGAAATTGGTGACATCGAAACCGGAAGTTTTTCAAATGCGATGGCACGGAAAACGGTCTCTCGCTCTCTGCAAACGGATGATATCCGTCGTCTCTCCGGTACTTTTCTCGCACCGAGGATGCAAAAGAAGGGATCACGTACAGGAATCGTAACGGATTCGGTTGCATTTCCCCCAACAGTTTCCGTGAAACGAATATTCTACAGTTGAACAACCGCGTTTTGTTCGCCTCTCGTACCTCGTGCGGTTTCTCAGAAGCAACGATGCGGTCAAAAAACAGCGGCGGTAGAAGTCAGAAGCAGCGGGAGCAGCAGCAGCGGCGATAAAACGGTAGACTCTTCGAGAACTGTTTGTGGCGTAATTTGGAGCGTTTTCGGGTATATTCTCCCTTGGGAAAATGGATAAAATCGACACACTTTAACGCGCGAATATCTGAAGCGCAAATGGGGAAAATATCCGGGGCGGCGAAGAGGAAGAAGAAAAAGGAGAGAGAAAAAGCTTTAGCGGAGCACATTGAGAATTTGGAGCGGTTGAAGCTTGGACCGACGAAGTTGTGGACGGGATTGGTGGTGCATCATAAGGACATTTTTGCCGCGCACGTGCTTCCGAAATTGAATACGACGGATCGGTATTTCTTTTCGGATGCGAATAGTGAGAGTTGGGGTGTGCTTGAGTACGCAGGGGTAGACATATCGAAATTATGTTGCAGTGTTCACGTATGCTCATCCATTTCGACGTTAGAATGGGCGTGGAATAACATGCCCCCCTGGGGAAAGAAAAGGCAAAGTGGAAGAGTGATAGATCAAGCCTGGTTTTGCAGGGAAGTTGCTGCAACGAACAAACTCGAGTTCCTCAAGTGGGCGAGAGAAGTGAAACATTGCGAGTGGGATGAATGGCCGATTAATACGGCAGCAGTTAAAGGTAATCTCGAGATGTTGAAGTACTGCTTCTCGAATGGTTGCCCGTATGATGAAGAAGCGTCGTGTAAACAAGCTGCTGGTAAAGGACACCTCGACTGTCTTCGATTTCTTGTCGACAAAGTGAAACCTTCGCGAGATACGGAAAAAGAAGCGGCACTACAAGCCGCAGCATATGGTCACTTAGACATCGTGAAATATTTCGTCGAAGAAAGAAAGATATCGGATGGTTTGAAGCCTTACTGCGTGGCAACCGCTGCGATGCATGGCCGCCTCGATTGCCTCAACTACTTAGTCGAAGAGGCGAAAACGCCTCTTACTTACTGGCGATACATCGCTAACGCTCGTTACCACGAGCACCCCGAGTGCGAAAACTACTTGCTCGAAAAAGGGTCTCCAGAACCAACGGACGAAGAATACGCTGACTTTGTCGAGCACGTGCGAGCGCTAGAGTCTCAGGAGGAGAACAGTTTCCATTGAGAAGTTCGTTTGATTGTAGAAGATAGATTTGAACTCGATAGATTTGATACTTAGATACTTAGATAGAGAGACTACCGTAGTTGATTTTTAATAGCGTTAGCGAGCCCTTGTAGTTGATTTTTAATAGCGTTAGCGAGCCCTTCTTTTCCGCTCTTCATTTTTCTCTGCTTCTCTGTTGTGACGAATTCTCACAAGAAGAATTCGTCACTACATAAACACATCATTCCTACGCGCGCGCGAGAGAGAAGTACGAGAGAAACAAAACACTAATCGCGCTCCCTCGTGCGAAGATGATGTCCTCCTCGGCGCTTTCGAGCTTTTCGCGCTGCTCCTCTGACGTTCACGTTGTTTCATCTCTTCTTTCTTCTTTACGTTTGGGGAAAAGTGCTCCTCGCATTGGCGGCCAATCGATTATGATGACAAGAAGAAGACAACGAAGAAGACAAAGACAAAGAAGCTCGATGGCAGCGAAGAGTAGCTTTAACGCCTCTCGCGAAGATGATGAAATCAGCGACGACGACGACAAAAATGGTGGTGCAGTGTGGACGCAAACGACTGCGTTTGAACTGTACGCGAGGGAGATAAACAACGAAACGTCAAAGGTATGTTTCGCGAGATTGACGAGCGCGGAATCCGGGGCGGCGGTCGACCCGAGCGTGTTTCTTCTGTGCGTGTTCGCCGCCTCCTCCTCAACTTCTTTGTCTTCTTCTTCGAGCAGCGAGAACGAGAACAGCGAAACAAGCTTTAGTAGGAGTAGGAGTCCCGTCGCGTTCACGCACAAACGAATGCGAGAGATGACGAGAATAAGCGAACGATGGAATTGGAAGATATTGAAACGCGTGGAAAGCGCGGAAATGAGTTTGTTCTCGCTGGCGAATCCGCCGGAGAACGTGCCGCCGGCGAGGGAGTTCGGGCTGGAGTTGAAACGGTTGAGAGAGAGGATGGAGAGAGCGAAACGGGCGCAGATGTGGAAGTTGGTGGAGGACGAACGCTGGTGGGGTGATTCGGGAGGAGGATCGGGAGAAGAAGAAGAGGAGGAGAATAGGAGTAATAGCAGCAGTAGGAGTAGTAGTAGTAGTAGTAGTAACATCGGCGGCGGCGACGGCGAAAAGGAGACCGACGATGATGCCGAGAAAATGTTCTTCGACGCGTCGACCCGAACCGCGTGCGAGAATATTCGCATATACTTCGAGTACCTCGGCTTCCAACCGACGAGTCGGGAGTGGATATCGATTCAAACCCTCCTCGCCGAGTGTTTGACGAGCGAGAAGGACCGATCGATGATTCGAGTCAAAGACGACGACGTAAACGACGACGACGGTTCCTCTTCCTCCTCCCCTTCTTCCTTCCGTCTCCTCAAACGCATAATCGACCGCAAAACTCAAAAGCCGTGGAAAGACGCCGAACGACGAAAACTCAACCACCGATACCTCCTCGCTCGCGAAAACTTACTCGAAGCGAAAGAAGAGTGGAATGACGCCGAAAAGTCGTACAAAGAAGCGAGAAGGAAAATGAGCAAAGCGCGACACGAGGTTGCCAAAACCAGGAAACACGTCCGGATCGAGTTTCGGTGACGACGACGCGTATATATACGTACGCGCGGTTCACATTAAAGTGTCTTAAAGTTGTCACACACCCGAAAAGTCTGTCGATCGATCTCTGTTACGTGCATAAATAATACGTTTCTCTTTCGTTGAGTAGAGCTGCTCTTGACACACCCTGTTCTTAGGAAACCGTTGCGATGAATTTTTTTAAAGGTATACCTACATATTTACCTGGTCAGTAACCCTTTCACACGTCCAACAAAATCGTCAGAATTCTCTTACTAATAAAGAACAACGCTTTTCCTCCTCTTTTCGCCGGGGCTGCTCGAGAGGAGAGGAAGAGTACCTACGACGAATTATGATGGAGTCTCTATTGATCCCGAAAATACGCAAGCAATCGCTCACATTGGACGTCGTGTATGGAAACCCGACGGATGATGATTTTGAAGCAATCGACGCGAAACGAGCGTGGGTGCGAGGGGAGACGTTGATGCGCATCTCTCCTCCTCGCAATAACGCGAACGCTGCTGAAAATGACGATCAGTCGAAGATTATTCAAACGACGGAAACGGAAACGACGACTGAAAGGAGGAGGAATAGGGTAAAAACGCTCCTGTTTCACGCGGAGAAAGATTTGGTGGAAATCGATTCGATTGAAATCGATGGACAGAAAGGAAGGTGGAGGCGGATTTTCGTCGACGAAGAAGAGGATACGAATTTTACCACGACGACGACTAACACTACCCCAAAAGCTGCTACGAATGCGTTTTTCGACGATTCCATCGTGGAGAGGATTAAGCTCATGAAACAGGTCGAAGACGAGAGTTTGATGACGATGAATACTGGCGGCGGCGGCGGTAGTATCGGCAGTACCGGGAGCGCCGGCGCGGCTTCTCTCATTAGTAGTAGGTTCGCGGGGGCAGGCGCTTCGATTGTCCTCGTCGAGCTCGAGAGCGGGGAGGAGATTGATTTTAACTCGAAAGGAGGTGAAGATGATCCAGACGCGGCAATGGAGGATGCGGGAGACGAAGACGAAGAAATGAATGATAATAAGACTGATAATACGAAGAAGAAGGACGAAGGGAGAGAGGTGGAAGTTTTGATGCGATTTCGATCGGGGAATTTTCCCGCCGCCGCCGCCGCAAAGGACGATGGTGAAGGTATCGTTGCTATCGATGTCGATAATACCGGTGACGACGACAACGGTGGTGATGGCGACCATGAACAGCGCGCGCAGAGATCGTTCTGGTCATCTTCTTCATCGCCTTCGTCAAAAAATACGAAGAAACACGTCATAACCGATCTGAGCGTCGCGTGCGACGGGGAATTTTTCAAAGCTCCTGGTACTTTAGAGAAGCCTTCGTGTTGGTTCCCGTGCGTGGACGTGCACGATTGTTTGACTGAGTTCGATTTCGACATTTCGTGTGCGCCCCATTTAGTCGCCATCGCTCCCGGACAGTTTGAAGAAGCCGTGTGGGAACCAGAAGTTTCCGATATCGACGGACAGTTTAGGCGAAGGCACACGTTCAGGAGCGTCGTTCCGTGCGTAGCAAGGGACGTGTGCGTCGTGGTTGGTCCGTTTAGCGCGCACAGAGCGTATCGAGACGCCACAATAGAAACCGTCGACCCGAACGCGCTTCCGGTAAACCCGTTCGCGAGAACAAAAAAGCAGACAACAAAAATTACGCATCAAATGCAAAGCAAAGAAGGCATCACCATGTACATTCCAAAGACTTCGATGGCGACAAACGCGACCGAAGAAGACTCGGACGTGGCGTTTTTGGAACACTACGAGCGATTAAAGTTCCTCGGTCGAGGCGTGTACGATTGCATGGAAAGTTTTGAATCCTATTTGGGAAATTTATACCCGGCGGAACACACGCGGTTGGTTTTCTTACCGAACTCTCTCGCGCCAAACAACGCTAGAGGATTTTCCTTGGCGAACGCGACGGTGCTCTTTTCGAAAGACGTTTTTATCGTCGACCCAACGGATGGGCCGAGATGCGTGGAATCTCGAGCGAGTCTAGCTGAAGCGTTGGCGAATTTATGGTTTGGCGTGTTGCTCCTCCCTCGAGACGTCGTCTCCGATTCGTGGTTGGTGGAAGGATTAGCCGGAAATTTAGCCAACGCATACGTGCAAAAATGTTGTGGCACGAATGAAATCAGTTACCGTCGCGCGAAAGAAGCCGAGGAGGTTGCCATGTACGACGATGGGAAAGTGTTGCCGCCGTTGTGCTCGCAAGCGACGAGGTTGTGGAGAGAAGGATGCACGACGGGCGGGAAAGGTCAACGATTCTCAAACGCGAAAAAAGTGGAAGCGGTGGCGAACGGAAAGAAGAACGCGCAAGTATCTGTCGCCGCAAATGCTGCCGGGCAAGTTATCAAAAGCGTCGAGCCGAAAGAAGTTTTAGTTAGTGGGGATTCCCTTTATCCGTTTCCGAAAACTCTAGACGACATCGCCGTCTTGGGAAGTCACTCTCCTTTGTCGCTTTCGCCGAGAATCGAGCGGTTACTTCGCTTAAAATCCGTCGCCGTCGTCGGTCTGCTCGAACGACGCATGGGACGCGAAGGTTTACAAAAAGTCTGCAAATATTTCGCCAACTTGCAGCAAAAAAGGACGAAAGAGAGCTCGAAGGATGAAAACAACAAAGGCGGCGATAAAAGCGACGCCGCCAAGAACAAAGACTCGAAAAAAGATGCTTCGAACAAAAAGACCGCGAAGGAAAGTCAAAATCAAGAACACGCGCAGAGAATGGAAAAGTTACGGGAAGCGTTAGCCTCTAACGCGCGATGGATATCCTCGCAGCACTTCCTGGACCACTGTCGCTCGGCGGTAAATTTAGGCAAAGGCGAAATTGCTTCTTTCGTCGAACGGTGGGTCTACGGCTGCGGCTCGCCGACGTTCGATGTCGAGTACAGCATTCGCAAACGGAAAAACAAGCTCGAGTTTGTCCTGAAAGTCATTCACTCGCCGGCGACTCTTGCTGCCGATGAAGCCGCGTCGAGAGTGGCGAGAAATCATCGAACGAGCGTGACCATTCGATTGCAAGAAGACGCGACGGCTTCGGATCACGTCGTGGCGTTGACTGCTGGAGGCGCGACAGCAGCTCCTGGAACAGTGGCCCCGTCCGAACACGAACACTTCGCCGAGATGCCGTTGCAAGTGAAAACGAAAGAATCTCGTTACGAAAAGAAAAAGTTCTCCGCGCCAGTCGTCGAATCCGGAACCGGGGCGGATATAAATAACGATTTGTTGACGGCCAAAGATAACCAGGTATCCTGGGTGCGGGTCGATCCCGACGGGGAATGGCTCTGCAACATCCGATTGCCGACTGAACAAGTCGGATTAGAGTCCATGCAAGCGCTTCTGTTGGACAAAGAAATGGATGTGGTGGCGCAATCGAGCGCGGTGAGATTCCTCGCCGAAAGAGCGAAGATTGGTTCCCAAACCGCCTGCGCGGCGTTGGAGAAGTGCTTGCGCAGCAACAAGACGACGTTTTGTCGCGTTCGAGCGGAAGCGGCGATGGCGTTAGGGAAAAGCACCGGGGTCAAGTCCAAGTTTCTCGGTTTGAGCGCTTTGGTTTCGTATTACCGACGAACGCAGTGCGATCCAAACACGGGCTTTCCGAAACCGAACGATACGAGAGACGTGTCGGAAACGATCGTCGACGAGGCGGTGTTACTCGCGCTCGGAGCATCCGTGGATGATTCAAATAGCATGAACGGAGTCATCTCTACTCCAACGAGCGCGTTTGATTGTTTAGTCGATCGCTTGTCGAGGAACGACAACACGGGGAATCCAAACTCGGACGTCGGTTTAATCGTCGCCGCGTTGGAGGCTCTGTCCATTTCCATGCCGCCGGACGCGAAACGAAGAGATTTAGCCATGGCGCAAGCGGTTCGTTACGCGCACAGAGACCCGGTGTTTATCAAGTCCGACCGTAACGTCGTCGCGAGATCGTGTTACCGAGCGTTGGCGAATTTAGCTCGGTTCGCTTTCGATGATGAAAACGTTCAAGTGGAGAAGAGGCAAAAAGTCATCGAGTCTGCGTTGCAGTGCGTGGACGACGCGGTCGGGTTGAACGCGGAAAACGCGAGAGGGAGACGCGACCGCATTTCGACGTTGTTCCTCGACGCCGTCGGGGTGAACGATGATGCGGGTAATTTACACGAGTGTTTAGAGGTGATTGGCAAGGAACCGAACCCGTTCGCTCGGGTGCATTTGTTGTGGGACACGATTGACGCGGTGACGAATTACTCGCATCAAAAGAGTAGTCTCGCCGCTAACGATGCCTCTTTGGGCCAAACGAAAGAGACGTTCGATCAATACTACGAAAAAATGTTGGTGCACTATCGCGCGAAAAAGGAAACGTTAAATTTGTTGAAATCGTGCGCGTATACAGACGGCGCGAAGTGTAAAGTCGCGGCAAATAAACTTCTTCGAACGTTAACCGTGAAAATAAAAGAGTCGCCTCGTCACGAGAAAATCGAGGAGTATCAAATCGACGACGTCATGAGAGCAATCAAGAAGGCGTCTCTCAGAGCGACGCAACATCCGGAACCTTTGAGCCGAGCGGATTTGCACAAGATCGATCCAGCCGCGGCTTTACGAATGGCCGAGAAACAACGCAAACGCGCAAAGAAGGAAGAAAAGCGCATGAGAAAGATGCGAGAGGCGCAGGAGCGCGAAGCGCAGAGATTAAAATCGGAAGAGGATCAAATCTTTGGCGCCGGAGGCGAAGTGCTGGATATCGAGCCCGTTGGTTTTCCTCCTCCCGCTCCTTCTCCCGTTGCGCCTGCATCGGCTCCCCATGCACCGGTCTCTGCTCCGATGGACGTTGACGCGCCGCCCAAGCCAAAGTTGACCTTCAAATTTGGGGCGAAGAAGTAATATCATCTAATTTACTAGTACTCTACATTTAAACAACAACGGCTTAAAAATCTTCTATTCACGCGCACTCATCTAAAACACGCCTCTAAAACTCGCTTCGCGCCTTTTGGTTTCGTCGCAAACAGCGCCAACGCCGCGAACCACGCGCTGAAACTCACGAAAAACGACAAGACGAACAACCACGCGCACGCGAAACACGCCACTCTCAGCGCCAACGGGTCTCTCCCGCTCGCAATCGACGCGATCGTTTCCAACCGGTCCGCTATGGTTTCTAAAACAATCACACCGTATGCGCTCATCCGAGGCACCACGACATCTTCCTCCTCCTTGTTCTTCTTCTTCTTCTTCTTCTCCTTCGTATTCCTCCTCCTCTCGAGACTCGCCCTTCGCCTCGCTCGCAAAGACGCCCGGACGAACACCGCGCACGTCGCCAACACGACGTAGTTTGGATACAGAATGAAAAACACCATCATCGCTCGAACGAGAATGCCTTTCACCCACACTCGTTTAGCTCCTTCTTTCGCGTCAGAAGAAGAAGCTAAAGAAGATTCCTCCTCCTCGTCCTCCTCGTTTTTGGTCCATTTTTGTATCTCTCTCCAAAGCAACCCTTCCAAGAGGAATCGAATTTCCTCTTGAAACGGCTCCAAACCGTACCCGCACAACCGTTTCACGCTCGGGTTGATCGATATCCACGCTAAGATTAAGTGTTCCGCGCGAGACGGTGGTGGTAGATCAGCGGTGCGATCGTTTTCGTCCTCCTCGTTTTGTTCTCGTCGAGACGATGATTTCTTTCCCCGCGGCGTTCGGGAAACATCACTTTTACCGCCACGAATGGCAAAGGAAGAGAGGACGGACGTCGACGCGTTCGACATTACGGCGACGACGAAGAATACTCACTGTTGTCTTCGAGAATTAAGGCGTTTGTTTCTTCTTCTTCTTCTTCTTCTTCTTCTTAGTAGTAGTATTACGTGGTATTGATACGTATTAAATGTCGTTTCCTGACACGAGTTATAAGGAGAAAAATGTGAAGGCGGACGAGCGGGAGGATGTTTATTATGTACGCGTTGTTCTCTCTCTCTCTTAACATTCTTCTCCTATGTTATCTAATTTAAAACCTCTAAAGTATTATTATAGTTGCTATATTATTGCGCGAGCAGCGTGAGTATGGTTTTGATGTCATCAGTAAAAAGTCTCCTCGGCGGCGGCGGCGAGTGAGACGCTAATCTCTTTACGATGATGATGATGTGGCGTAACGTTCTCGCCGAGCTTCTCTCGCTCGTATTTCCGCGATAACCGCAAAGATTCCTCGATGGTCGATGAGTTCAGAGAGGTTTCTCGGTCGTGCGCGCCAAACTTGTCAAAGTTTAGAGTGCCTCGGATATCCTCCGCGGTGACCTCTTTTCGGCGAGTGCTGGGAGGGGAGTTGGAACGCTTCTTGTTGCCCCCATGATGATGATGTTGTTGATGTTGTTGTTGTTGTTGTTGTTGTTGTTGTTGTTGTATTTGTTCGCCAAGTAAAGGTTTGCGTTCGCCGGATTCCGCGTTGAACTTGTTCATCGTTCGCCCGGAAAAGTCGCTCGCGGAGAGGTCTCTCTGCGCGGCAGTCACCGCGGCGGCTGCGGAGATGGACGACTTTCCTTTGCGCACTCTTGACGGCGTGTTCGGGTGCGAACCGTTACCGTTACCGTTGTTGTTGTTATTATTCGCGGTACTCGTCGATGATCGTAACATTCGATTCGGCGACGAAGGAGGTTCTGACATTAACCATGGTTGAATGTATTTGGCGTCAAACTTTTCCAAAGCGTGGTAGGAAGAAGAGCGATGGCGCAAAGGTTCGTCCGGTTTGTTATTCTTCCCACTCGATGGATGCAAGGATTCCACGTTTGGAATGTCGTTGTCGTCGTCGTCGTCACCACCCTTATCACCACTGTTCAAATTTCCGCTCTCCTCCTTGGTAACACTATTTTTTCCGTCTTCGTCGGCGGAACCGAATCCGAGACACTGCATCACCGGTCGCATAAACGCGCCTTGCAAAATGACTGTCACCAACACCAAAAACGTCGTCGCCGTGAGCATAGCGCCACCAACCGCGCCAAACTCTGCTGCCGCCTTCACGCTCAGCGCGTACGCGACTGCTCCTCTCAAGCCGCAAAACACCAACATATGCTGCGTGTTGCCTTGAATGTACCCGGTGGCGTTTGATTTTCTCGACGTTATGTTCAACATGTACGACAACGGATAGACGCACATGACTCGACTGACTACGACGACGACTAAGGCGACGAGACCGGTGGTAATGTACGCGAACGACGCGCGATACATACTCGCGCCCATGTAAATGAACACAAACGTCTCCGCAACGTACGCGAGGACTTTGAACAAGCACATGGACACCATCCTCGGCGCGCGTTCTAAATTTTGCCTGGTATATCTCCCCATAACAATCCCGCAAAACAGAACCGATACGATCCCACTCATTTCCATCGATTCGCTAATCGAATACGCTAAATATGGAAACAAAAATACCAGCGCGGTATCAAACACCCACCCGTCTTCGTGCTCGCTCGTGACAGAAACGTATTTAATCAACAACGCGGACCCCATGCCGACGACGATACCTACGGTCATACTCGTCCCGAAAGTCAGGACGAAACCTTTGATAGATTCGAAAATCAAATCTTTCAGCTCCATCTCTTGCGCGTAATCGGATTTCAGTCGAGTCAACGTGATTTGCTTCGAAAACATCTCGAACAAAACGATGCAAACGGCATCGTTCAGCACCGATTCGCCTAAAATCATCGCGTTCAAATCCGGATCCACGTTCCCGATGTCGTTGAAGACGGATAAAACGGTCACGGGATCCGTCGACGTGATTAAACTACCGAATAACAACGCAGAAATCGGATCCCACGCGTAAGACAAACCTAAACTCCCGCACAAGTACATCAACCCGCCGACGATGAACGTGTTCATGAAGGATCCCAAAAACGCAAACGTCGCGATGGCGTCTGCGTTCCCGAAATACGTCCCCGGATGTAAAGTATACCCAGCCTCAAACACCACGGGAGGTAACAAAACGAGAAAGAAAAACTTCACGTCGAAAAACATCCAATCTACAAACTGGATGATTCTCGATTTATCTTCCACCGCGACTTGCGCGCTCAAATCCGTCCTCGCCTGGTACGTAATCACGCCCAACACGATCCCCAACATCAACGCCGCCCCGGACGCGTGTACCCACTTCGATTTCAACTGTCTCAACGCGATCGACACGATAATCATAAACACAATCATCATAATCATCACGCCCATGCTCAACGCCGCGGTCGCTTCCCCGGATTCAAAATCTTCCACGGAAACTCTCTTCTTATTCGCGATGACTCTCTGCGTCACGTTCAAGACGATATCTTTCAACTCTTCGTTCGTTTGCTCTCTTTGTTGTTGCTTTTCGTTGTTATTAGTATTCGTGAACATTGCCGTTATTCCTCCCGGTGCGATCATCGGGCTCGTGCTGCTGCTGCTCGATGCTGATGATGTCATCATCCGCTCCGCGAGCGCGTCTTTATGTTGTTGTTGTTGTTGTTGTTGTTGTTGGGGGTACTGCCTTCCAGCGGAATCATAATAATACCGCGACGATACCGACCCATCTCCTCCTCCTCCTCTCGTGGATTGTTTCGTGAGATCGTACGGCGACGTGTATTCTCTCTCCGCTTGATAATCGGAGTTCCCCATCTCTTCTTCTTTGTTGGTATTGGTGGTCGTCTTTCAATGAAATGTCTTCACCCTCTTCTCTAGCCGCGGCAGCCTTCAAATTTCGCGTCGGGAATTTTCTCTCTTTTGTCCAACAAAAGAAGAAGACAAAGACCACTTCTGGCTGCTTAACGAAAAGAACACGCAACGACAAGTACGTTTTGCTCCTCTGCTTGTTTGTGTGTGTCGTCCGTGCGTTTTCGTTCTCTTTTAGTACTCTCTCACTCTGACTCTTTTCTTTGCCGCTTCTTTCGAGCACAAATCTGACGAGAGAGACACACTGTTATGTTTAGGGTCTCAATATAACACCCTAAATCGAAGAATGGCGTTGTAACACCAAAAGAAAAGAAGAAGCATTCGCACTTTTCCGAACAAATTCTCTGCGCAAACAGAGACAGAGAAAGCAAAGACAGAGGTCGTTTCAGAGCGGTCAAGGATAAAGTCATCTCGATGAGAATGCCTTTAGGAGGATGCGACGGTGGTGGTACCAGTAAAGGGTCCCCCCAAAAGTCAGCGACTTTGGAAACAACAACTGCAAAAGCGACAAAGAGAATGGAAAAAGATGTCCAATCTCTGATGAGCTTAAAACCGTTCGCGCGTTTTCTGTTGCAATACGTCAAAGACGGAGGCGATATCAACCCCGTCGACTCTGATTCTTCTTCACCGGACAAAAATAATAACAACGTTCCGTCGGAGATGCGCTTGATTTTAGAACAATTGAAACCACTCATCGAAACCATGTCGAGAGATGATTTGATGCTCTTGCTCGAAAAAGCCGCGAGTGGGATGTACGAGGACGATTTGCTGATGCACTTGGCCACGGACGGCGAGAAAGAAGAAGAAGGAGAAGTCGTCGAGGAGAGAGCAGATTTAAGTGTAGAGGAAATAATGGGAACACTCAAACCTGGGTACGTGGTGAAAACGAAAGATGCGAGAGGGAGGAAAGTTTTGGTGAACGTATGCGGGGCGAAGGAAGTGCCGAAACCGGCGCGATGGAGGATAACGGAAGAGGAGGAGGAGGAGGAGGAGGGAGGCGACGATCATGAAATAAATGACTTGGAAAAGACGCACCGGTTCCCGTTGGCGTGTAGCGATAAGAGGGTGGATATCGACCGCAACGGGAACGCGTGCGACGTGTACGACGTGGCGTTTAACGACGAGGTTGTCGAAGTCGCCGCCAAGGCGATGTTTGACACCGCGACGAGAGAGGCGAAACTGAGAGATACGTTGGCGACGGTATGCGTGGAAGTTGTTTCGAAAAAGTGCACCACGGGAGGAGGAGAAGGAAACGCGTTGGATCCAAAGTTTACGTTGCCGAAGCGAGCGTTTGCGGGAGCGTCGCTTCCGCCGCCGATGCGCGTGAAGAAATTTTTATCCTCTTCTTTGACGCGTTCGCAGCTGCGACAACAACACGCGAGACGAAGAATCGTCGAAATAAACACGACTAGTAATAATAATAACGCAACAGAAGGGGCGACGCCCATGTCACCACTCTCGACGACGAGAAGACAACATCATCGAATGGAACAAACGTCCTCCGAAGACGAAGACGAAGAAGAAGGCGGCTTCGCCTTTCGCCTATCGCCGGAAAGAAAAAAGAAACGAAAGCAAAGCCAACTGAAAAACGTCACCACCATCGCGAATGCCGCGGCCGCTGATACCGCCGCGGCGACGACATCAGCGACGAAAAAACTGAGGGTGAAAATAGAAACGTCCTATCCGGACAAACCGTTGACGACGTTCGCGACGGTGAAATTGACCTTCGATTCCGAACAAAGTTTAGACCGCGCAAAATTAAACGTGTGCAGTCGAGAGTCGACGCTGCGCGTCTCGTTCGACGACGACCACCACAGCAAAGAAGGAGAAGATGACGAAAAAGAGGACCTTCGTCGCGGGGAAAAATCGACGCAACATCAAACGGAGTTTCCGTTCTTCATCGACGTGGAAAAGATTCGCGAGATTGAAGTCGAGGAGTTGCCGAGAGGAGAGAAAGAAGGGGAGATGGGAGACACCAGCGGCAGCGACACGAGTGGGAGAGATCCTTTGACGGTGATGCTGAAGATACCGTTCATTTTGATCAAGTAAAGGCACACGCGCCCGCGAAATTCTCTTTTTAGCAGAATAGTTAAAACATTGTTGTAACAACAAACATCTCAAAAAGAAGACATTTAACAGAATGAGGACGTTACACGCAAGCTTAAAATTACCATTTATATTAACACAGTAGTCATCTAGAAAATATTAGAAGAAATCCAACGGCCCTTTACCAGTCGCTCCTTGGAAGCAAAAGATGGAAAACGCCAACATGGCCAATCTGCAGTGCTGAATTTCAATCGCTTTTAAAATCCTCACTTCCTCTTCGCTTTGGTTCGCGGCTAAACCGAGCGGGTCGAACAATCGTCCACCGGGATACAACTTATCCAAAGTGCTAAACCGTTCGATTTCAAACTTCCCGGTGCGCAACATCTCCGCAACGAACATCAACGGCAAATGAATAATCGGTAACCAAAAGAGACCCCACGGGATTTCCGAACCCATGTACGTGAGCTGCCATCCGTCGGCAACGTCGTGGATGATCTTCGTAGACCACCAGTGTTGATCGGTACCTTCGCCGTATAAACCAAACTTGAAGAGAAACTCTGGAAGTAAAACGCCGATAGCGGCGAGCATCGCCCATCTGCCGTTGATTAACTCGCGCTCGCGGAATTTCAACAAGTCGGATTGCGCGCCGAACTTTAGCGGATCAAAGCCGATATCGCCGGGTAAACCACCGGTCAAATGCGGTGGAACGATGACGTTCTCGCCGGGTAAGTTGATGATAGATTTCGGGAGAAACTTGATTCGATCGTTCCCGTACAAATCGGCTTCAGACAAGCCGGTGTTTTTGACGACCGTTTTGACCATGGATTGCGAGCCGTTGGACCAATACTCGGTCGTTTGACTTTCCCTGGTTACCATTGGCGAGGCCGAGGCGGCCATGCTGCTGTTGCTATTATTACTGTTATTATTAGAGCCGTTGCCGGAAGATGATGATGAAGAACCAACCTTCCACCAATCACGTCCGGAAAATCCAGGCGTCATGCCTTGCTCTAAACTCTGTTGAAATTCTCTCATCATGATGTTCGTGTTTCGATCTTGCGGCGGGATGTTCCGGTCCAACAAATTGATGCCATCGGCCGTTTGTAACGACTTTGGTTTCCCATCTTTTTCCTCCAAACCAGCGACGTCGATTTCTAACATTTCCAAAATCGGTCGCGTGTACGATGTGAACAAACGAACTCCGGACCCGCCTTCGGTGACTAAATGCGCCAAAAGCAAGCCCCGCAAATCGTTGTTTCCTTGGAAAAACATCATCATCGCGAATTGCAACAGTTGAACGGAGTTCAACTTACTCGCTAAGAAACCTCGGTTAAATTCAATCGGTAACCCGAAGAACGTGCCAAAGAAGTTTCGCATTTGCTCGATGCGCAAGGAAATTAAAAGTTCCATGCCGAATTGGTAAAAGCCAATTTGTCGTCTTCGTTCGTAGCCCCACAAACGGTCCCAGGCTGCGTGAGAAATTTCCGAGTAATCCTTCGTTTCTTTCGCTTTTTGGAACCCTTCATAAATAGCCTCAGCCACTCCCGGAGCTTCTCCGAGCGATTTCGTGATGGAATAGCCGCTGGCTGGATTGACCATCCCCGCCGCGGCGCCGTACGCCAACGTGCGCTGAGGCGACACCGGAGGCGTACCGCCCAATGGAATCCACGACGCTTCTTCTTCGATGATTTTCTCTTGGTCGACTTCAACACCCATTCGCGTTAAGCGCCTGTACAATCGTCTTTTCAACTCGTCGAAAGGAATTTGCACTCGCGCGACTAAACACGTCTCTTCCACAAATACCGTGTTTTCGTCCACGGGTAAGACGTATAAGAAACTCGGCACTCTCCAACTCCCGTCCTCTTTTCGGCTGTTTCGCATTTCACCTTTTAACTCCGGGTCAGCTTGGCGAAAATCCATAAACACGGCTTTGTTCTTCTCCCAAGGATGGTTCGGGATGGTCACTTCGATCCCGTACGCGGTTTGCCATCCCGGCGGCGGGCCGGATTCATACCTCAACATCTCGCGATTATGACCGGTCGAACAGACGACTAAATCGGAAAAGACTTCAAAGTCTTTCTCGAAATCATCGTTGGCGACGCCGGCCAAATCGACATCAGTGGACCCTTCACCGTAATTGCCTCTCGAGGACGCGTCCGTTTTCAAAAATCGTCCGCGAATCTCCGACGGTTTCTCTTCGCTAGAAGAGAAGTGTTGTACGCGATCGACGATACCGGGGAGGTACTTCACGCCGGATTTTTTACACTCAGACAACAGATGTTCGCGCAATCGCCTTCTGCACACTTGTCCATACGGTCGACCTAAACTTCGTCCACTTTCTGGGTCGCTATCGTCGTACCAGACTAAAGTGTCTTCATATTTGTGAAGCAAAGTGTGTTCTAAACCAATCGCTTTGAACTCGTCCAACCAGACGCCGTAGTTGTTCACGAACGGCGCGTCCGGGGCGACGACGCCGACGGATAAGCCCTTCTTTGCAGTTTCAGCGGCGATGGCTAACCCAGCAGGACCAGCGCCTATGATTAAGCAATCCACTTTCTCGCCGGTTTTTAAAACGTCCAAGACGTCCACGATGGGTTGTTGGTCCGGGAAGACTTTGCGCTGTTGAAACGCGATCCACTCGCGGTCGTCTTTGTAGCTCTCAATCTTCACTTCCGGGTAGACTTGATTACTGCTATTCGTACTATCAGACGTGTAAGATAACTCGCCCTGCAACAGCTTTTCGAAATCTAACGGCGACTTCAAGATTGGTTTCTCCGTCGGGTTGGCCTTCTCGTAGACGCCTTCGCCCGAGACGCCGTCGATGTCGTCGTCGTCGTCCTCTTCCTCCTTCTCCTCTTTCTCCTCCTCGTCCTCATCCATGCTCACATCGTCTTTCGTCGGCAGCGTTTCACTGAAGTTCATTTTTGCTTTCTTCGGCGTCGGAATGCCCCCGTAGCCAGGTAAGGTTGGCGGCATCTTCTTCGGCGTCGTGTTGATTTCTAGAAACGCGCCTCCCCATCGGCTAGAATCGAATTTGTTTTGCGCGCTGGCAAAGTTTGCAAAGAAACTTCCCATGAATGGCAACGCGGACGTGACAAACGTGTACCGCATGTAGTTGTTGAAGGAAGCGAACAACGCGATACCTAAAGAGAGTAAACCGGTAGGCCCGATGTTCCAACTGAGAAAGCCACCCCAAACGTCTCTGGGTAAGTTGAAGAACGTTTTGAAAAATTGACGCGTGCCTTTGATATCCAACTCCATCAACGTTTCCATGCCGAAACACATGAACGTTCGAACGCGCAAATCTTCTTCCGTCCAAACTTTCTTCCAAATGTCTTCCGATGCTGATTTTGCTGAGAATAAAGTGGAATCGCTCGCGGGAATGGATTCGTCGACTAAATCTGCGGCGTCCATGCCGGATTTGCCCGCTCTCAACGCCTCGAAAATCGCGTCTACTAAAACGTTCGCCGAACGCATGGTTTTAGCCACCATAAATCCGGTGCTCGGATGAACCATCCCTGCAGTTCCGCCAATTCCTAACGTCCGTTGCGGAAACGCCGGCAACACGCCGCCCATTGGAATCAAACAGTACTCCTCCTCCTCCACTCTGGTCACTTTCACGCCTAATCGTTCCAAGCGCTGTTTCAACTTTACTTTCAAATCGTCAAACTCCAACCCAGGTCTGGCGACTAAACTGGTTTCTTCTAAAAACACTTGCGTGTTGGAAAACGGCATGGCGTATAAAAACGTCGGTAAGATATCATTCACCGATTTATACGCGTCGTCCAAATGGTCGTCTCGCCAATCCATAAACAACATCGTATCCAACGGAAACGGGTGCGATTCGACGTCGCAAACAATGCCAAACGCGGCTTGGTACCCGGGCGTAAACTCTCGCTCAAAGTCCACTAACTTTCTCGCGTGTCCGGTGGCGTCTAAAACCATTTTCGCAAACACCACGGACCCATCCGATAACGTCACTTCGGAAACGTCGTCCTCTTCGTGTTTGACCGATTTCACGTTTTGCGTCCCAAATTCTACTTTATTTTCCATCGCTCTATAAATCAGTTTCGATTTCAGTTTCGCTCTGTCCACTTGCGCGTACGCGCGGTCTAAAAACTTCCCAGTCTGCCGGTCGTTCTCCTCGGGAGTGTCCGCGTCGCCAAAAATAACCTGCGCTCTCGGCCAACTCGCTCGATAACAGTCCTCGAATCCCAAGGCTTGGAACTCGTCGCACCAGACGCCGTAATTGTTCCTCCATCCAGCTAACGGTTTCGGATCAATCAGCGCTACTTTCAAACCTTTCGCAGATGCTTGCGTGCTGGTATACAACCCAGCCGGTCCGCACCCGACGATTAACAAATCGTACGCCGTCTCTTTCCTCTCGCCTCTCGACAACTTCGGCAACGTCTTCGGCAACGGCTCGCACTGGCCAACCGTAGGACTCATCGGGTTGTACGGTTTGTTATTCACCCATCGCTCGTGTGGACGCTCCGTCGGTTCCGGAATGATCGCGTCTATGTGGTTTTTCGGGATGGATTCTTTTCTATTCTTTGATGTTACCGTTGTTGTTTTATCTGCTTTGATTTCCTCAATCGTCTTTGTCGACGCATCGTCGCTCTTTTTTACCTCCTCCTCCTCCTCCCCGTCGTCGTCCCCCGCGGCGGAAGCGGCCGAAGAAGAAGAAGCAGAGGAACAAC
>Ga0213868_10000927_pt1 | contig 28549 bp, 19 predicted proteins | sample PICome_9_FD_160087 | JGI IMG/M metagenome (GOLD analysis project Ga0213868, IMG submission 160087) | Coastal seawater microbial communities near Pivers Island, North Carolina, United States - PICO127 | ecosystem: Environmental > Aquatic > Marine > Coastal | place: USA: North Carolina... | reverse complement strand
AATGATTTTTTATTCATAGTCTCCAGCTATAGATGCCGTCACGGGTCCATTATTCCACAAAGACGTCGCCGCCGTTTAAAAAGAGGCCTCAGTTGACGCCACTGATGCCAGTTCTAGACTGCGCCTATGGAAATCTTGGATCTCAACCATGTGGCCATTCACGTCAAAGACGTCGAGACGAGTAAGCGGTTTTACCGTGAAGTCGTCGGACTACCAGACATGGAGCGGCCAGGCTTCAAGTTCCCGGGAGCCTGGTTTCTTATCGGTAAGGTCCAGGAACTCCACTTGATCGGAGGTCGTGAGCTTGAAGTCGTGGCAAACAAGACCGGAACCCACTTCGCCTTGCAGGTCGACTCGATCGATGATGCTTGGTCCACTTTAGAAAGCCGCGGCGCCAAGCCTTACAGTCGCCAGACACGGCCAGACGGCGCCTTTCAATTCTACGTGACGGATCCAGACGCACATGTGATCGAGTTCTGCCAGGTGAATCACTTCAATGGCTAAGGTCCTGGCAGCACTTTCCGGCGGGGTCGACAGCAGCGCCGCCGCCGCTTTGTTAGTTCAGCAGGGTCATGAGGTCGTTGGTGCCTACATGAAGAACTGGATCAACGAAGAAAACATCGTCGGAAATTGTCCTTGGGAACAGGACATCACAGACGCGCGTGCTGTCGCTGACAAACTCGGGATCGAGTTTCGCATCGTCAATCTCATGCGCGACTACCGCACCCGCATCGTTGACTATTTGTTAGATGGCTACCAACGTGGCATCACGCCCAATCCCGACGTCATGTGCAATCGGGAAATGAAATTCGGAGTATTCCGTGACTACGCTATTGAGGAAGGCTTTGAGAAAGTCGCCACGGGTCACTACGCACAACTCGAAACGGCGAGTGACGGCACCTCTAACATTCTACGCGGGCATGACGGAAACAAAGACCAGACGTATTTCCTTGCTCTCATGCGTCAGGAACAAGCGGCGGGAGCCCTGTTTCCCATCGGCCACTTGCCTAAACCGGAGGTCCGTGAGATCGCGGAGAAATTTGCGCTACCTAATGCCCGCAAGAAAGACAGCCAAGGGATCTGTTTCATAGGAGAAGTAAAGATGGCCGACTTCCTGGATGCATTCGTTCCCAAGAAACCAGGGAACATCGTGGATACTGATGGCACAGTCTTGGGACGGCACGATGGACTCCATTTATACACGCTGGGTCAGCGGCGTGGCATTGGTGTCGCATCGCCTATCTTCAAGAAAGCGTTTGTCGTCGTGGCCAAGAACGAAGATAAGAACGAATTGGTCGTCGGCTTTGATGAGCACGAGACGCCTCATCTCTATGCCACGCGTTGCGTTGTCACTGACATCACGTTCATAAACAAGCCGTTTGCCGAGGGAGACAGCGACCTGCTTGCCCAGCCGCGTTACCGGACACCAGCTGAGCCTTTCGCCTTGGAGAGCTTCGATTTTAGAGCCGGTAGAGCTGAAATGCGCTTCCAAGATCCCCAACGGGCCCTCACTCCTGGGCAAATCTGCGCCTTTTATCGGGGAAAATTTCTCCTCGGTGGCGGAGTTTTTACAGAAATCGGTCCTTAGAGGCCTCGCATTGGCCTTTTGGAGAAAGAATTTATGAATTCCGCATATTAATCATTTGCCATATCTAATAAAATTATAAGATTGAATAATGTCTTCCATGGTTTCTGTAACTCCTGCGAGTCGAGTCCTAGTCGTTGAAGACGAGCGGCCCCTCCTTTCTTACCTGAGCACTTTGCTGACGCGTGAGTACGAAGTCTACACTGCCGAGTCGACTGCGGAGGCTGAGAACATTCTTCAGGATCAAGATGTTCAGGTCATCCTCTGTGACCATGACATGCCAGGCGAGAAGGGGCTAGATTTCCTCAGCCGCATGCGCGCTGTCTGTCCTAAGACTCAGCGAATTCTACTTACTGGCCATGACGATACAGACGTCTTTCTCAAAGCGATCAATGAAGGTGATGTGCTAAAGTTTCTCGTAAAGCCCTCCTCGATGAATGAGATTCGTGGCGCTGTGGAACTCGGTCTCGAAGAGCACACCCGCCTGCAGGAGTCTGAGGAAATCGAGAAGGAGAACCAGGAACTCCACACGAAAAATCATTCAGTTCCTTTCATGAGCCGTCGTCTGCATTCCATGGCAGAGAGTGCTTGGGATCTATGTATTGCCGCCATGGCCACCGCGGTGGTCGCCGGTATCATGTTCATTCTCGGCATTCTAGTATTAGTCGGGCTCTACATCTTCAAGAACGTTACTGGCGTGGACATGTTAGAGATTACGCGCCTGGACCAGATGTTACCGTTCTGGCAATAGCCGCCTAAAAACTTTGTAAAGTTTTAAAAGGTCATCACCCTTACTCCAAACGCTTGGAGTTGGACACCATCGCGACGTTGTCTTAAGCATGAGTCATGTTGCGAATCAGCGTCCTCGGCAGTGGCAGCGGTGGAAATAGTGCAGTAGTCTTCACCGACAGCACCCGCCTGCTCATTGATGCCGGGCTCAGTGCCAAACAGCTGAATCTTCGCCTAGAGAAAGTCGGTGTAGATCCCCAATCGCTAGACGGTGTGCTCATCACTCATGAGCACAGCGATCACATCGGCGGCTTGGATGTCTTCTGCCGAAAAGTGCAGGTGCCGCTCTATAGCAACGCGGCCACGCGAGAGATCATGGTCACGGGGCCGATGAAACAGCCTAAGACTTGGCGTATCGTCGCCTGTGGTGGACGCTTCATGATTGGTGACATTGAAGTGAAGACCTTCCCTGTGGCCCACGATGCCACCGAACCCATGGGCTTCACGCTACGCGACAAAGAAAGTGCTATCGGCGTGCTCAGCGATGTCGGTTATGTAACTAATATCATGCGAGATCACATGCGCAGCATGAACACCGTCTTCATCGAGGCCAACTACGATGACATGCTCTTACAGAATGATACGAAGCGTCCCTGGTCCATCAAACAGCGCATCTCGTCACGGCACGGCCATCTTTCCAACGAGCAAACCGCAGCGCTTTTGGCCGATATCGTTGATGATACGTTAGACCATGTCATCCTGGGACATCTTAGCCAAGACTGCAACGAGCCACAGCTTGCCATTGATGCGATGAAGGCAGCAATGAGCTCGAAAGGGCATTCCAAGGTACATGTCGAGTGTGCTTCGCAAAGGGATCCCACCGAGTGCTTGCCAGCGGTCAGGGGATGGTCGTCCAGAGAAGAGAAAGAGCCTGTCGTGGCAACAGCAGCAGAACAGATCATCGAAGAGCGCGTGCAAGAAACCGCGCTCGCCTACACCACCGTAAGCCTAGGCAGTTACAAACAAGCTGAACTGTTCTAAGTCTCACGTCCTCTCAGTCATGTAGCGTCGGCATCCTGACGGTGCCCCCGGGCAGGATGCCCGCTCTTCCACCCTTCCACATGAAAGCTTTCGTTCTCGGCGCTGGCCTCGGCACACGCTTGCAGCCCCTCACAGAGTGGCTCCCGAAGCCAATGGTTCCCGTCTACCATCGACCACTCATCAGTTATGCCTTTGATCATCTGACGTCCGTGAAAACAATCGATGGCTTTGTCGTCAACACCCACCATTACCCAGAAGCCTACACCGCCGCGTTTCCTGAAAACAGTTTTGCCGGACTACCCATCGAGTTCCGACATGAGCCTGTCCTACTCGAGACTGCTGGAGGCATCGCCAATGTGGCCGATTTGTTAGGCAGCGATCCCTTTCTCGTCTACAACGGCGACATTCTTTCGGACATTCCTCTAGAGCCATTGCTAACACAGCACCGAGAATCAAAGAACGAGGTAACCTTACTCCTCCGCACAGAGGGACCTGGATTACACATCGGACTGGACAACACAACCAAACGTCTTGCCGATATCCGTCAATTGGTCGACCCGAGCGCCGACCAATACTACCAGTTTACCGGAATCTACTTGGTTGAGCCCGGTTTCTTGGCTCGCCTCACCCCCGGCAAGAAAGAGTCTGTCATCCCCATCTTCCTCGACATGATTCGCCAAGGTGACGCCCTTGGTGGCTGCGTCGAAGATCGAGGTCGCTGGTGGGATCTCGGAGATGAAGCCACCTATCGCCAAGTGCACCGGGACATTCCAAATTCGGGCTTTCCCAGCTACGCTCTTGAAACGACATGGCAAGCTCACTGCCCCAGCGCAACCATCTCGCCCAGCGCCAAGATCACTGACTCAATCGTTGGGCCTGATTCCCAGGTGAGAGAGAATGCGGTCCTCATGGACGCCATTATCTGGCCCGGAGGCATCGTGGCGGCAAATCAGTCTGTTGCCAGTCAGGTCATCCGTGGTGATCGTCAAACGCATTACCAGCACTTCTTTCCCTAGGACCCGTCCGAATCCAAACAAGGACTTGGTTTCTCACCACGCCTCCGCTAAAGCGGAAGCATGCTTCGGAAACTATCCCACTTTCTCACCCTGGGCCTAACACTCGCCACCACGCTTGGCCAAGGTCAATCTGATCTTCGAATCCCTGCAACTGACGACGGCCTGCCCGGGACTGGTCCATTGCGTCGTTATGAATGGTTCCAGAATCTTTGGTTAGAAAAGCGCCAAGGCTGGGCGAAGCAAGTCCAAGCCGACCAAGATGCTCTCGTCTTCTACGGCGACTCTATCACGCAAGGCTGGGGCGATATCGGCAAAGCCTTTCCTGGAATAAAGTGCGCCAACCGCGGTATCAGTGGTGACACGACCCGCGGCCTACTCGTTCGCCTCCAAGGAGACGTCCTCTCGCTCAATCCCAAGGGCGTCGTGCTCCTGATAGGCACCAATGATCTCGAAGAAAATGCCGAGCCACCGGTGATCGCAAGCAACATGAAGCTCCTCATCGCCGGTCTAAAGAAACACAATGCGAAGATGCCCATTGTGCTTTGCCAAGTCTTCCCCTCTTCGGCTTCGAAGGCACGACCCGCTGAGAAGATCATCCAAGTGAACAAACTCTATCAGAAAGTGGTGCAAGGCGACCCTCAGGTCACCGTCATCGATACGTGGACACTCTTTGCCAACGACACCGGAGATGCAAAGAAGGGCGAATTCCCTGACCTTCTCCATCCAAACGAGAAAGGCTACGCCAAGTGGGCCGCCGCTCTGCACCCCATTCTCGCAACGTTAGATTTCACTGATACGGAGCCCGACACCTTTGCCCTGGAGCCAGATTTCACCAGCCTCTTCAATGGTAGGGATCTTACCGGCTGGTCCTACCTACCGACCACGAAGAAGATGAAGACCCAGGCAGCAAATTGGAAGAAGACTGACCCTAACGCTCCACCCTGGCCTATCGTTGAGCAGAAGGCGATCTTTGATGGCAAGACAACGACACCGGATGGCCGATACATGGCCAAGAACGGTCGCCTGATCGTCACTACCCCTCCTGAAGGACGCAAGATCCAGCAGCTCTGGACGACCAAGGACTACTCGGGAAATTTCACTCTTAAGCTGGAATTCCGTGCTACACCAAACGCGGACAGCGGTGTTTTTCTCAAAGGAAAGCAGTTGCAGTGCCGCGACTTTCTACTGGCCGGACCTTACACTGAACTCAAAGCCTTCCGACCACTAAAATGGAACGAACTCATCGTCCGAGCAAACGGCAACCGAGCCACATGCACCGTCAACGGCGAGATCATCGAAGATAATTTCCAGATTCCTGAGTCAGGCCCCTTCGGCCTCGAAGGCGATCGCGGTCAAGTTGACTACCGTCGACTTCGAATCAAGGCCGAAAACTAACGGATTCTTACTACTTCAACGCATAGCGGGCACGGTAAGCAACGGCCTCCGTCGTCGCCGAGGACACCTCCCAGCGAAGAAGCGTCTTTGAGTCCGAAATGGCTTCGCTCTCAAGGGCTACTGGCTCGGCCAACACGTTCCACGTGACCAAGTCATCGCTAGACTCTAAGACAATCTCCACGTCGATTGCCGCGTCTGCTTGAAGCACGCTGATCAAAAGCGTCTCAGCGCCAAGTCGGCTCACCTCAATCGGTTGACCGATGTTAGGCTCCAGAGGGTCGCCTCCAACCGCATACTCCATAAAATGAACAAGGCCGTCTTGATCGGGATCTGCTTGATCATCGCTCAGACCGTTGGCCTGTTTCCATTGCGTATAGCCCGATTCCGAGGGTGGCGATGATTCTCGCCCGGGGCTTCCTAGGAGATCAGAACTCACGCGCCAGGTATCTGCTATTGCTGGATCGCCAGCCGATTCGTCCCGCACCAAACTATAGCCGCTTCCGTCCGCTCCCATTGGCCAATCACCGCCATCGTTGTAGCGGAAATCCGCAATTGTCTCGCCGTATATATTAATCAGCTCCAGCCGATCTCCGTTGTTACTCAGCTTTCCTCCGCTTTCACTCCCATAAGCTCCTATCACAGGCACTTCAGTGCCATAACGCTCTTCAAAAGCGGCCTGAGTATGCACGATCACCGCGCGCTGGCCCGGTTCTAACTGAGACGCAGGCATGACAAATCGTATTCCTCTCACAAACGAAGAGCCGGTCAAATCAACAACCTCATCCGAAGGATTCCACAGCTCCACAAATTCGTAAGCAGACTCCACCTGAAACGCACTCTCAGGAGCCGGAGCCTGCGGATGATACATGATCTCTGAAATCACAAGATTCTCAGAACTCGCCACGCTCCCACCGGCGACAAAGGTCGCTTCATTGACAGGGCTCCATTGACTTTCGTGAGTCAACCGAACCCGCACGCGTGCTGTCCCCGCCAAAGCGTCCCCGCTCCCATTGCGTTGATAGGATATCGCTGTAGGCGACACACTTCCATCTGGGGCCTTGGGATCAGTCCCATCCAAAGTATAATAGATGTCTCCATCCTGTGTATTGAACAACGTCCCCACTTTAAATTTCATTTTGAAGGTATCAGGATCCTCCACCACACCGCCATGCTGCGGAGAGAACTCAGGCGTAAGAAGATCACCGGTCAATCCAACAAAATCCATCTGATTGAAGACTGTCTCGGTCCTCCCCGACATAAAGTCTTCTAGAACCCAGCGATTCTCTTCTAACCAATCCACTTTCGTGTAGAGCCGCCCACGCTGATCCCCCCAACGGGCAGTTTCAGCGATAATCGCCAAGTCGATCTCGGCCTTTCTGGCATTCCAACGCTCCCTTGCCGCTTCTACCGTAAAGACACCATCATGAAAGAACTCACGCCGGACGCGATCAGCAAACGCCAGCCGGTAGGCATCACTTTGCATGAGTTGCTGATGCAGAAACTGGGGATTGAAGTGCTGCTTGCTGCGCCCAGCCGGGTACGGTCCCATCCGGTTCTCGCGGGTCGATAGCATCGAGTGCTCCGTGTCATGGCAGAAGAAGCGCCAGCCCTCTCGCGCTTCACGATTGCGAATCGCATAGAAGTTATTCGCCCGATCATTACCAGCCAGCGGCGCATCAAAGCTGCCCACATAAAAGATCGTCATCATGTAGTCGATCAAGTTCGTCACATCGATGTGTTTCGTTAGGCTCTCGTCTTCTTCACCGTCTGGAGTCATTCCTTGAAGCGCATAGAACTCCGCGTCGGAAACCTCTCCTGCAACCAGGCCGTGCAATTCATCAAAGGCATCAATCGTCCCTTCCGTCGCAAAGATCGTGTAAGGGCCAGCTTCCACCTTGATGACGTCATAGTCCTCTGGCTCGCCGCCAAAGTAGCTTGCAGCATAGTCATCCGTTGATCGTTCCTGACTCATGAAGAGCCCCCAATAGATGCCATTCAAATATAAATGATAGTAGCGGCTTCGCGTGTAGGGTTGCCCCATCGCCCGCTGAGAATCTCTAGCAAAGATCTCGCGCAGAAACGTATTTCGTTTTCCGTCGTTAGAGGAAGCTAGACTCCACGCATAGTTCTGAGCCGTCCGGAAGTCGAACTTCTTAAAGGATTGAATGCCCTCATCCCCGAAGAGCGGAAAGTTAAGCCGACTATCGCCGTATTCACTTCGGAAGAAGAGGCGGAAGGAATGCTTGGCATTTCCACTATCTCGACTAAACCCACCTCGAATCCGAACCCCCGCGTTGATGTGAAAGCCCGATGAGCCATCTGGATTGAGGAGTTCCAGCGAGCCGGGGCGCTCCCATGCGCGACCGTCCTCACGCGCATGCGTGTAGATCCCGTCCCTCGAGTCCGTCAGATCATCATGATCCAAGACCAACGACATTGATGGAATTGCCTCCATAGACGCCACCATCTGATCCGCATACTCAGGATCATCGATCACTTCCGGATCCATGCCAAAGTCGAACCGTTGACCGGCGACATTCCCTTCCGGCCATCCTGGAGGTACTTCTTTGTTAGGGGATTGTCGGATAACATCATCCAAGAAGAGGTAGGTTTGCGTATCAATATTAGAAGACTTGAAACCCTTCTTAGACGCAAAAGCACGTAACACCGTCGTTTTATCAATCGTGATTGGCCCGTCATAGATGGTTCCCGTGGCACCACCGAACAACGTCCCCGCCGAGGGCTCATTTCCATCGGTCGTATAGCGAATAACGGCGTCCGGTGTGGCACAAGTAATCTCAACTTCGATCGGCTCATTGTAAAAACCCCGGTCTACACTGAACTTCGTGTCCGCCACATAGCAGACACCATCATCGCCGTTGACCGCACCCAAGGTGGGCGCAGGAAAGAAGCGATAGTCTCCAGCATCAGACAATCCGTACGACATGCCTTCACGTTGTTTCGGATATTCCAGTAAGTGCCCCGCCTTTCCGTCTGGCATGGCGAGTGATAGCGTCTCTCCGCCATCACTGAGCTTAAAGTTCGTGTGCAGCGGCATGCTGGGATCCACCCGATCCTTCCCTGTCGCATAGACCACGAGGAACTCGCCAGCAGCCAACGTCGTCTCGGGAAATGTCCACTTCGCTTGGACTTCCGCATCGTCTGTGAAATGCCACCCCGCCAAGGACACCGCCTCTGCCCCCAAATTGGTAATCTCCACCCAATCAGCGGCTTCGCCATCGTCGTCCACATACTCAGCCTCCGAGGTCGCAAAGAGTTCATTGATAACGATGACAGACTCGCCGGGGCCCTCACCTTCGGCAGCCACAGCAATTCGAACGAGCCCCAAACACAGCAGCCCCAGATAGAAATAGAAAAACTTCACTCCTTACTGAACAACAGATCTACGAGACGTTCAATCCTGATCCGAAGTTCGCCAAATCAGTCAAAAGGCCAGCTTCCAGAAAGAACTTGAGTCAGCGCAGGAAGGTGATCCAGCACCAACTGCTCCACGCTCTTGCGGGGAAACTCATAGGTGATCACAGGAAGCTGACGTTCCGCACACCACGTACCAAAGCTGCCCGGCGTCAGATATCCGACCCCTGATACCACGGGCAACTGCGCCTGTTCACTTAACCAGTGCGCTTCAGGACTCGCTTCCGGGTCATCAATACAGGCCAGCGGCGCATGCATCGCGATGACGCGGGAAGGCTCTAGCTTTTCTACCAAAGCCACCAGAGCCTGCGACTCCGGCTCAGAACCCGGAGCCTCACCAGTACTCAACACGACCTCGCTGGGCTCTTCGACTACCCATCGATGCGTCACAGGGTCAGGTTGCCAATCGCGCGTTGGGAAATTCCGATTGAGATCCACGCCCCGAGCATTGCCACGCGTCCCTCGAATGAGCCCATCTGGATTCGCTGCCACCACGACAGCACAACGCTCGAGCGGTTCAGCCAGAGCCCGCAATGACCTCGAAAGCACAACCGAAGTTTCCGGTTCCTCACCGTGAATACCGGCAAAGACAAGCGTACGAACGCTTTCGGAGGGCGGCAGCCAGATTTCCAGTCGCTGGCCTAGAAACGTACGCCCATAGATCTCTGGTTCAGACACAAACTGACCACACGCCAATCGAGACCTCAGCATCAGTGAAACCTATCAATTCCTTGCTCCTGCGCAACCCCCCGTCTTATCTTCCCTCTCTTATGAGACGCCTCACCCCTTACGTCCTCTCCATACTCGCCCTCGCGCCACTCGCCCCCAGCATGGCCGACGTTGTGATCAATGAGATTCACTACTCTCCCTCACCGAACAATGAAGCGGTCGAGTACATCGAACTCCATAACACCGGCCCCGAATCCGTCGACCTCTCCGGCTGGAAGTTCACGGACGGTTTCGCCTACATTTTCCCAGAAGACAGCGCACTCGCCAGCGGTGCTTATCTCATTCTCGCGCAGAACGAAGCCGAGTATAACAGGAAGTTCGGTAGCATTTTTGTTGGAGGCATCAAGGCGTCTGGCCAGTTCGAGAGTGGACTGCTCTCGGACAGCGGAGAAGAGATCACGCTGCGAGATGCGACGGATGCCATCATAGACCGAGTCAACTACGGTGACGGTTTCCCCTGGCCTGTGACCGCCGGTGGCGATGGTCCATCCATGGAACTCATCCATCCCAGTATGGACAACGATCTCGGTGGCAGCTGGCGCTCCAGCACAAAACCCACGCCTGGCGAGGAGAACAGCATCTTCTCGGACACAGCACCTCCCCAAATCCGCCAAGTTAATCACGCTCCCAAAGCGCCTCTACCAGGCGAAGCCGTCACCGTCTCCGCGAAAGTGACAGACCCTCAGACAGTCAAAGCCGTCACCTTGCGTTACCAACAAGTCGAACCCGGAAAGTACATTCAGATCGATGACGAAGAGTTTCAGAATGGTTGGACCGAACTCGCTATGGAAGATGACGGCCAAGAGACAGACACCTACACGGTCACCCTACCAGGCGACTTACAGGAACACCGCCATCTCATGCGTTACCAGATCACAGTCGAAGACGGAGAGGGTGCAGCCATCACCGTCCCCTACGCTGATGATGGCCAGCCCAACTTCGCCTACTTCTGCTATGGCGACATGCCAGCCTGGACCGGTGCTATTGAACCCGGCGAGACAGAAGAGGTGACTTACGGACCTGAACTATTGCAAAGCGTGCCGGTTTATCAGTTGATTACCTCGAAAGACAATCACGTTGATTCACAGAATATCATCGGCTCCAGCGGAGGCGGCTACACTGGAGATGATTACCGTTGGAAAGGAACTCTCGTCTACGACGGCGACGTCTATGACCACATCAGCTTCCGCGCACGTGGCGGGGTCTGGCGGTACGCCATGGGCAAGAATATGTGGAAATTTCTCTTCAACCGGAGCCACGAGTTCCAAGCCCGCGATCAGTTAGGCAAGAAATATCCCACCAAATGGAAACGGCTCAATTTTTCGGCCATGATTCAACAGGGCAATTTCAACCACCGTGGCGAGCAAGGCCTCTTTGAGAGCGTCGGTTTCGAACTCTTTCGCAAAGCAGGCATCGAAGCGCCATTCACGCATCACCTTCACTTCCGCATCATTGAGAATGCCAAGGAAACCAACCTCTTTGGGAACCAGTACGGTCTCGATTTCCAAGGCCTTTATCTAGCAATCGAACAACTCGATTCCCGCTTCATGCGTGCCCATGGCCTACCAGAAGGAAACCTCTACAAGATGGAGAACGGCACTGGAATAAAACAAACTAATGGCGAACTCAAGACGTTGGCCCCCTTTCCAGCGAAGAACGATTCCTCTGATCTCGTTGCCTTTAAGAACGATGGCTACGAAGACAATCCCGGTCCCGAATGGTATCGCGAGAATCTCGATCTCCCTCGGTACTATGCCTATCGCTCGATCGTTGAGTCGATTCACCATTACGATATCGGGAATGGAAAGAACTACTATTACTATCATAATCCCGAAACTGAAAAATGGTCGACCCTCCCGTGGGATCTCGACCTCACTTGGGATGACAGCATGTACGGTCCTGGCACGGAGCCCTTCCAGCGCCGCGTATCCGAATCCGAGCCTTTTGAAATAGAATACCAGAACAAGCTCCGCGAAGTCCTTGGGCTTCTTTACAACGAAGAACAAACCGGACTAATCATCAGAGAGAAGGCTTCAGCCGTCTACACACCGGGTGTCCCCTCCCTCGTCGATGCGGATCGTGCCATGTGGGATTACAACCCGATCATGACGTCAAATAAGGTAAATCCAAGTAAATCCGGCGAGGGACGCTTCTACCGCATCGCCGACACAGATGATTTTCCAGGCATGATGAACCGAATGGTCGACTATGTGAACGACCGATCAGAATGGATGGAAGACCGCGTCCTCAACAGCACAGAGGGGATTACTCCCAAAGCCTCCTCCGTCACCTACGTCGGAGACGCCGAGTTTCCAGTAGATGGCCTGCGTTTCCAATCGTCCAAGTTTGCCGGCGGGTCGATCTTCGCGCCTCAAACCTTTGCCGCCATGAAATGGCGCCTCGCAGAAATCACCGATGTGAACGCCGAAGGCTTCACCCCCACGCCACCCAACAGGTATGAAATCGATGCCGTCTGGGAAAGTGACATCCTCACAGAGTTCAACGCGGACATCACCATCCCACCCGAGGTCGTGCGCCCAGGTCGCGTTTACCGAGTCCGCGTTCGTACCAAAAACGAACGCGGTTTGTGGTCTTACTGGTCGGATCCCGTTCAGTTCATCGCCGGCCAGCCTGACATTCAGCCATTCCTGGACAATCTCATCATTTCTGAAGTTCTCTACGCTCCCGCCGAAGCGACGACCGAAGAACGTGCCGCAGGTTTCATCACCGCCGATTTCGAATTCATTGAACTGCTCAATTTGGGCACGGAGGCCCTCGATCTTACCGACGTCCGATTCACCAAAGGCGTTGACCACGACTTTGGTGAGGTTTCCATCGCTGGTGGTGCACGCGCCCTTCTTGTGCGCAATCAGGCCGCCTTCGAAAGCCGTTATGGACAAGACCACACCATCCTCGGCGAGTATGGCGCTGACGGCGGATCCAAGCTCGACAACAATGGCGAACGTCTCAAGCTGTCCTTCGGCGCGGGAGTGGCCATCCGAGATCTCACCTACGATCTCGGGAACGGTTGGCCAGATCTTGAGAAGGGAACTTCTCTCGTTCTGTTAGATGATCAAGCACTAAGCGATCACGCCTCCTCCGCGAGCTGGGGTATTAGCAGTACGGCAGGTGGTACTCCAGGCGCTGGCGACGGCGGTGTCATTGTCAATCCTGGTCCAACAAATGGCTACGCAAATTGGCAAGAAGCACGGTTCACAGAAGCCGAGCTGGCAGATGAGAACATCGCGGGTCCTCTAGCAGATCCAGACGGCAACGGCTTGGTCAATTTGCAAGATTACGCGCTCGCAGGCCAAGCCATCACCATCAGCACAGACAACCATCTCGTTGTCAGGCGCCCCTCAGGTGTCACCGATGTGACCTACGTTCTCGAATCATCGAACGATCTTACTGGCTGGGCCACCTCGCCCTTCACGCCCACCATAGAAGCAGGTGATAGCGGCCAGGAGATCGCCACCTACGCACTCGATCCTCAAGCCGGCACCTACTGGCGCATCGTGACCACCCTCAAGTAATCTATCACTCATGTAGCACGGGCATCTTGCCCATGCCCCGACCTTCGAAGCCGGATCAATCTAGCACCTATGCAACGTTTCATCTTCCTCTCTCTTCTGCTCGGCGCACTCACACTTTCCGCCCAGGCAAAGCCAAACGTCATCATCATTTACGCAGACGATCAAGGCTCTCTCGACCTTGGTTGTTATGGCAGTGAAGATCTGCACACGCCGCATCTCGATGCCTTGGCCAAACGTGGCGTGCGGTTCACTCAGATGTACTCGCCGTCGGCCATCTGCTCGGCATCGAGAGCAGGTCTACTGACCGGGCGCATTCCCGCTCGAGCTGGAGTCCCAGGAAACGTGTCTTCTTACAAAGGCAAACCAGGCATGCCTGCCAGCGAAGTCACCATGGCCGAGATGTTAGGCTCCTCAGGCTACGACACGGGGCACGTCGGTAAATGGCACCTCGGCTATACCCCTGAAACCATGCCCAACGGCCAGGGCTTTGGGCATTCCTTCGGTCACATGGGAGGCTGTATCGACAACTACTCCCATTTCTTCTACTGGGTTGGCCCCAACCGGCACGATCTCTGGCAGAATGGAGAAGAGATTTGGCGCGACGGCCAATTCTTCGGCGATCTCATGGTCGACGAGGTGATCAAATTCGTTTCCAAAGAACGGGATCAACCGTTCTTCCTCTACTGGGCTATCAATTTCCCCCACTATCCAATGCAAGGCACCGCCAAGTGGCGTGAAGTCTATCGGCACCTTTCCTCCCCACGTCGCCAATACTGTGAGTTCGTGTCTACCATGGACGAAATGATCGGTGAAGTACTAGGCCAACTCCACAATCTCGGTATCGACGACGATACTCTGATCGTCTTCCAGTCCGATCACGGCCATTCCACCGAAGAACGCGCCTTCTTCGGTGGTGGCAACTCAGGTCCCTACCGTGGTGCCAAAGGCTGCCTATTCGAAGGCGGGCTGCGAGTTCCCTCCATTGTCTCCTGGCCTGGCACGCTTCCCGAGGGCGAAACACGCGATCAGATGGTCATGGGTTGCGATTGGTATCCCACCCTCGCCCAACTCTGTGAAGCCAAACTCCCAGAGACCAAGATCGACGGCAAATCCATCACCACAGTGATCAAATCTGCCGATGCTAAAACACCCCATGAACACCTCTACTGGCAACTCGGCAAAGGCCCACGAGCCCAATGGGTCGTTCGCGAAGGAGATTGGAAGTTGTTAGGCAATCCGCAAGACCGCAGCAAGCAGGGCGAACTCGATCCAAAGAAAGACAAACACTTCCTCGCCAATCTCAGCAAGGATCTCAGCGAAACGACGAACGTCGCTTCAGAAGAAACAGCCGTCGTCGAACGCCTCCAGAAGATCCGTCAATCCTACGCTGAGCTAAACCGCTAGTCCCCTTTCGGAGTGCTGGGACCTGGCCCAGCTTTGGATCGACAGCGAAAGAAACAATCATCGGCCTCAGCACTCAATTAGCCCCGCCCGCCCCATCAAAAGCGCCGCCAAGTCGGGCGCACTCCCAAAACTAACGCGGTCTCCTCGCCAAGCGCCTCACATTGGCAAACGTCTTCTGCAAACACGCCCGAAAGCCTTGGTATCTTTCCACGGTAAGATAACAATTCGGAATCTGCTTGATCACTGACGGAAGCGTCAGTTCTTCGGCTTCGACCAGAGTATGCGCCGTCCCAATCATCGACGCATGATGGGCATCACTTGACGCCAGCATTCCTAACCCCTTCTTCTTGGCATAGCCTCGCGCCTGCCGATTATGACGATCCAACGTGGTCGCCGCATTGAACACTTCCACCGCATCCAGCGGTAAGGTCTCCAACACGGACTCCCGAATACCTGCACGAAACTTATCATAGGGATGCGGCGGAATGACAATACCACCCGCCTCATGGGTAAGCCGGCAAACATCCTCGGCAGGCGTCCCTTTGAGATCGTCTGGCAAACGCACTCCTAGACACAACAAATGCCCTTCCGCCGTCGTGACCTCCACTCCCGGAATCATGAGAAAGCCGTCCACGGGTAAGCCATCTTCTCGCATCAGCCCTTCCTTCAATAGGTAATCCACACTATCACAATTATTGTGATCCGTGATCGCTAGCCCATCGAGCCCCTTCGATTTCGCCACCGCGATCATTTCCTCAGGGCGCGAGACTCCATCACTCGAAAAAAAGGAATGGCTGTGGAGATCGAAGCGGAAGCGCATGGTTGAGAAGCCCTCCCTTCATAAGCATTTCTGATCCAATGCCAAGGACTTATCGACACCGGGAATTCCCGTTGACCCCTCAAAGCCGATCCGTATACTCCCGCTGAAACCTAACGAAACTTCATCCAACAACCTCAAATTTCTTTCTATAATGGCTCTCGCAGTAGGCACCCAGGCACCTGATTTTACCCTCTCAACCATCACCGCAGACGGACCAAAGCTGGTCAGCCTAGCCGACCACAAAGGTAAAAACGTCGTCGTTCTCTTCTTCCCCATGGCCTTCACCGGCGTCTGCACCCAAGAATTCTGCTCAATCAGCGAAGGCCTTGGAGACTACACCAGCCTCAATGCTGAAGTCATCGGCGTAAGCGGTGACAACCCCTTCGCTCAAGCAAACTGGGCGGAGAAAGAGGGCATCAAAGTCACGCTTCTCGCGGACTACGAGCATGACGTGACCAAAGCATACGATGTCGCCTACGACGCCTTCTTACCAGACAAGAATCTCCCCATGGGCGGCGTTTCCAAGCGTTCTGCATTCGTCATCGATAAGGACGGAGTGATCCAATACTCCGAGAGCTTGGACAATCCGGGCGATCTTCCCAATTTTGACGCGATCAAAGCCAAGCTCGGCGAGCTCAGCTAGGCTCACGCTGTTTTACCTTCAAGCTTTGCACAAAGGGAGTCCATCAGGGCTCCCTTTGTCATTTTCAAAACGACCTGCGATTGCACCACCACGCCAAACGGCTATCCTCCCCACAAATGAACGCCCCTCGTCTCGCCCTCCTCGGCACCACCCTCACTCTTTCCTCGCTTGTGGCAGAGCCCCTCACCTATCCAGAAAGCAAACGCACCGACTTCAAGGAAACCTTCCACGGAGTCGACGTGGCCGATCCCTATCGTTGGTTGGAAGAGATCGATACCCCACCAGTCGATGACTGGGTTGCTCGCCAGGCGGCTTTTGCCAACGCTTATCTAGCAAAGCTACCTGGGCGTGAAACGCTTGAGAAACGCCTCACCGAACTGTGGGACTATGAGAAACACGGCCTTCCCTACGGCCTCGCCGGTAAACTCTTCTACACACGCAACACAGGTCTACAGAATCAGTCCGTCCTCTATTGGCGAGAAGACAAACCCGGCGCCGAAGAACAGGTCCTGCTCGACCCGAACAAACTGTCTGAAGACGGAACCGTCGCGCTCAGTGGCTACAGCATCAGTGAAGACGGCAAGTACATGGCCTATGGCACGTCGAAGTCAGGCTCTGATTGGCAAGAGTGGCGCGTTCGTGAAGTCGAGACTGGCAAAGACACCGACGACCACCTCAAAGACATCAAGTTCTCAAGAGCCGACTGGAACAAAGAAGGAACAGGTTTACTCTACAGTCGCTACAAACCAAGCGGAGAAGATCTCAAAGCGGCCAACGTCGATCAAAAAGTCTACTTCCACAAGCTGGGCGATCCCCAAGAGAAGGACACCCTCATCTACGAGCGCCCCGACCATCCGCAATGGACGCTCAGAGGAGGCTTCTCCGAGGATGGTCGTTACATCATTGTTTCCGCCTCGACCGGGGCCGGGAGTAACAATGGACTCTTTTACAAAGACACGCAGGCTAAGGATAACAGCTTTGTAGACTTGCTAGAACCGGACGACTCACGCTACTCCGTCATCGATAATGATGGCCCGCTGCTCTACATCTTCACAGACGATGACGCTCCTGCCGGACGATTGATCGCTATCGATCTCCGCAAGCCCGAGCGCGATCATTGGGTTGAGCTCATTCCCGAGCGCAAAGACGCCGCCTTACAGAGTGTGAGTAGTGTTGGCGAGGTCTTCATCGCCAAGTATCTCAAAGACGTTCTTCCTGAAGTCCTCGTCTACAATCGACTCGGCACCAAGCTTCGCGACGTCCCTATGAAAGAATTGGGCTCCGCCTCCGGATTCGGCGGAAGACGCTCGGCGACAAGCACGTTTTATAGTCTCTCGAGCTACACCAACCCTGGCCGCATTTACCGTTACGATCTCGCAAGCGGGGAAAGCACGCTTTTCTGGGAGCCGAAGCTTCTCTTCAACCCCGATGACTTCATCACCCGCCAAGAATTCTTCGAAAGCAAGGACGGCACCCGAGTTCCCCTCTTCCTCGTTCATCGTAAAGACACGAAACTCGATGGCACCGCGCCCACCTTCCTCTACGGCTATGGCGGGTTCGACATTTCGCTCACCCCGCGTTTCCAAATCTCTAACCTCGTCTGGGCTGACCAAGGCGGCGTCTTCGCACTCGCAAACCTCCGAGGTGGCGGCGAGTATGGCCAAGCCTGGCACGAAGCCGGCATGAAAGAGAAGAAACAGAATGTCTTCGATGACTTCATTGGTGCAGCTGAATGGCTCATTGAGCAGAAGATCACCAAATCAGAGCACCTCGCCATTGGCGGCGGCAGCAACGGTGGCCTCCTCACCGCAGCATGCATGAACCAGCGCCCAGAACTCTTCGGTGCCTGCTGGTCGGCTGTGGGCGTACAAGACATGCTCCGCTTCCACAAATTCACCATCGGCTGGGCCTGGCAGGACGAATACGGCGATGTCGACGATGAAGCCGACTTCAAAAACTTGTATGGCTACTCCCCCTATCACAATGTGAAGAAGGGAACCGCCTACCCGCCAACGCTGGTTACCACCGCCGATCACGACGACCGAGTCTTCCCTGCTCACAGCTTCAAATACGGGGCCGCGCTACAAGATGCACAAGGTGGCGACGCCCCCATCATCCTCCGCATCGATGTCAAAGCCGGGCACGGCGCGGGCAAACCTACCGCCAAAGTCATCGAAGAAGTCGCGGACCGCTGGGCATTCCTCGGAAAGGCCGTTGGCCTAAAGATCGAGTGATACAAGTAGTCGAAGTCCCAAGACTTCCGAGTGCAATCTGCCACATGGCGGAAGTCCCAAAACTTGCAAACGTGATCAATGTGGTTGAGCTTGGTTCTCATACCCGGGCCATGTTAGAAAGCCCAGCATGATTCGCCTTCTTGCGCCCATCCTTGCCGTTGGGCTACTCTCCACCACTACAGCAGTGGAGATCACCCTCAAGGGACATCGCTTCACACTCCCAGACGGTTTCGAAATTCAATGCGTGGCCGAACCACCGCTCGTGGACCGACCAATCATGGTCGACTCGGATGAAGAAGGGGGCCTCTATGTGGCCGATTCAAGCGGCTCCAATGCGTCCGTCGAAGATCAGTTGCGCGATAAGCCCCATCGCGTCTTGCGACTCGAAGACCAAGACGGCGACGGCATCTACGATCGCCGTACGGTCTTCGCTGACAAACTCATGTTTCCCGCCGGCGTTCTATGGCATCGCGGCTCGCTCTATGTCACCGCGCCACCGAGCATCTGGAAACTAACAGACACCGACGCAGACGGCATCGCAGACAAACGTGAGGAATGGTTTCAAGGCAAGACCCTAACAGGCTGCGCCAACGACCTTCACGGTCCCTATTTGGGCAAAGACGGCTGGATTTACTGGACCAAAGGGGCCTTTGCCGAGCAATCCTACGCGCGACCTGATGGTCAGGCTCCCTTCGTCACCAGCGCTGCCCACATCTTTCGCCGTCACCCCGACAAACCGTGGATCGAACCCGTGATGACGGGAGGCATGGACAACCCCGTTGAGGTCGTCTTCAACGCCGAGGGCGAGCGCTTCTTCACCACCACCTTTCTCCAGCATCCCGGCGGCGGACGACGCGATGGCATCATTCACGCCATCTATGGCGGTGTCTATGGAAAGAATCATCACGTCATCGAATCCCATCCTCAAACCGGAGATCTCATGCCTGTGATGACCCACTTAGGACCGGCCGCGGCTTGCGCCCTAGCACTCTATGAATCCACCGTGTTTGGAGACGCGTTCAAAGGAAATCTGTTCTCCTCAGAATTCAATCTCCGCAGTGTCACAAGACACATTCTCGAACCTCAGGGTGCTAGCTACACCACCACAAGCACGCCCTTCCTCGTATCTGATCAGTTAGACTTTCATCCCACGGACGTGTGCGAAGATGCCGATGGCAGCTTGCTCGTCACGGACACCGGAGGCTGGTACAAACTCTGTTGCCCCACTTCCCAGCTCATGAAACCCGATGTTCTCGGCGCGATCTACCGCATTCGACGGTCCGATCAGCCCACTTTGGAGGACCCGCGAGGATTGGAACTCTCATGGGCCCTCAACGAGAACCTGGCAGCTCGGCTCGGCGATGCGCGCCCAGCAGTTCGCAAGCGAGCCATTGATCAGCTAGCGCTTAGGAAGGCCGTCGCCCCCTTAACAAACCTGCTAGAACAGGAGAGTGCAGCAATAACAGCAAAGCAATCCGCTCTCTGGACGCTGACACGCATCCAAAACGACGAAGCACGAGCCGCCATTCGCAAGGTCCTCAGCAATAGAAACCTTAGTTGGGGCTTGCGTCACATTGCGGCCCACGCCGCTGGACTCTGGCGTGACCAGGCCGCGCTTGGGGCCCTCACAACACTCCTAACAACAGAGGATTCTCCGCCCACCGTGAAACGAGCCGCCGCCGAAGCCCTAGGCCGCCTCGGCCATGCGGATGCTATTCCGGCGTTGCTGAGCGAAGCCGGTCAAGAGCCTGATCGAGTGTTAGAACACTCGCTGATCTATGCACTGATCGAGATTGCTCAGGCGGCTCCGTTGCAAAAGGCGCTTCGACAAGGGAACCCAGACCGCAAGCGAGCGGCACTTATCGCCCTTGATCAAATGCGACCATCACCGAGCACGCCGGACATGGTGCTAGCAGTTGCCAACAGTGGAATACCCCGACTCGAAGAAACGGCAGCCTGGTTGTTAGGCAAGCATCCCGAGTGGGCACCACAAATCGCAGACCACCTCGAGACACGCCTTGATGAAACCAGCGCCCAGCAACTCATTCAGAAACTAGCGCCCCAGCCGACCATCCAACAGATGATTGCGGAACAGTTAGGCGGCGAACACGCACAACATCTACTGCTGGCACTCACAAAAAGCTCCATTAGCGAACCTTCTCCTGAACTGCTTGCGGCGTTAGCCAATCATTTAAATACGCAGAATGGTCCTCTCACGTTAACCGTCTTGGCTGGATTGGGAGCCAAACCCACCGCACTTCGCCACAGCGCCATGACACAAGCTTTGGACGAGATTGCCAACAGGCCTTCGATCCCTATGGAAGGCCGCCTGCAAGCACTAGCTCTCGCAGCACATAAGAAACTGACAGATCCAATGGCTAAGATTGCGATCGAGGGGCTCGGGCACCAGCAAGCCCTTCGCACACGATCTTTCGCTGGCCGCGTGTTGTCCGAGGCCACGCTGACGCCGAGCCAGCATGCGGATCTAGCCAGCGCTCTTTCCGGCTTGGCTCCAATGGAAGTCGCCACCATACTTCCCCTCTTTTCCGAGGAAAGTGATCCCACCTTAGGACTGGCCTTAGTGTCGTCACTGAAGGCAAACACTACCATTGGCTCTGTTCCCGCAGCCACCATCCGTGCCGCCTTCAAGCAAGCTCCTGCAGAAGTCCATGCACAGCTCCGTCCTCTTTTCGACCAAATCACCGAAGGCCTCAGCAAACAGGGCGAGCAAGTTGATAAACTGCTCGCCCGACTTCCTCCGGGTGATATCCGCCGTGGTCAAACCGTCTTCAACAGCACCGAAGCCGCCTGCATCACCTGTCACGAGATCGGCTATCGCGGTGGCAATCTCGGCCCCGACCTCACCTCTATCGGCCAAGCCAGATCCCCTCGTGATTTGTTAGAATCCATCATGTTTCCCAGCGCCAGTTTCGTGCGCAGCTATGAGTCCGTCACGCTCAAGAGCAAGGATGGCACGACTTACCTGGGTATTATCGGTGATTCGTCGGCAGACACACTCACACTAAGACTCGCGCCCACCGCTGAGATCGTTCTAAATCGAAACGACATTGTGGACCGCCACCCCGCCACCACGTCTCTCATGCCTCAGGGAATTCATACTCAACTGACCGAGCAACAACTCTCCGACTTGTTGGCCTTTCTCAAAGGCACACGCTGGCGCTAGCCTAACGCCTACTCAGAACGCTCCACCTTCTCGCTCCTCGACTTCCCATTGATACCGATCGCCGTGACCTTTCGCAGCGACTTCTTGCCTAGTTGATTCTGAATCTCTGACAACGTCAGAGTCACTTCTCTCGGCGAATCCTTGAATTCGCGGTGAGCGACAATCTCGTCCCCCACCCAGACCCCCACCCAGAACCCTACCCATGGCACGCCCGCATCCGAGGTGACCACTACAGAGCCTTCGCCTTGATCAATCTCTATCTTCGGACGGCTTTCAGAGTCCACTTTCGGATCGTCTAACTGAAACCAACGCGACCACTGCAAGTACGACGCGCTAATTGGCGCAAAGTAAGCCTGTTCCTCACTCGTAAACACCTTCCCGCGAATCCGATGCTCACTCGGCGGATCACGAAACGTGAATACACCGTTAAACTTATCAAACCCACGCGTCATGATTCCAAGGCCATCCTTGCAATGAGGAAGGCCGAAGGAGTGCCCCGTCTCGTGCCATGTCGCCCCAACGGTCGTCGAAGCCAATGCCCAAATCCGACCGCGCCCCGCACTGTCATCATGCCCACGCTTCGGATCCACTCGCGTGTCATCAGAAAAAACAGGCACCGCCTCAGCAATCGATGTCGGCCAGGAGAAGACAGAGGCGCTTCCAAACAGTCTGAGATTGCCGCCACCCAACGCCGTGTGCGCTTTCATCTATCCCGTTTCAGGATCCTTCCGCGTCTAGGCAGCCAACACACCATTTTTCGCAAACTCGTCAGGATGATCGTCTTCGACCCAGCCCGCCACATGACGCCACCAAGCTTGATCCCCCATCGCCTAGTAATCGGCGGTCGTCTTGGATCCCTTCAGCGTGTGCACCACAACCTACCCCGAGGCATCCGTTTCCAACCGAAACCTACGACGTCCATATCCCAAGTCATGCAGCCGCTCTGCCGTGAAGGTTTGCATGAGTAAGGCCGCCGTTCGCAACCGGGCCTCATAGTCCTGCGGATCTCCATCATTTGGTGTGGCAAACGTCGTGTTCCCCTCTCAATCCGTCATCCATACCAGTCGGACATCATACGGATTCGCCTGCGGTTCGTAAGTCAGATCGAGCAACAGCGGCTTCTTTGTATCGCTTGAACGCAAACCAATGACATTACGTCCCGGAACCAATTCTACCAAGGCCTTGAACGCCCCTTTGTTCACCGCTGCCTTCACTTCGCATTCCCGCGCCTGCGCATTCCGAATTTCAACGTCTTTCTCTCCGTTCTCTAAGGTTCCCCTCCACAAGACCACCGGATACCGCACCGTCGAACCCGATTCATGGTTAGAAACAGCCAACTCCCCTCAGGCAATTGCAGCTGCACCACAAAGAATAAGGAAACACAGGGATCTGAACCGTTTTATAGCCACCACTGATGCCGTAAGCCAGCCAATGCAACGATCCGACGCGAACGCCTTCTCAGTGAGCAACCTTGGTCCACTTTTCATTGGGATTGCCCTCCTCATATCGACCTCCCATGCCGAGGAAACAGAGCACCGTGGCTTGGAGTTTATCCAGCGCTATTGTGTGGACTGCCATCAAGCCCCAAAGCCCAAGGGCAAACTCGATCTCCAGCCCTATGCAATGTCCGTCGAGAAACTTATCACGGACGCCCTCGACTGGGATGAGCATCTCGATCGCGTCCGCGAAGGGGACATGCCCCCCGATGACGACGATGTCCTTCAACCTTCTGAAGAGGAACGTGCCGCCTTTGTCGCGTGGGTCGAGGGCACCCTGAGAAAGGCTGCCAGCGCAGACGGATTCACCCCGGGCCCCTCCATGATTCGCCGCCTAAACCGCAGTGAATACTCCGCATCCATCCGTCATCTCCTCGATATCCATTTCGATGCTGGCGAAGCCCTCCCTGATGACGGTGCCGGTGGCGAAGGCTTTGACAATGCCTCGGAGACTCTGTTCATTTCACCCCTTCACGCGGAGAAGTACCTCGAGGCAGCTCGCACTGCCGTGGAATACGCCTTTGCGGACACCCGCTCAAATGAGACGTTCCTCATCGCTCAGCCAGACGATCGGACAACACCCCAAGAGGCCGCCGGCAAGATTCTCGAGCGTTTCCTTCCTCGAGCGTTCCGTCGGCCTGTGACTGAAGAAGAGTTGCGCGAATACCTAGCACTCTTCAATGCCGGCTATCAAGCAGACGCCTCGTTCGCGAGGTCTATCCAGCTCGTGTTGTCTGCGGTCCTCGTCTCGCCCAAGTTCCTATTCATTGCAGAATCTCCCAACCCTCGGCCTGAGCCCATACTCCTCACCGACCATGAATTGGCCACAAGGCTGGCTTACTTTCTATGGGGATCACCTCCCGATGACGAGCTTCTATCATTAGCAAATGAACACAAGCTTCATGACCAAGAAACCCTCGAAGCCCAGGTCATTCGAATGCTAGAGGGAAAACAAAACTCACTCAAAGTCCGTCACTCGACCCAGAACTTTGTCGAGCAGTGGCTCGGGACACGCGCACTGGGCAGAGAGTTTAAACCAGATGCGTCGATTAAAGGCTACGACTCCGAACTCGAAGGCGGCATGAAGTACGAACCGGTGTTTTTCCTAACCGAGATCTTAAGAGGAAACCGTTCGTTGATCGAGTTGATCGATGCCGATTACACCTACGCGAATCGCCGTTTAGCGCGCCATTACCGCATCAAAGGAGACTTTCGCGAGCAGCCGCGTCGCGTCTCAATAGAGAATGAGCCTCACCGGGGCGGCCTCTTAGGGATGGCGGCGGTTCTCACCGTATCCTCGCACCCAAACCGCACGAGCCCAGTTCTCCGAGGCAAGTGGATTTTAGAAAACCTGTTAGGAGAAACACCTCCACCGCCGCCGCCAGATGTGCCCGAGCTAGAAGAGGAAGGCGAGGACAATTCTTCCCGCTCACTGCGCGAACGATTGGAAATCCATCGCGCCAATCCCACCTGCGCCACCTGCCACGACCGGCTCGACCCCATGGGCTTCAGCCTGGAAAACTACGACGTCCTCGGCCGCTGGCGCGAAGAAGAAAGTGGCCACCCCATCGACGCCTCAGGCACACTCCCTGACGGCACCGATTTCAAGGGGCCACATGAACTCAAGGAACTCCTCCTAGATCGGAAAGACCAAATCATTCGGCAATTTTCCAAGAAGATGTTAGGCTACGCTCTATTTCGCGGACTAACCTACGAAGACTACGGCACTGTCGACCTCCTGGTGGAAGATCTCAAGGAACATGACTACGCAGCACACCGGTTGATCCTGGGAATCGTGTCAAGCGTGCCATTTCGCTACAAAGCGGGTACCGACCCAACCATTGGTGTTCAATAAACGACACCGCAGCCTTCCAGCAGATTTCATGAGTAATTCACGCCACGCCCTTTCGCGCCGTACCTTCATCCGAGGGGCCGGGACCTGTCTTGCATTACCCTGGCTAGAGGCCATGACTCCCGCCTACGCTGGTCCTGAGACCGTCAAAGGCCCCACCCGTCTCGGAGTCCTCTTCATGCCCAATGGCGTTCGGGAGGACGAATGGACGCCATCCGGCAAGGGCCGCGACTTTGAGTTCTCCAAGACCTTACGCCCTTTGAGTTCCTTCAAAGAGCAGCTCTTGATCCCCACTAACCTGTGGAATAGAGCCAGCGACTACGGAGATGGTCATTACGTCAAAACCTCCGGCTTCTTGACCTGCCAGACCATTCAGAAGTCCTTGGGCTTTGATCTAAATAGCAATGGAACCTCCATGGATCAGGTCGCCGCCCAGCGGCTCGGCAATCAGACGCCACCCCCCTCTCTTGAGCTCGCGATCAGTCCCGTCAGTATCGGCGTGGATCGCAATGTGGGTTACACCCGGGTCTACGGATCGCACATTGCTTGGAGTCGCCCCACGCGACCATTGGCACGCGAGATCAACCCACGTTTGGTCTTCGAACGCCTCTTCCGTCTCAGTAATCCGAATGCCGCCCATTCCCAGCACGACAAACTCCTGCTCGACCGAGTGTTAGGCGACGCGAGACAGCTCAAGCGCCGAGTCGGCTCTGATGACCAATCACGTATCGATGATTACCTGGACTCCGTCCGGTCCCTTGAGCGACGGGTCGAGCAAGCCAGCAAACCCGTTGGGAAGACTTGGAAACCCGCCGTCGACATGGATCCGGCCGACAAGCCTGAAGGCATCCCCGAAGCGCATGCCGAACATGTCCGCTTGATGCTAGACATGATCGCCCTAGCCTTTCAGACTGATTCTACACGAATCTGCACCTTCATGTTCGGCAACGCTGTGAGTGGAACCAACTTCTCGTTTCTCGATGGCGTACGAGGAGGACACCACAGCATCTCACACCACGAACGAAAGGAGCAGAACCTGGTTCAATACCAGAAGATCGCGCAATGGCACGTGGAGCAGTATGCCTACCTCTTACAGAAGCTCAAGAACATGCCGGAAGGCGAGAGCAATGTCCTCGACAACTCCATGATCCTCTTTGGGTCAGGCTTACGTGATGGCAACAGCCACAACCCAAGAGACCTTCCTCTCGTCGTCGCGGGAAGCGCAGGCGGACGTCTCCAAACCGGCCAGCATTTGGTCTGCGAGAAGAAGACACCACTGGCCAACCTCTACTGCTCCATGCTTGACGCCTTCGGCACCCCGGTAGACAGCTTCGGCGACAGTACGGGCACCTTACCAGGTGTTCTAGCTTAGGTAGAAATCCCTTCCCACGATCCCTATCTCGACGTCTGAATCCGACCGCAGCTTGACCTAGGCTAGCAGGTCCCTCCAGGCCGTGAATCGGGCTTTAAGGCCAATCTAAATTCAACCTCTATCACATGCCCCCTCAAAAGACCACCACTGCCCTAGCAACGATCACTCTCTTCCTAGTCGGTTTCTCAATTGCGCACGGCGAATTAACGGATCCAGACGGCAAGACTGCCGACATGACCAAGCCCGTTCAAGTCTATCTCCTCTTGGGTCAGTCCAACATGCTCGGCTTCGGCAAGATCAAAGGCGATGACGGCTCGCTTGAGCATGCCGTGAACGAGAAGAAACTCTATCCTTACTTGATCGACGACACAGGCACATGGACGGAGCGAAAGGACGTTCGCAATGTCCGTGTCATGGGAAGCGGCACAGGTGGCATGCGCCTCTTCAACAACGAGTGGATGACAATCAAGTCCGGCAAGATCGGTCCCGAGATTGGCATCGGTCATCATGTGGGCCATGTCACGGACGCCCCGGTGATGATTCTCAAGAGCTGTATCGGCAATCGCGCGCTGGGTTGGGATTTGCTTCCACCAGGCAGCGAGGGCTTTGAGTTTACCGACAGCAAAGGAGAAACCTGGGTCCACCCGGGCTACAAAGGATCGCCAGAACGCTGGAAGAAAAGCTCCGAACCCAAGAAGATCACCTGGTATGCCGGCATGCAATACGATGGCGACATTGCCAGAGCGAAGAAAGTGCTAGCCGAACTCGATACCTACTATCCCGACGCCAAGGGCTACGAGATCGCGGGCTTCTTCTGGTGGCAAGGTGATCGCGACAGCCGAAGCGAAGCCCTTTCCAGCCGCTACGAAAAGAACCTCGTCCACCTCATCAATCAGCTTCGCATCGAGTTCGAAGCCCCCAAAGCCAAGTTCGTCTGCGCCTCCCTTGGCCAGACCGAGAAAGGGGCCACTGATGGCGGTGGCAAGATTCTTGATGCGATGCTCGCAGTCGATGGCGAGTCCGGCAAATATCCGGAGTTCAAAGGAAACGTCGCTACTGTCTACACCCACCCCCTTTCCAAAGGCGGTAGCTCAGGTGGTCACTACGGCGGCAACGCTGAGACCTACATGAACGTCGGCGAAGCCATGGGCAAGGCGATGGTGAAGTTGCTAGAAACTCAATAAATCGGAGGGCTGGGCTCCATCCCAGCCGCAATTTCTCGAGCAGTCTACCTAAACATCCTCGAGAACCCTAACGCTGCCTTAATTCTATTTATTCTACGATTTTCAAACGCATTATTGAGAAGCAGCTTCAATTATTATACATTCCCTTGCGTCTTGTTTCGACAGGCGATCGCTCAGTTGGTAGGATTGTGAGTGAACGCTCGCATCCCACTTCTCTGCTTAGCTCTCATATCGCCCGTTGCTGCGAGCGAGGTCATTCTTGATTACAAGGCCACGATAGACACGACGATTGGCAACCCATTCGGCATGGAGATCCCACACCTGACCGAAGTGATCGGCCACTTCGTTTATGAGACTGAAGGCGATCCGGATATCCAAGCCTCCTCTGCACGAGGAGAATACCGACGCCCAGGAGCCTTTGTTGCGAAATTCCTAGGGACGAAGATTTCAGGGTCAGCCCAGCCAACGCTCAAGGTCGAGAACATTCGGTTTACAGGCGGTTCCATCGACACCTTCCGTTTTATTGACGGCAACGATGATTCGAACCCCATGTTTATTGACAACGATGCCAATGATTCCATCGAGGTCAATTTGAGCCTGACCGATGGGACTGGCTTAGCCTTGGAAAGCGACACACTCCCCGCGTCATTCCCAATGCAAATGGCTACTCCATCATCCCATTACTCCATATCCTTCAGTTTGAAGAATGCCCAGGGAACAATGCTGTTGCAGTTTGAATGGCTACGTCAGCGCACCGAGCAATTTCGCATCACGGAATTGACCTTAGCGGAAGCGGGGCCGATGATCGATTTCCAATCGATTCCGGGAATGACATACAGCATCGAGTTTATTACGGATCTCGCCGCGTGGTCGCTGGTAGCGGCGAATCATCCTGAT